>ENA-OQAN01000643-OQAN01000643.1-human-gut-metagenome-genome-assembly--contig:-NODE-643-length-17701-cov-2.100205_pt1 | contig 17701 bp, 16 predicted proteins | sample MGYA00242735_ERZ504527 | MGnify/ENA primary metagenome ERZ504527 (study PRJEB26092, sample SAMD00036230) | human gut metagenome | host: Homo sapiens | study: EMG produced TPA metagenomics assembly of... | reverse complement strand
TTCCCTGTTTTGCATCAGTAGAAAGTCGGGATTTACGAGCTGATATCAACGCCACCTCCGACATGGCAAAAAATACCGTTCAGTATGATCAGCCCGATGATTATTATAATTTCATCCATGAAAAATAAATTGTGTTACTTCGCAAAAGTAATGTATAGTTCACATCTTTAAAATAAGATGACAGACAATTATATTGTTTTAACAAATGAAAGGATTTTTCTGTGACGACCTGATTTCCAACAGCTGCTTTGAGCCTGCAAATTAGGGCCAGACAAGTGCCTGAAAACGCCGAAACGTTTTGTCTCACACGCCGAAGTCTTTTTTAAAAACGTTTCGACATTTTTTTAAAAGCCCTCGGGCTTTCCGGAGGGCTTCCGGAATCGACCGCACGATACCCTCGCATTGACTGGTCAATGCAAAAAAAACGACCGCTCGATTGAGCCTCAACGACCGCACGATCCGGCCTCAACGACCGCACGATCCGGCCCCAACGACCGCACGATCCAGGCCCAGCGACCGCACGATGTCAAATTGTCCTACTGCATGATGCCGCAGATACGAAAACACGATGTTTCGCGTCCGGAAAGTCCCTTCCTTTCACAAAATACCTAAAAATAGTTAGTCCGCAACGGATCCGGGAAGCGGAAAATACCCATTTTTTGGAATTGCGAAAGGACAGGTACAGAAGTAATTTTGCAGACGAAAAACAATAGGTATTTAACAGATAGAAACGAGGTTACATTGAAAACAAAAATTACACACTGCATCCTGGCCCTGCTTTGTCTGGCAGTATGCCAGCTTCCGGTCCTTGCACAACGTCAAGGTACGTTGCTTTCCGGGAAAATCCTGTCGGCCGACAACTCCATTGTCGACTTTGCAACGGTTTACCTGAAAGGAACCAAGTACGGGTGTATGACCAACGAAAAGGGTATTTATCATCTGAAAGCTCCGGCGGGAACCTATACACTGATCGTGTCTGCCGTAGGTTTTGAGACCGTTGAAAAAGAAATCCGGATTGCTCCTGACGGACGCACCCGGCAGAACATCGTGCTGCAGCCGTCGCTCACGGAACTGGAAGAAGTGGAAGTGGTGGCCAGCGGAATCAGCCGGGTCAAGAAGTCAGCATTCAATGCGGTGGCTGTCGATACAAAGGAACTTCAGAACTCTACCAAGAATCTGGGAGAAGCCCTTCAGCAACTCCCGGGCATGAAGTTGCGTGAATCGGGAGGCGTCGGCTCCGACATGCAGCTGATGCTGGACGGATTCAGCGGAAACCATGTGAAGGTGTTTATCGACGGCGTGCCTCAGGAAGGAGCCGGAACGGCTTTCGACATCAACAACATTCCGGTCAACTATGCGGAACGGATTGAGGTCTATAAAGGAGTCGTCCCCGTAGGATTCGGTACGGATGCCATCGGGGGAGTAATCAACATTGTGACCAACAAGAGTAAGCGCAACTGGTTCCTGGATGCATCCTACTCGTACGGATCCTTCAACACGCACAAGTCGTACGTGAATTTCGGCCAGACATTCGCCAACGGCTTCACTTACGAAGTCAATGCATTCCAGAACTTTTCGGACAACGATTATTACATCGACAACGAGGTACGCCGTTTCGAGATCATGGAAGACGGAAGCATCTATTTCCCTCCGCAGGACGGAAAGAAGTATCGGGTGAAACGTTTCAACGACCAGTTCCACAATGAAGCTGTCATCGCAAAGCTGGGCTTCACGGGAAAGACCTGGGCCGACCGCCTGATGTTCAGTCTGGGATATACCCACTTCTACAAGGAAATACAGACGGGTGTGTATCAGGAAACGGTGTTCGGCGAGAAGTTCCGCCACGGCTATTCACTCATGCCGTCGGTGGAGTACAAGAAACACAACCTGCTGGTCAGGAATCTTGACCTGACACTGACAGCCAACTATAACCATAATTTTACGAACAACGTAGACACGGCTTCACGTCATTATAACTGGCTGGGCGAATACTACGACAACGGAGTGCGCGGCGAACAGGCTTATCAGCGCAGCCAGTCGAAGAACACCAACTGGAATGCGACGGGTAACCTGAACTACCGCTTCGGACGAATCCATACGCTGACTTTTCATCACGTAGCAAGCAACTTCCGGCGAACCAGCCGTTCCTATACGGGAACTTCATCGGTACTGACTGCTTTCGACATTCCCAAAGTCACCCGGAAAAACATTTCCGGTCTGTCCTACCGCGTGGTTCCGTCGGAAAAATGGAATGCCTCCGTCTTCGGAAAGCATTATCATCAGTTCAATCAGGGACCGGTTTCAACCAGCAGCGACGGCGTGGGCAACTATCAGAACATGGAAAAGACCGTAAGCGCCTGGGGATATGGAGCCGCAGGTACATATTATATCTATAAAGAACTGCAGGCCAAGGTATCGTATGAGAAAGCCTACCGCCTGCCCACTACCGACGAACTCTTCGGTGACGAAGACCTGGAAGCCGGCAAGACGGACCTCCGCCCGGAGAACAGTCACAACCTGAATTTCAATCTGAGTTACGGACATTCGTTCGGGAAACACGGTCTCTATGCGGAAGCCAGCTACATTTACCGGGACACCAAAGATTACATCAAGCGCGGATTCGGAAAAAACGGCACGACACAGTTCGGAATCTACGAGAACCACGGACACGTGAAAACCAAAGGATATACCGTCAGCCTGCGCTACAATTTCTCGCACTGGTTCAACATGGGAGGAACGTACAACAACATTGATACGCGCAACTATGAACGGTATGTCACCGGAGGCTCCCTGCAGGAAAGCGTCACATACAAGAAAAGACTGCCCAACATTCCTTACCGATATGCGAATCTGGATGCCACTTTCACCTGGCGCAACCTGTTCGCCAAAGGAAACACGTTCAGTCTGACATACGACAGTTTCTGGCAGCATGACTTTCCGCTCTACTGGGAAGGCATCGGCAAGGATAAGAACATGATTCCGGAACAGTTCTCACACAACCTCTCCATGAGTTACAGCCTGAAGAACGGACGATACAACTTCTCCTTTGAATGCCGTAACCTGACCAACGAGAAACTGTATGACAACTTCAGCCTGCAGAAAGCCGGACGCGCTTTTTATGGGAAAGTAAGAGTACATTTTGGCAAGTAAACAAATTAAAATCAATCAATAAAACCATATGAAAAAAGAATTTCTGGTCGGAACTCTGACCGCAACATTATGCTTGGGGGGAATCGGCATGATGAGTTCATGTACTAACGAAGACCCGGTAAACAACGAAACAAACAACGAAGGCAACACCGGAAGCGGCAACAGTGCTTATGTAATCGCTGCAACGGTGGACGATGCCAGCTATCTGGTAACAGCTTCCTCACTGGACGAAGGTGAAGTCTCACTGGACAACAGCAAGGAAGTCATTGATGCAACGTATTGGGTGTATAAAGATCAGAAAATGGTCTTCGCGCTGGTCTACAACAAAGGAGGAAGCGGTACCGGAGCGTCTTATTATCTGGACGGTCAAGGCGACATCCAGAAAAAATATGATTATACCTACAACCGCATCACGACCTATGGAACCTGGGGAGAGAATGTGGTCACCGTTTCAACCGGTGACAGCAAGACCACCGATGCGAACGGAAACATAGCTCAGGCTCTCCTGTTCAACTACCTGAACGAAAGTGACGGTTCACAGTCTGCCAGCAGTATCAATGCAGAAAACTTCCTGGGCAATGGAGAAACTGTTTCCTTCTCGGGAGTCGTAGAAGCCAACAGCCGTGTCTATACTTCCGTTATCCCGATGGGAATGAGTAAGTACGGCATCGGTCAATGGCCGGAAATGGTGACAGACGAAGCACTGAAAGCACAGGCAGACGGAGGAAGCGGCAGCAGCAGTTACGAACAGGGAGAGATCCCTCGCACCCAGTATCCGGACTCAGCCTTCGTGGCAATCTACAACGGAAGCAGTTTCAGCGACAAGCCTGTCATCGCGCGTACCGGAAAAATCGGATATGCCTGCGGACGCATGCGCTCACAATATTACCAGACCATCTGGGCTGCCGATAACGGAGACATCTATGTGTTCTCTCCTGGATACGGACGTTCCACAGTTTCAACGGACGAACTGAAGGCGGTAACCGGACAACTTCCTTCGGGCGTGATGCGTATCAAGGCCGGAGAAACTGACTTCGACAGCAGTTATTATGTCAACTTGGAAGAAATCGGAACGAAACATCCGGTTTATCGCTGCTGGCATGCTACCGAAGATTACTTCCTGCTCCAGCTCTACAAAAACGGGCTGAAAGCATGATCAATGACGGAACCAGTGCAGATGTCAGCGAACTGGCAATCTTCAAAGGCGAAGAAGGAACCATCACTCCGGTCAGCGGACTGCCTGCTGACATGTCGATCGGCGGTGAACCGTTCGGAGAAAACGGTGCTGTTTATATTCCGGTCAATGTCACCACCGGCGATTATCCCGCATTCTATAAAGTGGACGTAAAAACCGGACAGGCAACAAAAGGGCTGAGTGTAAAGGCCGACCAGATCACAACGACCGGTGTACTGAACAAACAGGAATAAGCTGAACCATGAAACGATTCTTTGCTAAAATACATTTATGGCTTTCCATTCCCGTCGGGCTGTTTCTCGCGATCATCTGCCTGACGGGGGCAAGCCTCGTCTTCGAACAGGAAATCACCCGTGCTCTGAACGGCGATCTTTATCAGGTGGAAGTTCCCCGGGACCAATCGCGGCTGACTCCTTCACAACTGGAAGCATGTATCCGCAAACAGACGGGTGATTCACTGACACTGGCCTCGCTTCAGTATGCCGGAAATCCGGAAGAGGCTTGTCTTGCCACATTCCGTCAGTTGCCAAGAAAAACGCTGAGCATCGATCCGTATACGGGCGAAGTGAAGGGATGGCTCAAAAGTTATTCCTTTTTCCAGACCATGCGCAAGCTCCACCGCTGGCTACTAGATGCTCCCGCGCAGAAGGGAGCTTCCTCAACCGGTAAACTGATTGTCGGTGTGTCGACTCTGCTGATGGTATTCATCCTGATCAGCGGAATGGTCATCTGGGTTCCGCGAACCCGCAAGGCCCTGAAAAACCGGCTGAATGTTTCCGTCCGCAAAGGATGGCGCCGCTTCTGGTACGACACACACGTTGCATTGGGATTCTATTCCTTCCTTTTCCTGCTGGTCATGGCCCTGACCGGTCTGACCTGGTCGTTCAGATGGTATCGGACAGCTGCCTATTCCCTCTTCGGAGGCAGACAGTCCGCACAGGCTGCTTCACCGGCTTCAGCTTCGGGACATGATTCTTCCGGAAAGAAAAATCAGGAAGGAAAGGAACGGAAAAGAAAGCAGACAAACTACATTGCCTGGGATCAGCCTGGCAGGAACTGCAGATCCGCTACCCTGAGTATAAATCCATCACACTCAGCAACGGTACTGCCCAGATTGCTCCGGATCCGTCTGCCAGCATGCGACGGAATGATACAGCCGGTTTTGACCCGAACAGCGGTGAAATCATTCAGGTGACTCATTACAAAGATCTCTCGCGTGCCAACAAACTGAAGGGTTGGTTTTATGCTTTCCCACACGGGAAGCTGGGGAGGAACAATCACCAAGGTACTTTATTTCCTGCTGCCCTGATCGGAGGAACACTTCCGCTGACCGGCTACTGGCTCTGGCTGAAAAAGAAAAGTTCCCGCCGGTCCGGAAAAAGAATTCCGGCAACGGATTGACCCTCTGCCTTGAGGATCCGCTGAATCCACATACTCCGGAAAAGGCATCTGCTGCGTCTGACAGACAGGACGTACAGATGCCTTTCCTATTTTCCGGATTTCCCCGGCCAACATTTGCCGGAAACAGAAAGAAGAACTTCAAAAGAATTCTTTATCTTTGCAAAGGTTATTTCAAGAGACGAAGATATGACAAAACGGATACAACTTACAGCACCGAATCAAATACAAGCTACCATCCAATTGCCTTCTTCCAAAAGCATCTGCAACCGCGCCCTGATCATTCGGGCACTGGCGCAGAGTCATGCTCCGATCGAAAATCTTTCGGATTGTGACGACACGCGGGTCATGGTGAAAGCTTTGCAGGAAATGAAGCCGGTTATCGACATTATGGCCGCAGGAACAGCCATGCGTTTCCTGACTGCCTATCTTTCTGTCACGGAAGGTTCTCATCTCATCACGGGAACGGAACGGATGAAGCAGCGTCCGATCCGGATTCTGGTAGACGCCCTGCGTTCACTGGGTGCACAAATCGAATATGCCGGAAACGAAGGCTTTCCTCCGCTGAAGATTACCGGAACAGAACTGACCCAAAGCGAAATCAGTCTGCCGGGAAATGTCAGTTCGCAATACATTTCGGCCCTGCTGATGATCGGTCCCGTTTTGAAAAAAGGTTTAAGACTCACCCTGACAGGAGAAATCATCTCGCGTCCTTACATTGACCTTACCCTGCAACTCATGAACAGAAACGGAGCTGATGCCGGATGGACCGGGCCGAACATACTCGAAGTAAAGCCTCAGCCCTATCAGCCTACACCTTATTATATAGAGAGCGACTGGAGTGCGGCTTCCTACTGGTATGCGTTTGCCGCTCTGACTCCCCGGGCAACATTGCGCCTGCCCGATCTGTATCAGGACAGCCTGCAAGGTGACGCACGGGTAGCCGAACTCTTTTCCAGACTGGGAGTAAGCACAACCTACCATGAAAAGTATGTAGAACTTACCCGAACCTCAGCTTGTGTGGAAGAACTGACTAATGATTTTACCAACCAGCCGGATCTGGCACAGACCTTTGTCGTTACGTGTGCACTGCTTGGTATCCGCTTCCGGTTCAGCGGACTTCAAAGTCTGAAGATCAAGGAAACCGACCGGATGGCTGCCTGATCAAAGAAATGAAAAAACTCGGATATCTGCTCAGGGAAGAAGCAGGCTCCGTACTGATCTGGGACGGGGAACGCTGCGAACCGGATGCCTGCCCTGCCATTGACACCTACGAGGATCATCGCATGGCCATGGCGTTCGCTCCGGCTTGCTTCAAGTTCAAGGGGCTGCAGATCAATGAACCGCAAGTAGTTTCAAAATCATATCCGGACTTCTGGAAGGACTTGCAGACAGCAGGATTCCAGATTACGGAAGCATAAATAAAAAAGACTTTTAGATTATGTGGATACTTATATTAGCATTGGTGGGAGTAGCTCTGTTCGGACTGGTAGCCGGATATTTCTACAACCGGAACATTCAGAAAAAAATAGACCGCGGCGAACTGAAGGAAGCTCCTCCCGTGGTGGATGTAGACAGTGAATGCTGCGGACAGCATCAGTCTGCGAAAAGGAAAGTCTGCTGGCTGCCGTCAGCAAAAAGATCGAATATTACGATGACGAAGAACTGGACCGCTTCAAAGGTCGTCAGGCCAATGAATACAGCGATGAGGAAATTGATGAATTCCGCGAAATCATGTTTACCATGAAAGAGGAGGAAGTGGCAGGATGGAGCCGCAGTCTGCAACTTCGGGGTATCGAACTTCCTGACGAGCTGAAAGACGAACTGTTCCTCATCGTTGGCGAACGGCGCTTCCAACATTCCTGATCATCCGTATTTCCTGAACAGACATGAACGAACTATTTCAATATACTTTCTTCCAGAATGCCCTGCTGGGCAGTCTCTTTGCCAGCATCGCATGCGGCATCATCGGGACATACATCGTAACACGGAGGCTGGTCTTTATCAGCGGCGGTATCACGCATGCTTCTTTCGGAGGCGTAGGTATCGGCCTGTACACTGGCCTCTCTCCCCTGCTCACTGCTGCCATCTTTTCTATTCTTTCCGCATTCGGTGTGGAATGGCTCAGCAAGCGGAGTGACATGCGTGAAGACTCAGCCATTGCTGTATTCTGGACTTTCGGTATGGCTGTAGGTATCATCTTCAGCTTTCTGGCGCCCGGTTTTACCCCCGACCTCTCGTCGTTCCTCTTTGGAAATATCCTGACTATTACACAGAGTGACATCTGGTTGCTGGCCATTCTAAGTGTTGTCCTAGCAATTTTCTTCGCACTTTTTCTCCGGCCGATTGTGGCTATTGCATTCGACCGCGAGTTCGCACGCTCCCAGCGCATTCCGGTGGCTGCCTTCGAATATCTGCTGATGATGTTTATTGCCCTGACAATCGTTTCCTGTCTGCGTATGGTAGGTATCGTACTGGCCATCTCCCTGCTTACACTTCCGCAGATGACAGCCAATCTGTTTACCCACAATTTCAAGCGGATCATCTGGCTTTCCATTGGAATCGGTTACGTGGGTTGCCTGGGCGGTCTGTTGCTTTCCTATCAGTTACAGGTTCCTTCCGGAGCATCCATCATCTTTGTTTCCATTCTTATTTATACCATAGCCAAACTGTTCCGCCTGATGCATTCGAAGGAAAGAAGCATCTGAACAGCTCCGGCAGTCTGCTGATTCCGGTCACGAAAGCAATCAGACCTGCTTGGAAACCTCCATCAGCAAGGATACGATAGCAATTCCGGCAAACAGGAAGGAAAGAACGGTAAAGATAACAATGACCAACAAAGTCTTCAGAAATGTCCGGATCCATCCGTCCCGATATACCGTATGAAGCGACCAGAGCATATAGGCAAATACGGCAATTGCAAACAAACCGAATGCAATGTCTACTCCCGGTGCCAGAGAGAGAGTCTGCCAGTCAAAGGCTGTCAGTGCATAAGCCAACGGCAAAGGCAACAAGATAAGAAACAGGGTATTCAGATGAACAGCATGTGCAAAATGCCACATATAGGGCATATGTTTCTTGCGATATGCCTTCTTCAGCAACCAGGCAAACAAAGGAAGCAGAAACATCATATATAAAGGAGTCCATTTGGACAACTGTCCGATCATATAAGCAGCCAGTGAATTTTCGCGCAAGGCATCGGATTCTTCAGCCTTTGTGACCAGCGGTAAACCGGCGTCAGCTCTCCTTTCAGAGAATCTGCCTGAAATTTCATACAGGCCTCTATCTTTTCTGCAGTCAGCTGGTTCTCATTATAAATTGTCATTCCCGGAATCAGATCAACCCATATTCCTCTCCGGCCTGAAGAGAATCAGCAGCCAGGAGATCCTGAATCTGACGGATTTCATCCAGCTCGGAATCCGTAGGATATTGTTTCGTGCAACAAGTATCCAGCAGAATACGGGGCATGGCTACCCAGTCTAGTTCCAGCGAAGTAAACAGACGGGTAACTGAAATCAGACTGTCTGCATGTTCCACTCCCCGGTTCTCAAGAGCAGCAATCAGTCCCCTTCCATTATAAACGTACACAGCGGTATCCTGCGAAAAACTCCCTTCATTCAATTTTTCCACCAGCCCGGAAGTAATCTTCGAAGAACGGAACGTAGTCAGTGCCTTGTCGGTTTCTTCCTCTGCAACCATAAAGAAGAATGTAAAGAACAAAACCGAAACAAACATATACAACCGGAAAGGATGTACATAGGAATTGATTTTACCGGCATTGAACTCACGTGTCAGAAAACCGGGACGGGTGAACATCAACCATAAAGTCTGCCAGACTTTTGTATCGAACCGATAGACATTTTCAAAATATTGCTGAATGTATTTCCAGAAAGGCTGGTAAATATCCAAAGCATATTGTCCGCACCGGTGACAATACATTCCTTTTAGTTTCGTTCCACAATTCTTGCAATAAGTGTATGCCAGTCCTCTTTTCCGTCGTGCTCTCCGCAGGCGGGCTGCTTCAATATTCCGGTGAATCCGCAACGTACGCTTTTTCATTTTTTCCTGGTATGTGGAAAACCAAGTAATTATATTTTTCATAAACGACATGTTCTTAATAAATGATATTCAGAAGGGTTCATAGTATTCCCGAATCTTCCATGCTTCCGTAAAGAACCCAGGTCAGCATCACTGTTGCTATCACAAGGGCCAGAAGCGTAAAAATTCCACTAAAAAGCAGGTTCTTGATCAGTGTTTTTCCCCATCCTTCGCGGTAAACCGTATGGAAAGACACAGAAAGATAGATAAACAGTCCTGCCAGGAAAACCAGCGAGACCGGTAACAGCTGAATCAAATGCTTTATGAAACGCCGAATACGGACTGGATGCCAGATAAGGAATCAGCAAGACAAACAATGCCAGCAACAGGACGGTATTCAAATGAATGGCATGCACGAAATGACACATATAAGGTATCCGCTTCTTTCTGAAAAACAATTTCAGCAAGAAGGCAAAGAGAGGAAGCAGGAACATCATGTAAAAAGGTGTCCATTTGGAAAGTCCTCCAATCAAACCATTGGTAAACGACTGACTGCGCAAATAAGTCACATCATTCCGGTCCTGTTCTCCCCATTCATAAACAGGTGTCAGAGCATTTCCCAAACTGTCCAGACGGAATGCCAGAGCCATTTGCAAGACATCTTTTTTCTCACCCATCCATTGCTGTCCCTCCGTCCCAAGTTCATGGAAGCCTTGAATATCTTCCAGATCGGATTCATCGATTTCCACCGGATGATAACGGCAGGCATCAAACAATATCCGGGGCATATGGATCAATGACAAAGCATTCCGACGATCACTGAAAGATATGACTTTCACCAGATGTTCCGGTTCCTGAATACCGGACGAGGCCAGTAAGTCGAGTAACTCTCTCCCGTGATAAGCATAAACGACCGTATCCGCTTCCGCAGCCTGAGGCTTTTTCAGACGTTCCACAAGCGAAGCTGAAAGTTCCGGATTGCCCTGCTGGGCCATCTTGAAGTTCACCAGTTCGGAAGTAAGCATAAAGACCACGGTAAAAAACACCACGGAAACGCACATATACAACCGGAAAGGATGCATATAAGAATTGATCTTCCCGGCATTAAACTCACATGTCAACAGTCCCGGGCGGGTGAACATCAGCCACAACGTACGCCACATCTTGCTGTCGTACTGATATACATTTTCAAAATACTGCTTAAAATATTTCCAGAAAGCTGCCGGGGATCCAATGCATACTGTCCGCACTGATAACAATACATGCCTTCCAGTTTCGTTCCACAATTCTTGCAATAGGTATACTGCGGAACATTCTGCTGCCGGATCCGGCGTAATCTCATCAATTCAATCTGACGCAGCATGCGACGCTTACGTGCTTTTCCTCTCTCCCGAAGCTTCCCCCACTCAACGGAGAATGAAAAGGAGCGTTTCGTTTCTTCTGTATTTTTCATTTTGCCTTCTAAGTTTGTGTTTTCTCTTTTTCTTTACAAAAGTATAATTCACTCCTGGGTTTTGCAAACATTCTCCTGCTTTTTCCTGCGATCTGATGAACAAACGTTCCCACCTGTCCGTTAAGTGAAGCCGTTTCCGACGTTTCTGTCAAAGCCTTACCTGCCTGATTCATCCTTTTCAAATTGCCAGCCGGCAGACAACCTATGTTCAGCAGCCGGAACCGTACCTTCCACACTCTGTATTGCCGGTCTTTATCAGAATACAACAAAACACAGGCAGTCCTGCCGATATTCCGTTTTTTATTATAACTTTGCAGAAGTTAGAAACAAAAGGAATTATGGAAATCAAAATTACATCACTTGATCATATACACGAAGCTGCCAAGCAATTCATTGCAGCCATGGGAGACAATACAATCTTTGCATTTTATGGAAAGATGGGTGCCGGAAAAACAACTTTCATCAAAGCAGTCTGTGAAGAACTGGGCGTAACGGATGTGATCAACTCACCGACTTTTGCCATTGTCAACGAATACCGTTCTGACGAGACAGGCGAACTGATCTATCATTTCGACTTCTACCGCATCAAAAAGCTGGAAGAAGTATACGACATGGGCTACGAAGATTATTTTTACAGCGGAGCACTCTGCTTCATCGAATGGCCGGAACTGATTGAAGAGCTGCTGCCGGGCGATGCTGTCAGCGTAACCATTGAAGAGACGGAAGACGGAAACCGTCTGGTCCGCTTTGACGCAGCAGAATAAGCATCATGGCTTTTCATTATACACTCCAGTTTATCTTTATTCTGGTTGGACTGCTGGCTTTACTGGCCTCTCTGTTCAACTGGAACTGGTTCTTTACGGCCAGAAACACGCAATTCATTGTCGCCAATGCCGGACGGAAACGGGCACGTCTCTTTTATGCGGCGCTCGGTCTGCTGATGATTGCCACAGGAGTCTATTTCTTCTGCCAACTGACACAAGGGAACTAAATCCGTATCCGGATCAAATGTTTCCCCTATAAATAAAAAAGAATTGGACAGGCAGCCTGATCGAAAACTCGATTTATCTGTCCTGTCCAATTCTTTTATTCCGACGTTTATTCCTCTTCGTCCTGTCCTACCTGATTGCCGTACTCCATTTCACCCTGTACGACAAAGAAGACTTCTTCCGGATCGAAAGGTCCCATTCCGTCGTTTGCAGCTTCCTTGACTATGTAGTTTACAATTTCATCCTGATCGATATTGATATAACCTTCTTCGTCAGGCTGTGCATCCAGACATCCGCTGGTTGTATAATAATCCACGATCAGATCGAGAATGTAATACAAATCATCGTCTGAAAACTTGTCTTTCATTTCCTGAGGCAAGTAGTTCTTTATGAACTCCACGCATCTTTCATCGTCCTCATCTTCCAAAAGGAAATCGTCTTCCATTCCCATAGTCTTAGAAATTTAAATGTTATTACTTCAGCAACGCTTCCACTTTAGCCTGCAGAGCAGCTTTTGTGGTAGCACCAACTTGCTTATCTACTACTTCACCATTCTTGATGAACAACACCGTAGGAATATTACGGACTCCATACTGAGCAGGAAGATCAGCATTGTCATCGACATCACACTTGCCAATATTTACCTGATCCTTGTATTCTTCGGCCAGTTCTTCAATATACGGAGCAATCTGCTTGCATGGTCCACACCATGTAGCCCAGAAATCCAATACTACCGGCTTTCCTTCAGCCAGAATTGCTTCAAAATTGTCATCTTTAATGTTCAGTGCCATAATTTTTCTATCTAATCGTTTTTAAAATTCTACTCCTGCAAATATATACTAATTTATTTTATAGTCCAACATTGGCTGGCTTTTTAAATAATTCACCAGCTCTTTATGGACAGCAATCTTCAATGTCCGTGACATCAAGTTTACATGCATAAGCCATCTTCATCCCGGATAAAGAAACAGAGTTCGGCATTTCCCGGACTTGCCTTGATCAGGGAAGAAAGTTCCATGATCAGTTCGTCATTAATCGCCGACAGAGGAGCTGTCACCGTTAACTTTTCAATTACCCGATCTTTTACATCCGGCAGAAGTTCGATCGTATTGATCTTTACTTCCCATTCATCAGGCTTCCATTGCCGGGGCTGGCATTTTCCATGCATGAAGAGGAACATTCCTTCGCTGAAGAAGTTTTTCTTCTCTACATTCGTTTCCAAAAAGGCAAACTCCGCCACACCGGAATAGTCTTCCACCTTTGCGATACCATAAGGTTTACCTGATTTCGTATATCCTTCACGTACGCCTGTCACAATACCGCCCAATATCAGATCCCTGTTTTGTAAAGGTGTCAGATTCGAAAGCTCCTCCATGTGAACATTGCAAACATTCTCAAGCACCACAGATATTCATCCAACGGATGGGCCGACAAATAGATACCGACCAGTTCACGTTCCTTGTTCAACCGTTCCAGATCACTCCAGCTGGAGCGGAAATGATTTCAGGAGTGGCAACTTCCACCTCATGCTCACCGCCGAACAGGGAATTGATGGCAGCCGCCTTGTCCATCTGGTACTTACTTCCATAACGGACCAAAGTTTCTACAAAGGTTCATCCTTGGAATTTTTCATGAAGAAATCCTCCCGCTTGATATTTCCAAAGCTGTCAAAACCTCCGGCCAGTGCCAGGTTTTCAATATTCTTCCGGTTACAAGCCGAAAGATTCACACGCTGTACAAAATCAAAGATGCTCTTGTAAGGACCATTCTTCTCGCGTTCACTCAAAATGCTTTGCACAGCCGACTCACCGACTCCCTTGATTGCTCCCAGTCCGAAACGAATGTCACCCCGACGGTTAACAGAGACTTCAGTAAACTTTCGTTCACATCCGGACCAAGAACCCGGATACCAGTTGCCTTCGACTCGTCCATCAGTTTCGTGATTTCAGTGATGTTCGAAATGTTTCGGCTCATGGTGGCCGCCATATACTCCGAAGGATAATTTGCTTTCAGATAAGCAGTCTGATAAGCAACCCAGGAATAACAGGTGGCATGCGATTTATTGAACGCATACGAAGCAAATTTTTCCCAGTCAGCCCAGATCTTCTCAAGAACCTTCGGATCGTGTCCATTCTTCTTTCCACCTTCGATAAACTTAGGCTTCATGTGATCCAGCTTGTCGCGCAGCTTCTTACCCATTGCCTTTCGCAAGGCATCTGATTCACCTCGGGTAAAGTCTGCCAACAGACGGGACAGCAACATCACCTGCTCCTGATAAACCGTAATTCCATACGTATCTTTCAGATACTTTTCCATGATCGGAATATCATATTCAATCGGTTTCCGTCCGTGCTTACGGTCGATAAAGTCAGGAATGTAATCCATCGGTCCCGGACGGTAAAGCGCATTCATGGCAATCAGGTCTTCGAAAGTCGAAGGTTGCAATTCCCGAAGGTATTTCTGCATGCCCGCCGACTCAAACTGGAAGGTTCCGATGGTACGTCCGTCACTGTACAAGCGATAAGTTGCCGGATCGTCAATCGGAATCTCGTCAATGTTCAGCACAATTCCCTTGCTGTTTTTAATATTTTCGAGGGCTTCCTTGATAATAGACAAGGTCTTCAAGCCCAAAAAGTCCATCTTGATCAGTCCGGTATCCTCAATAACCGAACCTTCATATTGCGTTACGAGCATCTTTTCGCCCGTTTCCTTATCATCAGCCGTACTTACGGGAACCCAGTCGGTTATATCATCCCGACAGATGATTGTACCGCAAGCATGTACACCCGTGTTGCGGACATTTCCCTCCAACATCTTGGCGTATTTGATAGTATCCCGCAGGATCGGATCGGAAGAAACCTCAGCAGCCTGCAGTTCGGGTACATACGCTATGGCATTCGGCAAGTTCAGTTTCTTGTCTGGTATCTTGTCAGGTATCAGCTTACAGAGGCGGTCTGATTCCGAAAGCGGCAGTTTCTGTACACGGGCCACATCCTTAATGGCCAGTTTGGTAGCCATTGTTCCATACGTGATGATATGTGCCACCTTTTCCTGTCCGTACTTCTCGGTCACCCAGTTCAGCACCCGTCCACGTCCGTCATCATCAAAGTCCACATCGATATCAGGCAATGAGATACGGTCGGGATTCAGGAAACGTTCAAACAGCAAGTCGTATTTGATCGGGTCGATTTGTGTAATACCCAGGCAGTAGGCAACAGCCGATCCTGCCGCAGATCCACGTCCCGGCCCCACGGATACATCCAGCTTTTCACGTGCGGCAGAAATAAAATCCTGCACAATAAGGAAGTAACCGGGAAAACCCATGGTCTTCATAATGTGGAGCTCAAATTTGATTCGTTCCTGAACTTCTTCATCCAGTTCTTCTCCGTAACGGCGACGCGCTCCGTCATAAGCCAGTTTAGCCAGGTAATCTGCCTCCAGCTTGATACGATACAGTTTTTCATATCCTCCCAGACGTTCGATCTTGGCCTTCGCGGAGGCTTCATCCATGACGACGTTTCCGTTCTCATCCTGTGTGAACTCGTCAAACAGATCCTTTTCCGTAAACTTCTTCCGGTACTCTTCTTCCGTACCAAACGATTCGGGAATTGCGAAGGTCGGCATGATAGGCGCATGATCAATCGAGTAGAACTCCACCTGATCACAAATGTCTACCGTATTCGATAAGGCTTCAGGCACGTCTGCAAAGATCTCATTCATCTCCTCACGTGTCTTCATCCATTCCTGCTTGGTATACAGCATCCGGTTCGGATCATCCAGATCTTTTCCTGTACTCAGACAGATCAGACGGTCGTGTGCCTCGGCATTTTCTTCATCTACAAAGTGAACATCATTGGTACATACCAGTTTGATGTCATATTTGCGGGCATATTCTATCAGTTTCTGGTTGACAACTTCCTGCAGTTTGAAGGTTTCATGGTTCGCACGGGGAACCGTAGCTTTATGACGCTGCAATTCCAGGTAATAATCGTCTCCGAAAAGATTCTTATACCAGCGGATAGCCTCTTCAGCCTCTTCCAGCTGTCCTGCCGAAATACGCCGGGGCACTTCTCCTCCCAGACAGGCCGAACAGACAATCAACCCTTCATGATATTTTTCCAGTTCCGCACGGTCTGTACGCGGACGCATATAGAATCCTTTTGTCCAGGCTTTCGATACCAGTTTGATCAGGTTGTGATATCCTTTCAGATTCTTCGCAAGTACAACCAGGTGATAACCGCTCTGGTCCTGCTTCCCGTCCTTGTCTTCCAGCCGACGCCGTGCCACATACATCTCACAACCGATGATGGGCTTGAACAGCTTTTTACGAGCTGCTTCCAGTTGCTCCTTGCAGGCAGCCAGTTCAGCTTCCGGGTTCTCACTCTCCGCCTTGCCGCTTTCCAGTGCCGCAATCTTTTTCTTCAAGTCCTTAATCTCACCGTTCGTTCCCCCATTCTTCTTATTGACATAATTGAAAAATTCCTTGATACCAAACATGTCTCCATGATCGGTAACAGCAATTCCCCGCATACCATTGGCGATAGCTTTATCTACCAGACGAGGTATGGATGCCTGACCATCCAAAATGGAATACTGGGTATGAACGTGCAAATGAACAAAATCCTGCATGTGTAATCTGATATTTATAAAAACGAATCAAAGATACTCCCCTTTTAGGGAATGAACAAAACTATACGTGTTTTTTATTGAAAAGTTGCATTTAGGCCCCTTTTATTTGCACGGTTGTCAAATTAACTATATTTTTGCACAGAATATATCAGACTTTGTTATGACCCGACTGAATAAGATAAAGAAAAAAATAAGAATACACCGCGAAGGAACCCACATTCTAATCACCAGCGCCCTGATATTGTTACTGCTCAATGCTGCTATCTATTGGGGAACATCGTGTGAACTGCTGTTTACCATTGTCCTGGTTGTGAGTGTGATTCTTTATGCCCTGATGGTAAACTTCTTCCGCTGTCCGATCCGTCTCTTCAACGGAGATACGGAAAAGATCGTCGTTGCTCCGGCCGACGGTAAGGTAGTAGTCATCGAAGAAGTTGATGAATATGAATATTTCCACGACCGCCGTCTGATGGTCTCCATATTCATGGATATTACGAATGTACATGCCAACTGGTATCCCGTAGACGGAACAGTCAAGCATGTAGATCATCACAACGGACGCTTCATGAAAGCATGGCTTCCCAAAGCAAGTACGGAGAACGAACGTTCGATGGTTGTCATTGAGACTCCTGAAGACATACGGTCATGGCCCGACAGATTGCCGGAGCCGTGGCAAGACGGATTGTCACTTATGCAGAAAAGGGAGAAGACTGCTTTATTGATGAACACATGGGCTTCATCAAGTTCGGCTCACGTGTCGATGTCTATCTGCTTTAGGTACTGAAGTATGTGTCAGCATGGGCAGAAAACTACCGGAAACCAGGACAGTCATTGCCAAACTAAAAATAA
>ENA-OQAN01000642-OQAN01000642.1-human-gut-metagenome-genome-assembly--contig:-NODE-642-length-17710-cov-1.759313_pt1 | contig 17710 bp, 33 predicted proteins | sample MGYA00242735_ERZ504527 | MGnify/ENA primary metagenome ERZ504527 (study PRJEB26092, sample SAMD00036230) | human gut metagenome | host: Homo sapiens | study: EMG produced TPA metagenomics assembly of... | reverse complement strand
ATTAACTCCAAAGCTTATGGAGATAACTCCAAAGGCTTGCGGAGATTAAGACAAACAGGTAGAAAAGCCTTAACCATACGTCAGGAAAGGGTTAGGGATACGGATGAGATTCTTTAAGGACGAATCTGATGCCAAAGTCTTTTGCGGATGCCTTTTTCTTACGGATGAAAGCCCCGCTAAAATTCTACTGCTCCAAAACTTCTCCGTCAGTGAATAGTCAAGATATCATCCGTACCGGTTCCCGATAAGCATACCAACTGTCCGTGTCGTTACATACAGCCTACAGCTTTCAAACGGATGTGTCTATTCCAAGGGGTAACGAAGCTAAGACAAAATGTGACAGGAATTCCCAAACTATCAGAGGAAAGGGAAGTGATAACAGATAAAAAGTGGTGGTAGCAGATGTTTTTTCATGCTACTACCACCACCTTTGAAACGCCCTGTTCATGGGTGTTTACGAAAGAGGATGGTAGTAGTGGTAGCAGTTTTGCAAAACTCTGTTGCAGGTGGGAGGAAAATTCAAACAGGAACTAAAATTATAAAGTTTTCATCTTCTTCCCTATGCCCACTGCTTTAGTAAATTTGCCTGTTCCTTTTTCCTTATACAAGTAGCCACGGAACATGCCTCCGCTATTAAACGGCATGGCAAAATTACCTTTCTTGTCCACTGCAATCAATCCACCATTTCCCTCCTTGGTATTCAGTTCCTGATGGATAATATAATCGGCAGCCTCCCCAACAGGCTGGTGCAGCAACTTCACACGAGTAGAAAGATTATAAGCTACAACGTGACGGATAAAATACTCCCCATGCCCGGTGCACGACACAGCACAACCTTCATTATCCGCATAAGTACCTGCACCAATCACCGGAGAATCCCCCACACGGCCCCATTGCTTCTTGAACATACCACCGGTACTTGTTCCCGCTGTCAGGTTACCTTGCTTGTCCAGTACCACACAGCCCACAGTTCCATTCTTCTTGCTCTCCTTTTTCAAATCCTCTATCCACTTCAATGTCTTAGGAGTAGCAAAATACATATTATCTACAATTTCCAGCCCTTGTGACTTTGCAAACCGGTCGGCCCCTCACCTGCCAGCATCACATGAGGTGTTTTATTTTTTACCGCATAGGCTGCATTAATCGGATTCTTCACCGTTTTCAACCCGGCGACAGCTCCTGCTGTCAAATCCTTACCTTCCATAATAGAAGCATCCAGTTCAAAAGTACCGGTACTGGTACAAGTAGCCCCTTTACCAGCATTAAACAAGGGTTATTCTCAAAATAGTTAACAACTGCCATTACCGCTTCAGGTCCTTCACCACCAGCATCCAATATAGCATTTCCGATACTCAAAGCTGAATCTAAAGCCGCATAATACAAAGGTTGATTTCTCCTTATCGTCCTCAAGGTTTTCCATAGCACCGGCACCTCCATGAACAACAATTACGTATTCTCTCTCCTGTGCCAGCATGCGGCACAATGGTAATAAGAGTAGAATTGTGATAAATAAGTGTTTCATAATAGTAGTTTAATATCAATAGTATGGTGCGAATGTAACAAAACAATTTGTAAAAAGGAAACTTTTATGCAGAGATATAGACATAAAAAAAGGAGCAACGCCTTGCTCCAACCTTTGTTAACCTTAAATCTAATACTATGAAAAACACAATGCAAAGGTACGAACATTATTGAAATTTGCAAATTCAACAAAAAGAAAATTATGTTCTCTAACATGATTTAAGGAGATCCACCACTTGTGTTAATGAACATTTCCCTGTCAGATTATAAGTGACATTTTTACAGCTATATTTCTTAACGTATACTAAACAATAAGATAAAATACACATTAAAAGTTAAATAAAGCAGGTTAACACTATGTTTTAAAACATAAATAGGAATTTTGGTGTTATCTTTGCAGTAGTAAAAGAGAAAACAAAAGGTTTTTAGGAATAACCAGTTCTCCAAACGGGAGAACATAAAAAAGATGTAATTATGAAAAGAACAAATGACACAATCGAGATGTTGCAGTATCAGTTAAGAAGATACAAAGCAATGAGAAAAGGAGCTGCTTGCCAATCTTTGCAATACAAGCTTCAGAAATTAATGAGCCAACAGGCGAATGCCTGATGAGCTTTACCATAAAGAACAACAAGTTATAATTTATAATAATAGAAAGGATATGATAAAATCATATCTTTCTTATTATTATCTAGAATGAAAGTTATTCATATAGATAAAACATTCTATCCATCAACTGCCATTTTTCAGCCGAAGACGCTCCCGGCTCTGCCTGTTGAAAGACAGACATATACTCTTCCCATTCTGCCTGGCGAGGCAACGTAGCCATTCTGCCATGGCCGTATCCCAATCAAAATCGAGAGGAGTTTCCACTATCATAAAAAGTTTAGACCCCAATATGTATATTTCCATTTCCAAAATACCGACTTCACGAATAGCTGCCAATGTTTCCGGCCAAACCTTGCCTTCCGAATGGCGCTTTCTATACTCGGCTATCAAGCCGCATCGTTTTTCAGATTCAACATCTGGCAATAACGTTTTACCGGTCCCTGATATTTCCGAACTTTATATCCTTGCTTTTGTTTTCCATTATTCTCTTACTTCCCAACCTAATGCACTAGCTCCCAACACGGCGGCATCAGCATCCTTCAATTCAGAAATCAACAATTTAGTCTTACCTTCGTAAATTTTCAAGATATTATCATCTATAGCTTTACGAATCGGCTTCATGATATAATCACCGGATTTTGCTAATCCACCAAACAGAATAATCGCTTCCGGACTGGAGAAAGCAATGAAATCCGCCAAAGCCTCACCCAAAATACGTCCTGTATATTCAAAGATATCTTGTGCTAATTTATCCCCTCTTACAGCCGCGTCAAAAACATCTTTAGATACAATATCTTCAGCCGGGATGTCTCTTAACAAACTAGGTTCGGGACGGGCAACTAGAAATTCACGTGCCGTGCGTGCCACACCTGTAGCCGAACAATAAGTTCCAAACAGCCCTTACGACCACAACCACACTGACGTCCGTCACGACGAACTATCACATGTCCCAATTCTCCGGCAAAACCATCGTGTCCGTAAACCAGTTGTCCATTTATTACAATACCACTACCAACACCGGTTCCAAGAGTAATCATAATAAAGTCTTTCATGCCACGAGCCGCACCATAAGTCATTTCGCCGATGGCGGCAGCATTAGCATCATTTGTCAAAGCAGTAGGAACACCTATTGCTTCTTCAAACAAAGCAGCCAAGGGAATCACCCCTTTCCAAGGAAGATTTGGAGCAAATTCAATGGTACCGTTATAGTAGTTTCCATTAGGAGCACCTACCCCATACCTTTAATTTTTTCTACGCCACCGAACGATTCAATCAACGGACGCAATTTTGAACTGACCGCCTCTACATAATCCTCTATTTTAGAAAATGATTGTGTCTTAACTGAATCGGTAGCCAATACGTTACCACGCGAATCTACAATGCCAAAAACAGTATTAGTTCCGCCAATGTCCATACCTACTACGTAGGGTTTTTCCATGCCTGTTACCATGATATATTATTATTTAGGGTTAGTTATTTTGAGCAAATGTACACAATGCGAAAAAAGAGAGCAAATTTTTTTCAATTATTTCATATAGCATTGCAACTTTTTGTATCTTCGGCACGTCTAACCAGACAAACACAAGTTAAATTCATCGGTAATGATACATTTAGAGAATATCAACAAAACCTATCATAACGGAGCTCCGCTACATGTTTTGAAAGGTATCAACCTCGACATAGAACGAGGTGAGTTTGTTTCTATTATGGGAGCTTCGGGTTCCGGAAAGTCCACTTTATTGAATATTTTAGGCATCTTGGACAATTACGATTCGGGAGAATATTATTTGAACGATGTATTAATCAAGAATCTGAGTGAAACCCGCTCTGCCGAATACAGAAACCGGATGATAGGATTTATCTTTCAGTCTTTCAACCTGATTTCTTTTAAAAATGCGGTAGAAAATGTAGCTCTTCCCCTCTTCTATCAAGGAGTGAGCCGAAAAAAAAAGGAATCAAATGGCATTAGAATACCTTGACAAACTAGGTCTTAAAGAATGGGCGCATCATATGCCCAATGAATTGTCCGGCGGACAAAAAACAACGTGTAGCCATAGCACGTGCCTTGATATCCAAACCGCAAATCATCCTCGCCGATGAACCTACCGGAGCCCTGGACAGCAAAACATCCGTGGAAGTGATGAATATTCTGAAAGAACTGCATAAAAACGAGGGACTGACAATTGTTGTCGTCACTCATGAAAGTGGAGTAGCAAACCAAACGGACAAAATCATCCATATTAAGGACGGACTGATTGAACGGATTGAAGAAAACATAGACCATAATGCCTCTCCTTTCGGCAAGAACGGATTCATGAAATAACTGACACACATGATTGATCTTATTCAAGAAATATTCGGAACAATAAAGCGCAATAAATTACGCACGTTCCTCACCGGCTTTGCCGTAGCTTGGGGTATCTTCATGTTGATCGTACTGCTGGGAGCAGGCAACGGACTAATCCATGCTTTCGAAAGCTCATCTGCAGATATGGCTATGAATTCCATCAAAGTATTTCCAGGCTGGACTTCCAAAGCATACGATGGATTAAAAGAAGGACGCCGCATTGAACTGGACAATAAAGACTATCGGATAACCGAAACCGATTTCCTCCAAAATGTCATCAGTGTAGGAGCTACCGTACGTCAGAGTAATGTGACTTTAACATACGGGCAAGACTATGTATCCACCACACTGGAAGGAGTATACCCTAATCATAAAGATGTAGAAAGAGTAAAACCTGCAGGGGGGCGATTTATCAATGACATTGATATCCGTCAACGGCGAAAAGTAATCATTCTTCATACAAAAACCGCAGAAATGCTCTTTAAAAAAGACGCAGACAAAGCTATCGGAAAATTTGTCAACGCCAATGGAGTAGTATATCAAGTAGTAGGCCTATTTACCGACAAGGGAAGTTTCCAACCTAATGCCTTCATCCCATTCACCACCTTACAACTCATATATAATAAAGGTGACAAGCTGAACAATTTGATATTTATGACACGAGGACTCGATACAGAAGAAAAAAATGAAATCTTTGAAAAGGAGTACCGCAAAGCTATCGGCATACACCACCGGTTTACAGCTGATGACAAAGGCGCTATCTGGATGTGGAACCGTTTCACTCAATTCCTGCAACAAGAAAAAGGTATGCGCATTCTGACTATAGCCATTTGGGTAATAGGCATATTCACTTTGTTGAGTGGCATCGTAGGTGTAAGTAATATCATGCTGATCACAGTAAAAGAACGGACCCGTGAATTTGGTATCCGCAAAGCGTTAGGTGCCAAACCTATATCTATCTTATGGCTAATTATAGCCGAAAGCGTAACAATTACCACCTTTTTCGGGTATATAGGAATGGTGGCAGGTATCGCTGCCACAGAATACATGAATACAGTGGCAGGAAACCAAACTGTAGACGCAGGCGTTTTCACCGAAACAGTTTTCCTCAATCCCACAGTAGATATCAGTATAGCCATACAAGCAACCATGACATTGGTGATAGCCGGTACACTGGCAGGCTTCTTTCCTGCTCGTAAGGCCGTCATGATCCGACCAATCGAAGCACTTAGAGCAGATTAAAATTATGAGAATAGATTTAGACAGGTGGGAAGAAATATTCATCACCATTACCAGAAACAAGACACGTAGCCTATTGACCGCTTTTGGTGTTTTTTGGGGCATATTCATGCTGGTGGCCTTATGGGGGGTGGCCAAGGACTACAAGATATGATGTCGGCCAACTTTAAAGGATTCGCCACCAATTCCGTTTTTTTCGGAAGTAATAAAACCAGTGAAGCCTATAAAGGATTTAGAAAAGGACGTTATTGGGATATGGAATTTAACGATGTGGAACGTATCCGCCAAGCCGTACCGGAAGTAGAAGTTATCACTCCCAATATCAGCCGATGGGGCTCTACTGCTATTTTCGGAGACAAGAAAAGCTCCTGTGCCGTCAGAGGATTGCAGCCTGATTATGAAAAGATAGAAGCTCAAAATATTACAATGGGGCGCTTTATCAATGACGTAGACATACTGGAAAACCGGAAAGTCTGTACCATAGGAAAACGTGTATACGACGAACTGTTTCCCCAAGGAGGAAACCCATGCGGACAATATTTGCGTGTGGATGGTATTTATTATCAGATTGTAGGTGTTAGCTTATCAACCAGTAACATGAATATCAATGCCGGAACAGAGGATAGTGTAACTCTTCCATTTACTACCATGCAAAAAGCATACAACTTTGGAAAGCGCATTGATTTAGTCTGTATTACCGTAAAACCGGGAGTAACTGTTACCAGTATAGCCGACAAAATAGAACAAGTAATCAAGAAAGCGCACTATATCCACCCGGACGACAAACAAGCGGTGATCATGGTCAATGCAGAAGCAATGTTCAGCATGATTGACAATCTGTTCACAGGCATCAAAATTTTGGCATGGATGGTAGGTTTGGGAACATTACTGGCAGGAGCTATCGGAGTAAGCAATATTATGATGGTTACCGTGAAAGAACGTACAACCGAAATCGGCATCCGCCGAGCCATTGGCGCACGCCCTAAAGATATTCTAAACCAAATTCTTTCTGAAAGCATGGTATTGACAACTTTTGCAGGGTTAATGGGGATTAGTTTCGGAGTCTTGATCTTACAAGGATTAGAAGTAGGAACGGCAGCTTCGGGTACAGAGGCTCATTTTCAAATCAGCTTCTGGATGGCCGTCGGGGCTTGCATTTTATTGATGGTCTTTAGGTATGCTGGCCGGATTAGCACCGGCCTATCGCGCTATGGCCATCAAACCAATTGAGGCTATAAGAGACGAATAAAACCATCCGACGTAACGGATAAAGTTTCCATGCAAGAACCAACAAGAATAAAAAAAATAAATAAACAAAACAAGAATATGAAAAAGTATGTAAAAAATTGTCACTAATTAGTCATTCGTTGCACTGATATTCATCGGAACATTTGTATTTCTCTATCAAAAATCACAACCCAAAGCCAGCGTGTATACTATATTAAACGCAGAAATCACCGATCTGAAAAAGACCACTGTAGCTACTGGAAAAATAGAACCACGTGACGAGATTCTGATTAAGCCACAGATTTCAGGTATCATTGACGAGGTATATAAGGAAGCCGGACAAAAAATAAAGAAAGGAGAAGTGATTGCCAAAGTAAAGGTGATCCCCGAACTGGGACAACTAAACTCAGCAGAAAGCCGTGTAAGGCTGGCAGAAATCAATGCCAGACAAGGGGAAACGGACTTTGGCCCGCATGAAAAAACTGTTCGAAAGCAAACTTATCAGCAGTGAAGAATACGAAAAGAGTGAAGTAGCTGTAAAACAAGCACGTGAAGAATTACAAACAGCCAAAGACAATCTGGAAATAGTCAAAGAAGGTATCACTAAAAACAAAGCTTCATTCAGTAGTACCCTTATCCGATCTACTATTGACGGATTGATTTTAGATGTGCCCGTAAAAGCCGGTAACTCCGTCATAATGAGCAACACATTCAATGACGGAACCACTATCGCCACCGTAGCTAACATGAATGATCTGATTTTCCGCGGCAATATTGATGAAACGGAAGTAGGACGCATACACGAAGGCATGCCGGTAAAAATAACTTTAGGAGCCTTACAAACATGGAATTTGATGCACAACTAGAATATATATCCCCCAAAGGTGTAGAAGAAAATGGTGCTAACCAATTTGAGATCAAAGCAGCCATCACAGTCCCCGACAGTATTACCATCCGTTCCGGATATAGCGCAAATGCGGAAATCGTTCTGGCACGTGCCAGCAAGGTACTGGCAGTACCCGAAAGTACTGTTGAGTTTAAAAACGACTCTACTTTTGTATATGTATTGACTGATAGTGTACCTTCACAAAAATTCAGCCGTCGTGCCGTTATTACAGGTATGAGTGACGGTATCCAGATTGAAATAAAAGAACGGTCTGAATGTCAATGAAAAAGTACGCGGAGCAGAAAAGAAATAACAGAATATCATTATGAAGAAACAAATCATTATAGCCTTGGCCACCCTGACTGCATTACCGGCCGTTTCCCAAGAAAAATGGGATTTACGTAAATGCATTGATTATGCTATAGAACACAACCTGAGCATCAAGCAACAGGAAGCAGCAAGAGATCAAAATGCAGTGGATTTGAATACTGCTAAATACAGCCGTCTGCCTAATCTGAACGGTAATGTGGGACAGTCATTTAACTTCGGCCGTGCCTTACAGGCAGACAATACGTATGGCGACCGTAATACCAAAAATACCAACTTCTCACTCAGTACCAGCATCCCTTTATTTACAGGATTGCGAATACCGAACAACATCGCTCTCAGCAAACTAAACCTGAAAGCAGCTATAGAGGACTTGAACAAGGCCAAAGAAGATATCAGCATTTCTGTCACCTCTGCCTATCTACAAATTCTTTTTAATGAAGAATTAGCAAAAGTAGCTCACAACCAAGTAGAGTTAAGCCGGGAACAGCTGGAATTGAAAGAAGCTTATTTCAAAAATGGGAAAGCATCTGAAGCCGAAGTCTACGAAGCCCGCACACGTGTCGCCCAAGACGAAATGTCAGCAGTACAGGCTGACAATAACTATCAGTTAGCTTTGTTAGAACTGAGCCAACTGTTGGAACTTCCGACTCCTGACGGATTTGGAGTAGTATCTCCCCGTGTAGAGGATAATTTCACTCTGCTTTCACTTCCCGAAGATATCTATGCACAAGCTGTTCTGAACAAACCAAGTATTAAAGCAGCCCAATTTCGTCTGGAAGGTGCAGCCAAAAGTATCCGTATTGCCCAAAGTTCCTGGTATCCGCAATTAAACTTCGGTGCAGGTATAGGAACAAACTACTATAATATTTCAGGAGTAGAAAATGCTTCATTCAGCAGTCAGTGGCATCAAAATTTTAATAAATACCTGCAATTCTCACTCAGCATTCCGTTATTCAACCGTTTTGACACACGAAATAAAGTAAAGAACGCACGCATCCAGCGCACTGCTTTATCATGGAAGTTGGAAGAAAGCAAAAAGGCTCTTTTCAAAGAAATACAGCAAGCATACTATAATGCAGTAGCTGCCGAAAGCAAATATAAAAGCAGTAATACAGCTACGGATGCTTCTGAGGCTTCCTTCCGTCTGATGAGCGAAAAATATGCCAATGGTAAAGCCAACGCTACTGAATACAATGAGGCTCGTACCAATTGGATGAAAGCCGTTTCGGATATGCTTCAAGCAAAATATGATTATCTGTTCCGTACCAAAATTCTGGATTTCTACAAAGGAGTTCCTCTTACTTTAGAATAATTTCTTAAGATTCACCACAGATTTTCACAGTTCCATTCATAATCAAATTCTGCGTTGACCTGTGGTGAATCATCATAAAAATGATCTTTACAATCCGGACAATTCATTGTATCTCCAACTCTTATTTACGTCAATTTTCGTCGTTTTTCAAATCATACTATACCGTACGCATACGCACTACAGTTCTCTCCTTAGAATTACTTTTATTGCTTCCTCCTGAACGTTCCGAATCTTTCTCTTTCTTACCATTTCCTCTTCTCACATCCCTGCCGGATGGAGTAATACGCCTATTTTCATGACGGTCCTTATCAACCTGTGAGTTCTGTCCACGTCGTGAAGGGCGCCCATCATGCTTGTTATTATGATCCTTCTTCGGTCTGTCCGGCCTTGCCTGTGGAACAGACAGACGATGATGATCACCCGACGGCCTGTCAGGACGGATTTGAGTCTGTTTGGACTAGCCTGAGGAGGAGTGGCTGGGCGATGATGATCCTTTTGAGGAGGACGAACAACTATATTAAAATCACGACGACGGTGCATATCATACGTCATTCTATCATGGCGGATACGATAATGTCCGTCGTACACATCATGGCGATAATGGTCACGATAATGGATCTTATAATAACTGACATTATTGAAATGAGTACGATAATGCCCTCCGCCAATAACTAGCATAGTGATGCGGTTTGCCATAGTAGAAAAAATTCACATTATTATATACCAGATAGATACGGAACTGCCATTTGTTCTCATGCGCATAAATGGGACGGTAGAAATGCTCAGCCCTCATAAAACGACGATATTGCGCACTGGAAAGTATCCAACGAAGATCATCATTACGCACATCCAAAAAATCATAATAACGTTCCAACGCATAATCATAGCCTCTTACCACATCATCCATCAGATAACGGACATTATTGATAAAATCATAATTCACCTCATATACATCATTGTATTGCTGCGGAGTGAGTTTCAGTTCGTATGCCATACGGTCGGTAAGAAAACGAGTGTTCTGTCTCATTTTGCTGATACTCATGGCCCCCATTGCGGGAATAGTTATACCTAGCATACAAATCACTATCAGTAATTGTAGTCCATCTTTTCATAGCTGTTACGTTTTTAGTTTGTTAGTTCTATGGCACAAAAATAGGGGAAATCACTTTCCCCCACAATTGATTTTCCCCATAAATTCATAGGGCTTTTCCTATATCTGGTAGGGAAAAGCTCCACTAAGTAAGGCGTATCCCCTCAGCTTCTAAAACAACCAGACGTTTTTTATATAAATCCCCCACCGCTTTTTTGAAAGTTTTTTTACTGACACCAAAAGCATCATAGATATCCTCTGCAGCACTTTTATCATTCAATGGAGTGAAACCTTCATGATCTTTAATATATTGTAATAACACTTCTGAAAAATCATCCACCTTCTTTGCGCCTAACTTTTGCAGAACCAAATCTATCTTGCCATCCTCACGCACCTGCTTTACATAAGCCTTCAGCCGCATACCGGCTTCTAAAGGTTGGAAAATCTCATTATCGTAAAGCAAACCACTGAACTTATTTTCCACAATAGCTTTAAATCCCAAATCTGTTTTCTGCCATATCAGGATATCCACTTCCTGCCCCAGCCGATAATCGGGATGTTCTTTAGAAAGATAATGCTCCACTTTAGCAGATGCCATAATGCGGTAACTATCTTCGTCTATATGTGCGTGTATTATATACTTTCTCCCTTTCTGCATTTTCATCTTTTGTTCACGGAAAGGTACAAAAAGGTCTTTCATTAATCCCCAATTCAAAAACGCACCAAACTCATTAACCCATGCCACTTCCAAACAGGCAAACTCGTCCACCTGCACCAATGGCTGTAAGTGGTAGCTATCAACCTTTCCTCATTGTCGAGGTAAAGAAAGACATTCAGCACATCGCCAGGCTTACAGCCTTCGGCACATAACGCGTAGGCAATAAAATCTCTCCGTCATCGCCTCCATCTAAATAGACACCAAAGTCTACTTCTTTTACAACCTCCAGCTGGTTGTATTTTCCCAGTTTTACGTTCATTAGCTAAATTTTTTCTCAAAGATAAATAAAAAGCACTATCTTTACTCGCTATTAACAAAGAAAACCCCAATTAGTTATGGATAATTTTATCTTTTACAATCCTACACGCCTCATCTTTGGCAAAGGCATGATTGCCCAATTGTCCCAACAGATACCGGCCAACAAGAGAATCATGATCACTTTCGGAGGTGGCAGTGTAAAAACAAATGGAGTCTATGAACAAGTAATCCAAGCCCTTGAAGGACGTGATTACACGGAGTTTTGGGGAATAGAATCAAATCCTGATATATCTACCCTGAAAAAAGCTATAGAATCAGGCAAAGAAAAAAACATCGACTTCCTGCTGGCAGTAGGTGGCGGCTCAGTTATAGACGGTACCAAGTTGATTTCCGCTGGTATTCCCTACGACGGAGATGCCTGGGAACTAGTTAAAAAAGGCAGTGCACAAAATACTATTCCTTTAGGAACTGTGCTAACTATTCCCGCCACAGGTTCAGAAATGAATAACGGAGCTGTAATTTCATGCCGTGAAACTCATGAAAAATATCCATTTTTCTCCTCTCATCCTGTATTTTCTATCCTAGATCCGACAGTAACTTTCTCATTGCCCGACTATCAGATAGCTTGCGGACTGGCAGACACTTTTGTACACGTCATGGAACAATACATGACCAAAACAAACGAATCTTATCTAATGGACCGCTGGAGCGAAAGCATCCTTCGTACATTGGTACAAATCGCTCCGCAAATCAAAGAAAACAAACAGGATTATCACTTGATGAGTGAATTTATGATGTCCGCCACTATGGCTTTGAACGGTTTCATTGCTATGGGAGTATCCGAAGACTGGGCCACCCACATGATAGGGCATGAGCTGACTGCATTACATGGCATGACACACGGCCAAACACTGGCTATCGTATTTCCCGGAACTCTACGGACACTCGCCGACAAAAAGCGTGACAAAATACTACAATATGGCGAACGTATCTGGGGGGTTACTTCAGGAGTTCCCAGTGTACGAGTATCGCTAACCATAGAAAAGACTGAAGAATTCTTTAGAAATTTAGGACTTAAGACCCGTTTGGATGAAGCAGGAATAGGCGATGATACCATCGAAGAAATAGTACGCCGGTTCAATGAGAGAGGCGCAGCATACGGAGAGGACGGTGATGTAACTGGAGAAGTGGCACGCCGGATTCTGCAAAACTGTAAATCGAAAAAAGAAACAACTGATACAGGAGGAACGAGTATGAAAACAGTTATTCTTACTTCTTTCAAAAGTGATGTCCGAGCACACATGTTACAGGATCTTCTAAAAAATGAAGGTATAGAATCCATGTTGCAGGGAGAGTATACAGCCCAAGTTTTGGCTTATATTCCGGGAATGGAAATAAAGGTTCTAGTCTTCGAAAAAGATTATGCCCGGGCATTTGAAATCCTGAAAGCCAGTTTTCCCGAGAAGTATAAGCATAACTTTCTTCTACACCATTCAAACTTTCTCATCCATATCTTGTTATAGGGAGTATTCAAACCTAAACTAAAGATGTACATGAGAAAGTTTTTATTTTTACCTTTACTGGCACTGCTAGCTTCGTGCGGTAAAGATGAGGATTATGACAGAAGCAATCCCAAACCTGAAGAGATGGTGACTCCCGCCTTATATGCCACCATTCAACAAAATACGACCGATCTTTATAACGGTCCTTTGGAAGTATTACCTTGCCGGCCTGATGGCAGTATTTATGTAGGAAATTACACATCAACCGGAAATCAGACCCCTGTCCCCGCATATTATTCCATAGAAAACGGAATAGGAAAATCTAAAAATTCCCCTCTAAGACTGCCCGCAGGCACCTATAATATCATTTATTGGGGATATCCCACCTTTTTCAATACTACAGACGCCGCACTGAGCGACCCTACCCTAATTTTAGGAGAAAAATTACTCGACACTTCATTAGGATTACGAAAAGTCCCCGTAGATACTGTTTACTATCCTGTACACGATTTAGTATTCGGCACACAAGAGATCAATATCGGTCAAGATGACCTTCAAGCGCATCTCATTCGTGCTACCGCCGCATTAGGAGTAATCACTACCGAAACAAACGGTAACGCTTTCAGCGAAAGCATAGACTCTATGTGGATTTATATCAGCAATATCTATAGTAATCTGAATTATTTCTCCGCCCAACCGGAAGGAACTGTCAAAACCATACGTTTCGGTTGATCCCTAACGCAGATCGAAAAGAATTCAGCAATAAATTTGTATCTGTATTCCCATCCCAGCCAAATCCAATGATCCAAGTCTTCGTGCAAATGAAAAACGGAGATTTAAAGCATTACCAACAAAAGCTAACCACACAACTTAGTGCCGGAACAAAAACAACAGTCAATCTGAGTATGGACGGTGTACTACTGGAAGAAGGAGGGACCGGAGGATTCCAAGTAGACCAATGGAAAGAGCAGAATGACAGCATCCATATACCATTAAACTGATCTCTGCTCTATTAAATTTTCAAAGAAATCCTGCCATCTACCATGTGAATAGTACGGTCCGTCAAACGAGCCAAATTTTCATCATGAGTAACAATAACAAAAGTTTGGCCTAATTTATCACGCAAATCAAAGAACAACTGATGAAGTTCCTCTTTATTGCGGGTATCCAGACTGCCCGACGCTCATCCGCAAGGATAACCGCCGGGTTGTTTATTAATGCACGCGCTACCGCCACCCGTTGCTTCTCCCCTCCCGACAATTCAGCCGGTTTGTGCGAAGCACGTTCGGACAACCCCAAAAAAGCTAGTCGTTTCTTGCTTTCCGCATAGCTTCGGAAGAAGATGTACCTGCTATCAACGCAGGAATCATCACATTCTCTAAAGCTGTGAACTCGGGAAGTAACTGGTGGAACTGAAACACAAAGCCAATCTGCCGGTTACGAAAAGCCGACAACTCTTTTTCCTTCAAACAACTCACTTCTGTACCATTCAGTAAAATAGTACCCGTATCCGCCTTATCCAACGTTCCTATGATCTGCAATAATGTAGTTTTCCCCGCACCACTGGGACCTACAATACTTACCACCTCTCCTTTTTCTATCATCAAGTCAATACCTTTCAGTACCTGCAATGTCCCGAAACTCTTCGTTATTCCCTGTAATTCTATCATAATCAAATTCTTCTTATCACATACTCCGCCAGATAACAGCCAAAGACTGCCGGCATATAACTCACGGTTCCGGCAGTAGATTTCTTATTTTTCTCATCATCTACCAATATCACCGCATCCTGATCGGCCTGCTCTGTACTAAATACAACCGGAAGTTTTCGCTTCATCCCCATTTTCTGCAAACGCTTCCGCACGGCTTTGCTTAATCCGCAATGGTAAGTATCCCATAAATCGGCAAAACGAACCTGAGTAATATCCATTTAGCACCGGCCCCCATACTACTCACAATGGGCAGACGACGTTGAAGCACATTATATATAAGGTAACATTTAGGAGCTACCGTATCAATGGCATCCACCACAAAATCAAATTTTGCACTGTCCAGCAATTCCGGAATACGCTCATCTTTCAGATACTCCACCAATACAGTCAATTCCAAATCAGGATTAATATCACGGAAACGTTCCGACAAAATTTCCGCTTTGGGACGTCCCATAGTAGAGTAAAGGGCCGAAAGCTGACGATTAATATTACTGGGCTGCACAATGTCTGCATCCACAATTGTCATACGGCCTACTCCTGCACGACAAATCATCTCGGCAGCATACGCTCCAACTCCACCCAAACCTACCACCAGCACATGAGCGTGACGCAGGCGTTTCATCTTATCTTTTCCTAGCAACAACTCCGTACGTTGCTGCCACTCTATATTAATTTCGTTCATCACCTTTCTTAAACCATTTGTAGAACCATTTTCCTACATTATCATATACTCGTGTTTCCGATTGTCCGCGAGGGTCAGAAAAAGAAACAATCTCTTGCGGATCGTCCCCTAACTGATCCGGATACACAATCAACAAACTGTTATTGGCAAAGTACTTGCTGATTTGTGACGGCAGACGTTCAAAAGAAGTCTGATAAGAGATGGAACCTTTACGCGAAGATACAACCACAAACAGATGGTCATAATTCACCTGTCCGGTCAATAAAAGCAGATCATCCCACTCTTCCAATAAAGAAAACTCCGTAAAAGTATTCGCCTCCTGTTTTTCTGTCAGGGCACGCAAATGCTTCAATGTATCTTCTGTAGCAAAGAAATGCACGCGGCATCCAATTGTTTACCCATACGGCAGAGCTGTGTCATCCATTTCAAGAAACCTTTTTCATATTCCGCCTTATCGGGAACCGCCACCACAATCCGGCGCAACGTATTGACAGGCATCAATAATTTAGCGATCATAATCTGGCGGTTCGTACCCTTCAACAAGTTTTCCGTCATTGTACCAAAGAAAGAATCCATCAAATTCGTCTTACGATGCAAACCTATTACAATATCCGTTACCGCATATTCTTTCTGCGTATGAATAATACCTTGCGCAATATTCAAATCATAACGCAACACAGTCTTTACAGACGCATCGGCAGCAGCAGCAATCATCGCCGTACGCTCCAAGTTGCGCTTGCCTATCAGTTCCTTGGTTTCTGAAGTATTATTATCATTGATCACACTCAGTGCCACCAATGACTCTTTTTGTTTAGGATGCCTCATCATCAAAGCCATGCCTACCAACCCTTCTATGGTTTCAGGATTAGCTACCGGAATCAAGATGCGTTCCTGTTCCTTACCTTCGCTGCCCTCCATCAGATTTTCCTGAGTCACCATTTTGCGTGCGGCACGTCTGTCACAACAGAACTTATAATACAAGTGAACAAAATCACGACCACCGTACCATTCAAAACATCATCATTCAACAACCGCTCTCCATTTTCCATAATAATACCATGACCTATCAACACAGCCGGCCAAGGTCGCAGCAGCCTGTGCATTACTTAATCCGAATATCAAGCTGCCCTCCACCTTCTTCATTCCATATATCTTCTGGGTTATCCATGCAGCCAGCCACTTACTGAATGTCGCCACTACGGTCATTACAACCGCCACTTTCAGCGCTTCACCTTCCGTAAAAAAGGCAACGTACATCAATAATCATCCCCACCCCAATCAAGAAATAGGGAATAAACAGCGCATTACCCACAAACTCCAGCCGGTTCATCAAAGGAGAGACATGAGGAACAAAACGATTTAATACCAACCCGGCAAGGAAAGCTCCCAAAATACCTTCCATCCCCACCAATTCCATCAAGCCTCCGCCCAAGAACACCATAGCCAGCACGAATATAAATTGCATCACCGCATCCTCATACGTACGGAAAAACCATCGGCTGATGCGAGGCATTAAAAATATGATAAGTCCGAACAGCAAAACTACCTTGCAACCAACAGCACCCAAAACAGTCCGCCTACGTCCTCACCTTTATACATACCACCAATAACAGCCAGCACCATCAAAGCTAGCACCACAGTCACCGCCGTACCACCAATAGTGATACTGACCGTCCGTTGCCGCGACAAGCCATACCGGCTGATAATAGGATAAGCAATCAAGGTGTGACTGGCATACATACTGGCCAGCAACACAGAAGTCAAAAATCCATAGTCCAGCATACTCATGCTGCTCCATATGCCCAGCCCCATCGGGATGAGGAAAGTAAACATACCAAAGATCAATCCTTTTGTCCTGTTTTTCTTGAAATCATCCATATCCATCTCAAGACCGGCCAAAAACATAATGTAGTAAAGTCCGACCTTTCCAAACAATTCAAACTGCTGTCACGTTCCAGAATGTTAAAGCCATACTTGCCTACCACTACCCCGGCAAGTATCATACCGATGATATGCGGAATGCGTAAACGCCCCAAAATCATAGGGGCAAACAGGATGATAATAAGTACCAGGAAGAATATCCAGGTAGGATCTGTGACCGGAAAATGTATGTTAAGGTCGAATAATTCCATCTTTTTTTGAGTTTTATACCATTATATCGACAAAATTACGAAAAAAACTTTCTTTTTTACTGATTTATATTCTAAAATGTTCTAATTTTGCACGCAGAACATACTTACATGCTGAGAGATAGTTCTAAAGTATTACTAAATTTTA
>ENA-OQAN01000641-OQAN01000641.1-human-gut-metagenome-genome-assembly--contig:-NODE-641-length-17721-cov-2.701603_pt1 | contig 17721 bp, 16 predicted proteins | sample MGYA00242735_ERZ504527 | MGnify/ENA primary metagenome ERZ504527 (study PRJEB26092, sample SAMD00036230) | human gut metagenome | host: Homo sapiens | study: EMG produced TPA metagenomics assembly of... | reverse complement strand
TACAACTGATTCGAGAGCGTTTCTGCACTCGGATTGGTATTGCATAAGGAGTGATTCTTTAGTCATAATTAAAAGTGGTGTAATACTTCTAATTTACTAATAATCAACAAATTATGCAATACTTTTTCTGTTGGTTTTCAGCTGTTTAGCATATCTTTTTCATCCCTTTTCTTACTCCTTGACGATTCATTCTTGACAGTATTTCAATGATCTCTTGAATATATTTTTGAACCGGATTATGCCGATTCTATGTTTAATTTTAATTTATCGGTAAAAATTTACCGAAGTATTGACCTATTCAAACTAAAACTTTTTAATACCTTTGTTGAGAAATTTGGCACAAAGATACGAAAAAGAAATGAAAACTTATGTGAAAAGAGAGAAGATAATAATAAAGTATAAGCAATATCTGAAATTAGAAAAATCTCTCTCTGAAAATACAGTACAGGCTTACCTCACAGATTTGGATAAATTATTCGCATACCTGACATTAGAGAATATCGATTATACCCAAGTTACCCTACAAGACCTGGAAGCATTTTCCGCCGGACTTCATGATATCGGAATTCACCCGCGGTCACAGGCGCGCATACTTTCCGGCATACGTTCTTTTTACCATTTTCTGGTACTGGATGACTATATCCAGCAAGATCCTACAGAACTACTGGAATCTCCTCAAATCGGGAAACATCTTCCCGATGTCCTAAGCGTAGAAGAGATCGATGCCTCATCGGAAGTATAGACCGAAGCACCCGTGAAGGACAGCGAAATTGTGCGATTCTAGAAACCTTATACAGCTGCGGGCTCCGAGTTTCTGAGTTATGCAACCTGAAAATATCCGATCTGTATTTCGATGAAGGCTTTATAAAAAGTCGAAGGGAAAGGGAGCAAACAACGCCTTGTACCTATATCTCCTCGTGCCATCAATGAAATCCGGAACTACTTTATCGAACGGAACCAGGGACTCATCAAACCGGAATATGAAGATTTTGTATTTATCAGCCGTTTCGGAAAAAACATTTCCCGTATTATGGTATTCCATATTATAAAGGAATTAGCCAGCCTGATCGGATTAAAAAAGAAAATAAGTCCACATACATTCCGGCATTCCTTTGCTACTCATTTATTAGAAGGTGGAGCGAACTTACGTGCAATACAATGCATGTTAGGACATGAGAGCATCGGAACAACTGAAATTTATACACACATAGACAAGAACAGATTACGACAAGAAATCATCGGGCATCATCCTAGAAACATTAAGTATCAAGGTGCAGAGAAAGAGAAAATGACTTAATTTAATCTTTTTTTTAATATCTCTTAAAAAAAAAGGAGGTTAAAACATCCACACCTAATAGAGTTTTTCTTATCTTTGCCCCCAAAAGAATAAAAAAACAGCTAGATTATATTTTTATAACAAACCTAATATTTAAAAAATCATGATTAAGAAGTTGTATTTGCCTTTAGTGGCATTGTTAGTCCTTGCTTTCTCTTCATGTAGCAAGATGGGCGAATTATCCGCTGACTACTTCACAACAAATCCAGAAGTGTTAGAAGCTGTCGGAGGTAAAGTTCCTGTTACTATCACAGGTAAGTTCCCCGAAAAGTACTTCAAAAAGAACGCTATCGTTGAAGTAACTCCAGTATTGAGATGGGATGGCGGTGAAGCTAAAGGCCAGCCAGCTACATTCCAGGGTGAAAAAGTACAAGGTAACGACCAGACAATCTCTTACAAGACTGGTGGTACTTATACAATGAAAGCCTCTTTCGACTATGTTCCTGAAATGGCTAAATCTGAATTGTATCTTGATTTCAAGATCAAAAAAGGTAAAAAAGAATACACTATTCCTTCTGTAAAGATTGCTGATGGTGTTATCGCTACTTCAGAACTTCCTACTGTAAACTCTGCTAACGCAGCTTTGGCTCCAGACGCATTCCAGCGTATCATCAAACAAGCTAAAGAAGCACAGATCATGTTCTTGATCCAGCAGGCTAACCTTCGCGCAAGCGAATTGAAGTCTGAAGGTTTGAAAGACTTCAACAAGCAGGTTGTAACAGTTGCAGGCGATACTAAGAACTATAAGTTGAACAACATCGAAGTTTCTGCTTATGCTTCTCCTGATGGTGGTGTTAAATTGAATACTACTTTGGCTGAAAATCGTCAGAACAACACTGAAAAGTATTTGAACAAAGAATTGAAGAAAGGTAAGATCGAAACTACAGTAGACACTAAGTATACTGCTCAGGACTGGGATGGTTTCCAGGAATTGGTTTCTAAATCAAACATCCAGGATAAAGACCTGATCTTGCGTGTTCTTTCTATGTATAACGATCCAGAACAGCGTGAAACTGAAATCAAGAACATTTCTTCAGTTTACAAGACTTTGGCTGACGAAATCCTTCCTCAGTTGCGTCGTGCTCGCTTGACTGCAAACTATGACGTTATCGGTCGTAGCGATGAAGAAATCAACGAAGCATTCGATACTGATGCTAAGGTATTAAGCGCAAACGAATTGCTGTACGCTGCTACTCTGACAAACGACAAAGCTCGTCAGGAAGCTATCTACAAGAAAACTACAGAATTGTATCCTAACGATTTCCGTGCATACAACAACTTGGGTATGATGGCTTATGCTAACGGTGACTTCACTACAGCTGAAAACTACTTCAAACAAGCTGCTAGCAAAGACGCTAACGCTCCTGAAGTTAACACCAACCTTGGTTACATCGAATTGGTTAAGGGTAATGTAGCTAACGCTGAAACTTACTTAAGCAAATCAACTGGTGCTAACACAGCTAATGAAGCTCTGGGTAACTTGTATATCAAACAAGGTCAGTACGATCGCGCTGTACAGGCATTCGGTGATACTAAGACTAACTCAGCTGCTTTGGCTCAGATTCTGGCTAAAGACTACAACAAAGCTAAAAATACTTTGAATGCAGTTAAGAATCCTGATGCTTACACTGACTACTTGATGGCTATCGTAGGTGCAAGAACAAACAACGCTGATTTGGTTAAGACTAGCATGGCTAAGGTTGCTCAGAAAGATGCAACTCTGGCTGCAAAAGCTCAGATCGACCGCGAATTTGCTAAATATGCTAACGAAATCAAGTAATTGATTTTATCATATCTTTTGGAAAACCGGAATACATTCCCTTGTATTCCGGTTTTTTTATTACAAATAATTTAGTACTTTCGCAGAAAATAAAAATGGAAACATGAGAAAAATAGTATTCTTCCTGACGATTGCAATCTGCTTGGCTTCATGTAAAAAGAAACCAGAGTTTGTTTTACAAGGCGAACTGCAAAATTGTAGTTCCGACGAAATTCTGGTTGTTTATGACGATCCTGTTTCCAAGCTTGATACTATTATTCTCAAGGACGGAAAGTTTACATATACTTTTTCACCTGATACATTAACATTATTCCGGCTAGTTTCGCCCGATATGTTAAAAACGATACCTGTATTTGCAGATAAGACACTGCATATGACTCTTAAGGGAAGTTTTGAAAATCCGGTTATCACCGGTGACGGAGAGAATGGTGTATATGGAAAATTTCTGGAAAGTTTGCAAAACCTAAAAGACAGTGCGGCTATCACTCAAAAAGCAGAAGAGTTTATTGTACAACATCCGCACTCATTTGTATCAGCCTATCTCATCAACGATTATTTCGTACAAGTACCTCAGCCTGACATTGAAAAGACCAGAAGTCTGATAGAGCCACTTAGAGGGAACATAAAAGATAGTCGTATATTAACCATGGTCCTGAAATCAATCCCCCCTAAAGATAAAATAGAAAGAAATGAAGAATACCTCACATATTTTTCATGTAAAGACCGAAAAGGAAAATATGTATCATGGAGTAGTTCAGAGAATAATTACACGTTATTGAACTTCTGGGCCAGTTGGGATAAAGCAAGTGTATCCGTACGTGATTCACTAGCAAAAATGGTAAAGGAATTTCCGGAAAAGAAATTCAGAGTACTCAACATCTCACTTGACTACGAAAAAAAGAAATGGCTTGAAGCTTGTAAAGAAGACAGCAAACAATGGATTGAAATCTGCGACTACAAAGGCTGGAGCAATCAGGTTGTCAAACAGAATAACATACATAAACTGCCTGCAAATATTTTAATAGACCGCAACCGAAAAGTCCTTGGTAAAGACTTAACGGAAAAAGATCTGTATACGACAGTAGAGCAACTTATCAAAAAAGAGGAAAAAAAATAAAATAATCTCTTCATGTTAACCAAATTATTCGGAGCAGCGGTACAAGGTATCGACGCAACAATTGTGACCATTGAAGTCAACAGTTCACGCGGTATTAAATTTTTTCTAGTCGGTTTACCCGATTCTGCCGTAAAAGAGAGTCATGAACGCATCATGTCTGCACTGCAAGTCAACGGTTATAAATTTCCCACCTGCCAGATTGTTGTAAACATGGCACCTGCTGATATCCGAAAGGAAGGATCATCATACGATCTTCCCCTGCTATCGGTATACTTGCTGCTACAGGAACTGTGTCATCCGACAAACTGAACCGTTACCTAATCATCGGAGAACTAGGATTAGACGGTAATTTGCAGCCTATCAAAGGAGCACTTCCTATTGCTATATGCGCCCGTGAACAAGGACTGGAAGGATTAATTCTTCCCAAGCAGAATGCCCGAGAAGCTGCTGTTGTCAACAACCTGAAAGTATATGGAGTAGAAAATATTACTGAGGTAATTGAATTCTTCAACGGGATTCGTACCTTAGAACCAACAATAGTCAATACCCGAGAAGAGTTTTATCGAAGCCAGGATAACTTCCCTTTCGATTTTGCCGACGTAAAAGGACAAGAAAATGTAAAGCGCGCACTTGAAGTTGCAGCAGCAGGCGGACACAACCTCATTATGATAGGCGCACCGGGTAGTGGAAAATCAATGATGCGAAATGCCTTCCAAGTATTCTTCCCCCTCTGACACTGGCAGAAAGTCTGGAAACAACTAAGATACACTCAGTTGCCGGAAAGCTTGGTAAAGATTCTTCATTGATAGCTGTACGCCCTTTCCGCAGCCTCATCATACAATCTCACAAGTTGCCATGGTAGGTGGCGGAAGCAGTCCCCAGCCTGGAGAAATCAGCCTTGCCCACAACGGTGTACTCTTTCTTGACGAGCTGCCTGAATTCAACCGGAGCGTACTCGAAGTCCTTCGTCAGCCACTTGAGGACCGTCGGATAACTATTTCACGTTCTAAATATACATTAGAATATCCTGCCAGCTTTACGCTCATAGCCTCCATGAATCCCTGTCCATGCGGCTATTATAATCACCCAACGCGTCACTGCGTATGCAGCCCCGGACAAGTTCAACGTTATCTGAACAAAATATCCGGTCCGCTACTCGACCGTATTGATATACAAATAGAGATAGTTCCCGTTCCTTTCGAAAAACTGTCTGAACAGACTAAAGGTGAATCAAGTGCAGCTATACGCGAACGAGTTATCCGGGCAAGACAGATACAAGCCAGCCGATTTGCTCATGACGCAGGAGTCCACTGCAACGCACAAATGTCATCACGTCTGTTACACCAATATGCACTTCCAGACGAAAAAAGGGCTCTCATTACTTCGCAATGCCATGGAGCGTTCCATCTTTCAGCACGTGCCTACGACCGCATTCTGAAAGTATCAAGAACTATTGCCGACCTGGAAAATGCCGAACACATACAGCCTCATCATTTGGCAGAAGCCATCAGTTACCGCAACCTTGACCGCGAGAATTGGGCAGGATAGTTTCCCGGTTACAACCGCCTTCTCCTGATACATAAGTATCTTCATGAATAGAAAGTCCCCTATCAGAATGTAAAAACGGCTAAAGGTTCTGAGGCATGACAGTTCAGAAGCAAGATTTTTTTCAGTCATCAACAAAAAAAACACATATAAGATTTTACGATTTAATATCTATTCAGCCAATATGAAAAATATCAGTAAAAATGCAATTATCGGGTATCCCGCCGGAATTATCACCGGTATAACCTATGGATTAAATCCGTTGTTCGGAGTTCCTTTAATGAAAGAAGGTGCAGCCATCGAATCCATTCTTTTCTTCCGTTATGCCATTGCCGTATTATTCTTAGGCGGATTTCTCTTATTGAGCAGACAAAGTTTCAAGATTTCATGGAACAAGCCGCGTGTTACTTATACTCGGACTACTTTACACATCAAGTAGTGTATTCTTGTTCGAGGCATACAACTATATAGCTTCAGGACTTGCAACAACTATTATATTTCTCTATCCGGTTCTTGTGGCTATCATCATGGTCTTTTTGCGAGTCGTTCCCTCCTGGCCGGTCTGGCTTTCCATCATTCTCACCTTTGTAGGGGTAGTGATCATGACACAGAGCGATTCTACACAGACCATCAATCCGATAGGAGTCATCCTTTCGTTAGGTTCGGCTTTAGTCTATGCACTATTTATAGTCATCATCAACCGAAGCAAAATTATCAGCAATATATCAAACAGCCTGCTTACATTCTATGCACTGACAGTAGGTGCAATTATCTTCTTAGGGAAAATTACATTATCCGACATTCATATAACAACCGGACTTACAGGAAACATGGCCTGGTTGAACCTTGTCGGTCTTGCGATTCTTCCGACTGTCGTATCAACCGCTACATTGGCTATTGCGACACGAAACATCGGAGCCACCAAAGCATCCGTCCTTGGAGTATTCGAACCCGTTACAGCTATTCTCATTGGAACCGTTGTCTTTGGAGAAGCTCTCACAACCAATATCATTGTCGGAATTTTACTTTCCATAGCAGCCATAACCTTTATGATTGCCAAAACAAAAAGATAGGATCTGGCCTTTAACAGCCTGAAAATATTGTATTTATCAATAAAAGTTTCTTTTTACCCTTCACGGCTTCCACCGGATTACTGGCATCAAGAGCCGGTGAAAGCGTGAAAGGCAAAAAAACAACACATTCCTTTTCCAAAAATATCAGCATCTTTTCACAAATTCATCGAGATATTTTTTAAAAATTCGTACAAAAAATACAGGAAACATGCTGATGTTTTTAAACTCCTATTAACCAACTATTTAAGATACTCACTAGGAGGTATTCCGAACTGCTGTTTAAAGCTCTTCGAGAAATGAGACAATGTATTGAAACCTGTCATATCAGCTATTTCAGAGATTGTATATTTACCCTCCTTCAAAAGTTCTGCCGCACGATTTAATTTATACGTTTTGAAAAAGACACTCGGATTCTCTCCTGTCAGTCCTTTTACCTTATAATAAAATTTAGTTCGTGATATTTTCAGAAGCTGAGTCATTCTTGTTACATCCAGCTCAGGATTAGAAAGTTCACTCTCCATCAGATGATATAATTCTGTCATAAACATATTATCCTGCGGTGAAAGCACATTCTCGTCCATCTTGTCTGTCTGAGTAGAACGGCTAAGCAAACTACGTGTCTTTTCCCGGTTATTGAGCAATGACTTGATAAGAGCCATCAGATAATGCGGCTCAAAAGGTTTTGTCACATAAGCATCAGCTCCTACATTCAGTCCTTCCACCTGATTTTCTATGGTTGTCTTTGCCGTAACCAGAATGACCGGAATATGACAAAGCTGTAAACTCTCCTTTATCTCGCGGCAAAGCCAATAACCATCCTTTCCCGGCATGACTACATCACTCAGGATCAGATCGGGAGCATTCTCTGTAATAGCTTCGAGTGCACTCTCTGCATTAAAACGGCAAACGACTGATAATCGGAGCCAAGCAGCATCTCCAGATAATAAGCAACTTCAGAATCATCATCAACAACCATGATTGTTTTTTTCTCCTTGTCAAGATCCGGATCAGGTTTTACAGGAAGTGGATTTTCCTCAAGCGGGAAAGCTTCCAGCTGATTGACTTGTTCATGAGATCGCTCTGCTTCCGAATAAGCCGACTGACCAACAGGTACAATAAGTGTAAACATTACTTTATTGTCGTCTTTCAGATTAGAGGCAGTCAAGCTCCCATGATGAAGTCGGGCAAGACTGCGGGCATAATAAAGTCCAATACCCGTTCCCCAGTTATATATTCCTCCATGCTCATCCGAAATCTGATAATAACGTTCGAATATCTTTTCCAGTTATCATCCGGTATCTGTCCGGTATTAATAACTTCTATCTTTACAGCTTGTACAGCATCCTCCCCCGCTACAATATCAAAATTCACATTGATACGTCCACCAGCTGGAGTATATTTCAAGGCATTCGACATCAGGTTAGTAAATATCTTATCTATTTTATCTTCATCTATCCAGGCAATGAAACTTCCTTCCAAGCCGTTGGTTATCATTGTAATCGACTTACTTTCAGCATTAACACGGAATATATCTGTCAACTCTTTCAGAAGCACAACAATCTCAGTAGGACGTACCTTGAGTTTCAACGTATCATTTTCCAGTTTATTAAAATCAAGCATTTGGTTTACCAGCCTCAGCATACGGTTTACACTACGCTGTACGATACGAAGCAGATTTTTATTCTCACCGGTTATATCCGGACTGCTATACAATAGAGAAACCGGACCGGAGATCATTGTCAGAGGCGTACGGAATTCATGAGAAATATTGGCAAAGAAACTCATATTCATCTTATTGATAAACTGCTCTTGCGCCTTTGCCTGTTCTGCACGAAGCACAGCCTGCTTCTCCTCACGTATACGCCACATGGCTCTTATAAAGAAGGCCAAGATAGTAATCCCCGCTATCAGATAAAAAGTATATGCCCACCATGTAGCCCACGGAGCAGGATGTACAATAACCCGAATAGCATTTTCTCCTACGATAGTACTCTGATCATTTGAGTAATCCGAACCCTAAAAGTATAAGTCCAGCAGGAAGATTTGCATAATAGGCTTCTTTATTGTTATGAGCGTTAATCCAATATTGGTCGAATCCATCCAATTTATAATAATGGTGCAGACGTTCACTTTCACTATAGTCGAGTGCGGCAAAAGAGATACTGAAACCATTTTGATCGTACTTCAGATTAATATCCGGATTATAAGATAAATGACGATCTATGCAGGCTCCTTTTCCCGGACGGACCAACGTATTATGTATTTTAATATCTTCAAACAGCAGAGGTATATCATGTCTGACCTGCATGTTAGTTGGCTGGAATATTGTCACCCCATGTGTACCGCCAAAAACAAGTGTACCATCATCCAGACAGCATGAAGCTCTGTCATAAAACTGATTGCCACCTAACCCGTCGGCTTCATAATAATTTATCCATTTATCAGTTTGAGGAATATATTTGCTTAAGCCGTACAATGTACTTATCCATAAATTTCCTTGTCTATCTTCCTCGATACTGGATATATCTGTACAAGTTGTCCCCGGGAACGGAGTAACTTTTCCTGATTCAGGCGAATAACACATCAGTCCGTTACTTACGGTTCCTATCCATATATTACCAGAACTGTCTTTATACAAATCGGTCGGAATAAAAACAGAACGCTGGATACAACGTTCAAAGTCTTGTATATTTACTTTAGGCTCAGATATTGTTCCATCTGCAGATACCAGTTTTAAAGGCTGGTAAAATGCTGAAGCAAGAATAGTTCCATTACCTATAGGTAAAAGCCCTGGAATAAATGTATAGCCGCTGAAAACCGGGAAACGAGAAAACGCTTTATCTCCTTTACGCAATACATATAGGAAACTACTCGCTGTGCCAATCCACAGATTCTGTTTATCATCTTCCACTATAGACATGGGAACATTCACCATATATCGCTGCTCTACCCGAAAACGTCCTTCTTCATACTTACATTTCAATACTTCATTGGATGTAGCTGTCATCCAGACAGTTCCATCTATATCGCTGACATACAACTGATTGACATAAGCAGTATTCCCTTCACCTCTGCCAAAGAGCTCATTACGGTCTATCTTTTCCAACTGCTGATTGCCAAACCGATAGACAAATACCCCATCCATCAGTGTTGCAATCCATAAGTCTGATGTTTATCTGCCGACAAAGAAATAACAGACTTATCCTTAAAATAAGAACTCAAGTAGTTATTATTGTTAAACAGTTTCTTATAACGATAATGTACTGCATACCCCTGATCTACTGAACCAATCCATAAATTCCTTGTGAATCATTAAACATACGGCTAATCTTAAAATTCGGGACTTCAAAAGGAAAACCATTCTCACCCTGATGAATGAGTGTCTTCGATGTTTTGTCGTAATAAAACACTCCCCTTCCCTGCGTACACAGCAAGACACCGTTTTCATAAGGATAAATATACTCAACAGGAACATGTGACAAGACCGGATGAGAAGCTATCGCCTCGGGCAATGACAAATACTTGCGCTGCCTTACATCGAATATAGATACCGACTGATTGCCTGCCATCCAGAGTTCTCCATTTTTCAGTAAATAAGAAGCACGACAATACTCTTCTCGTTTCATCGAGAATGTTCTTTTATAATTGGACAAAGAATAGCACCGCATATCCTTGGAAGTTATTACCCAGCAATTATCTTGTGCATCGACAAAGCTGTTGATAATAAACATAGATGATGTATCAAAATCATAAATAGCCGGTTCAAAACACTCTTCCGATGAATTATACAGACAAATACCTGTCAGTGTAGTAAGCAAAATATCACCTTTGGAAGATTCAGACAAACGCAATCCGTTTCTGTTATTTCCACTCAAGCGGATATTCTTAAAATTATCCTTATCGGTATACTGGCACACACCGTTTACTGTCGATATCCACAAGCGCTTTTTTGAATCAAGAAAAATATCCTGAATATGATTGTCGGGAATATCAAGAGAGTCATCCGTACAAAAATACTGATGATATTCATTTACGCTGAATTTATTCAACCCACGGAAAGTACCTATCCATATATGTCCCTTCCCGTCTTCACCGAATGCGTAATCTGTTGATTGGATATATCATTGGTGACAAGAGGACTTTGTCTTTCTACTTCTGAAACCAAATCTTTCCCACTGCGAGTGCATGAGAACAATAAAAAAATAAAAAATAAAAAGACTTAATGTTTTCATTTTAAGTATCGCTAGTTAACAAAATTACAGACACAAATATAAGCAAAAAACAAGGCATAAAGTACCCCAAAAGCACATTTTGAACAAATGAACAAACATTTAAACAAATAAGACAGGAGGATTGAACGCTGCAACAAACATTAAAAATAAATAAAATAACTGTAGAGAAAGGAACATCGTAATATTGCAATCGGAAAACCTAAAACAATAAATTTATGATAAAACACAAATTCTCTACCTTAATCTTCATTTCACTGCTTGCATTATATACAGGAAATGCAAGTGCTGCCGGCAAGCACAATGAGCCATGCGATGAAATTTCCGCATCATCGAATATTGCCGTCACACAAACCCAATATGGTAAAGTGGGTGGTTATCTTGAAAATAATGTACTTACCTTTAAAGGTATTCCTTACGCCAAAGCTGAAAGATTTATGCCTCCTACAGCACCAGACCAATGGAAAGGCATCCGTAGTTCACGGGCATACGGACCTACTTGTCCACAAGCAGAACGTATGGGATGGCAATCAGACGAACAAGCTTTCGCATTCAACTGGGATGACGGTTTTCCAGGTGAAGATTGTCTGCGTGTAAACATTTGGACTCAAGGATTAAAAGACGGGAAAAAGCGCCCTGTAATGGTATGGCTGCACGGCGGAGGCTACGCTGCCGGTTCAGGTCAGGAACTACCTTCATATGACGGTGCTGCTCTGTCAAGAAAAGGAGATGTGGTAGTAGTAACCTTAAACCACAGATTAAACGTACTTGGTTTTCTCGATTTATCAGCTTACGGAGGTAAGTATGCCCAAAGTGTAAACGTAGGTTTGCTGGATTTGGTAGCTGCACTTCGCTGGGTAAACGAAAATATTGAAAACTTTGGAGGTGACCCATCAAATGTCACCATATTCGGACAGTCAGGTGGCGGAGGAAAAGTATCTACACTACTCGCTACTCCCTCTGCAAAAGGTCTTTTCCAAAAAGCCATCGTACAAAGTGGTTCCATGCAGCGGACAATGGAAAGCAAATACTCCCAAAGGATAGCTGCGGCTACATTAGAAGAACTGGGTATCAAAGCTGAAGAGATTGATAAACTTCAGACCATACCTTATAAAACATTACTGGCTGCAGGCGAAAAAGCAATAGCCAATGTCCGCAAAGAAGCCGAAAAAGAAGGCATCCATTCTTTTATATTCGGATGGGGACCTACCGTTGACGGAAACATCCTCCCCCAACAGCCCGAAAAGCAAGCCGAATTATCAAAAGATATTCCAATGATGATCGGTACAACCTTACATGAGTTCTGTATCAGTACATATGTTCCCGAACTGAGAAATGCAACTCTCGATCAGGCAAAAGAAATGCTGAAAGCTAAATATGGAGAGAAGACCGATAACTATATCGAAATATTCAAAAAAGTATATCCGGCTGCAACTCCTCAAGACATGATCGATTTTGACGTAACATTCCGTCCAGCAGCAATCGAACAAGGAAACTGGAAAGCTGCCCAGCACGCCGCTCCTGTTTACATGTATCAGTTTGCATGGGAATCACCCGTAATGGATGGAATTCTCCGTTCTACTCATTGCATGGAAATAGCTTTTGTTTTCGACAACATCGCTCGATGCGCCTCGATGACAGGTGGAGGTAAAGATGCACAAGCACTGGCAGACAAAATGAGCAGTGCATGGATACAGTTTGCACGTACAGGAAATCCTAATGTAGAAGGTCTTCCAACATGGGAACCGTATACAGTAGAGAAAGGTGCAACAATGATTTTCAACAACCAAAGCGAGATCAAATACAATCAAGACAAAGAACTGATGCAGTTCATTTCAAAATTTCCAATGAGAGGATTCTAATTACTAACCCTAATTCTTAACTATATGGAAAAGACAAATGACAAACAATGGACCAGAGCGATTGCCTTTATTGTTCTGGTTATGTGGATGGGACTATCATCTGCATTGGCGCAAAGTATTACCGTAAAGGTCAGGTTCTGGATGCAAAGAGCAAAGAACCTTTAATCGGTGTAAGTGTGCTTGAAAAAGGTACGACCAACGGTACAATTACTGACTTCGACGGAAATTATGTATTGAACGTTGCCAAAGGACGTATCCTTGTATTCTCTTATGTAGGTTATACCACTCAGGAAATCGCAGTCAACCAACCTTCTTTAACCGTTTCGCTGAAAGAAGATACGCAAACCCTGAACGAGGTTGTAGTTGTAGGATATGGTGTTCAGAAAAAGAGTTCTGTTACTGGTTCTATCTCACAGGTAAAAGCTGAAGATATGGAAAACCGTTCGGTTACTACCGTACAGTCCGCTTTACAAGGTAAGACTTCGGGTGTACAGGTCATTTCTTCATCTGCAGCTCCGGGAGAAGCTCCTACTATCCGTGTACGTGGTTTTTCTTCTAACGTAGCTTCAGACCCTCTTTATGTAGTAGATGGTGTACGCCTTTCTGATATTTCAGGTATCGATCCTAACGATATCGCTTCTATAGAAGTATTGAAGGACGCAGCTTCAGCTGCCATCTATGGTGCAGAAGCTGGTAACGGTGTTATTCTGATTAGTACCAAAAAAGGGCAAAACCGGACAAGGAAAAAGTCGTTTACGACTTCCAGTACTCCATTCAGTCACTTGGCAAAATGCCGAAGCTGATGAATGCAGAGGAATATGCTACATACATGGTAGAAGGTGGCGTATTCGAACAGTCAAAGATAAACAACGACTGGGATGGTGTTACAGATACCAACTGGGCTGATGTAGTATTTGGCAAAGGCCAGATGCAAAAGCATAACGTGTCATTCTCTAATGGAAATGAAAAAGGGAACTATTATCTTTCTTTATCATATCTGGACAACAATGGTATTGTCAGAGGAGATGCAGACTTCTACAAACGTCTGACAGGTTCTGTCAACGCAGATTATCAGATTAAAGACTGGTTAAAAGTAGGAACAACCAACCAGATTGAAAAATACAATTACCGCAAACTGTCAGGAAACAACGCTTACGGTAGTTTCTTCCAGGCCGTTATGGAACTTGATCCGCTCACTCCAAGTACATATAGTCCGGATAATTTACCAGCTAATATGCAGGCAGCACTCGATAATGGCAAAACTCTGCTGACTGACGAAAATGGAAATTACTATGCAGTTTCCAACTTTGTAGAATCGGAGAACTATCATCCGATGATTATGCGCGACAATACTGTACCTAAAAACAGTGGATTCAATGTAAACGGTTCTGTATACGGAGAACTGAAACCATTCGACGGATTCGTATTTACTCACGTTTCGGTTACCGCTTGTCTGGTACTCGCTCTTCAACAGTCAACCTGCCATTTTACGGCAACTCTGTTCAGAACAATGATTATATGTCTATCAGCGGTACATCAAGCACTTCTATCTATTGGCAATGGGAAAACTTCGCCAACTACATCAAGACTTCGATAAACATACCATCAACGCCATGCTGGGTATGTCTTACCAGGAATCTACATACGACTACATTACCAGTGGATTCAGCGCAAACGGAGCAGATGCCATCACCAACAGAGATCCGTCATTCTGGTATCTGAATTATGGAGACCCTTCAGCAAGTAAATCAATCCAAGGTGAAAAGACCCGTACAGCCAAATATTCATATTTCGGACGTGTAGGATATGACTTTGCCGGAAAATATATGTTGCAAGCTTCACTTCGTGCCGATGCAGCCGATTTGTCTTACCTTCCTTTGGAAAAACGCTGGGGATACTTCCCTGCCGTATCTGCCGGATGGACTATCTCTGAAGAAAACTTCTTCATTCCGTTGAGAGATGTAGTATCAAGCCTGAAACTACGTGCAGCTGGGGACAGAATGGTAGCCTTGCTGCATTAGCAAGCAACCTTTACGGTTACGGAACTACCATGGTAACAGCCGGATATTATCCGTTCGTTCCAGGTAATAACTATACAACAGGTATTCGTCCGAACAGTTTGGGTAATGATGAATTGAAATGGGAAACTTCTGAACAAATCAACGTCGGCCTGGATGCTCGTTTATTCAACGATCGCCTGACTCTTTCTATGGACTGGTTTAACAAGAAGACTAAAGATTTGCTTATCACTGGTACAACTCCTTCACTCATTATTGGCGGAACAACTTCACCGATCAATGCCGGTAATGTAAGCAACAAAGGTTTTGAATTTGAAATAGGATGGAGAGATAACATCGGTGATTTCAATTATAGCATCAAAGGAAATCTGGCAACCTTGAAGAACAAAGTTACTTATCTGGATCCGTCACTCACCAGAGCTAACGGAACAACATTCCATACAAATACAATTACCTATTTCGAAGAAGGATATCCGGTTTACTACTTCCGTGGATATCGCTGCGAAGGCATCAACCAGAAGATGGAGAACCGATTTTCGCTGATTTGGATAACAATGGCATCATAAACGAAGATGACAAGACTTACATCGGCGATGCTATTCCTGATTTCACATATGGCTTGACACTGACAGCAGCATGGAAAGGACTTGACCTTACAATCTTTGGTTCAGGAAGTTACGGAAATGACGTATTCAGCTGTATCAACCGTCCAGACCATGCTTCTGCCAACAAACTGAGTGAAGTATTCTATAAAGACCGTTGGACTCCTGAACATACCAATGCTACTGCTCCAAGAGCTAACGCTTTGAGCCTGGACAAATATACCGTATCTGATGCCATGGTATTCGACGGTTCATATTTCAAAATCAAACAGATTCAGCTGGGATATTCATTACCGAAACAATGGATAAATAAGGTATTCATCAATAACCTGCGTCTGTATGTATCACTGGAAGATTTCTTTACTTTCACCAGTTATCCAGGCTTCGATCCTGAAGCATCAGCAAACGCTACAAGCGGTATGGGTATTGATATGGGTACATATCCAAGCGCAAAGAAAGTTATGTTAGGCTTTAATGTTGAATTTTAATCGAATAATATTATGAAAAAGAAACTATATATAGCACTTGCTGCAGGAATGTTTTGCATGACACTGGCAACCGGATGCGAAGACAGACTCAATATTGCAAAACATGGAGATGTGGGAAGCCAGGAAACATATTACCAGACAGACGATGAAGCCGAAGCTGCCGCAGCTGCCTTATACTTATTTGTCAGATCACAACATTACAACTGGTTCTTTGTCAAGAATCTGTTATCAGATGATATGTATACTGGCGGAGGTGCACGAGGTGACAATGGAGAAATGGAACGTCTGAACGAAATGACATTTGGTTCAGATCATGGCATGATTACCAGTCTGTATTCCGGACTATACAATATCGTATATAATGCCAACCTGATAATAGAAAAAGTAGCACCCGATAGTGAAGTAAAACGCAGAGCCATTGCCGAAGCTAAATTCTTCCGCGCCTTCTCATACTTCGAGCTGGTTACTCTCTGGGGAAATGTACCTAAAGTAGACCATCTGCTTACTCCAGATGAATATAGAAAAGGGAATACACCCGCAGAAGAATTGTGGGCTTTCATCGAATCAGACTTGAATGCAGCAGTGGGAGATCCTGACGGAGCAAGCGACCTGCCTTCTAAAGAAAACATAGACGATGATGTAACCAATATCAGAGTGACAAAGGAAGCTGCCATGGCTTATCTGGGTAAAGCTTATCTGTTCCAGGGAAAATATAATGAAGCTGCCAGCATATTGGATAAAGTTATCAGTTCAAACAAATATGGACTGTATCAAGGAGAATATGGCGATCTGGCACACGTAAAAGCAAATAATTGCAGAGAATCTATTCTGGAAGCACAAATGCGTAATGACCCGGAACAGATGTGGAACCAGTTTACTCAGCTATACTGTATGTTGGGATGGCGTTCCTCAATGCTCAATTTTGACCAGTCAGCCTCAGCCTTTTCACAAGGTTGCTACGGTTTCGGCAACCCTACAAAATCACTGTATGATGCATTTGTAGCTGAAGAAACTGCCGATGGTTACCGCTTGAACCAGACTATCATTACCTATAAACAATTGGAAAGTTTAGGAATCTCATTAAGAGACGGTAACATCATGGTAGGTAACGAAGGCTATTTTTCATGGAAATACCGCGCTCTGAAAGAAGATTGCATGTACGATAATCCGGGACTTCAGTTCTATCAATACATCAATTTGCGCTTCATGCGCTATGCAGAAGTCTTACTAATGGCAGCCGAAGCTCATGTACAGGCAGGAAGCGGACAGGACAAGGCTCTGAACTATATCAATGAAATCAGACAACGTGCACAGCTGGCTCCTTTGTCGACAGTCACTTTAGATGACATCAAGACAGAAAAACGTCTGGAATTATGTATGGAAGGTGTCCGTTACCAAGACCTTATACGCTGGGGAGATGCCGAAGAAGTATTGAAAGAGCAAGGACACTATGTTCCTTCACTGGTTATGGACAAAAAAGTATCCGAAGAACCGACTGTAAAGAAAGAAGGCTTTGTCAATCAGCAAGGCTATGGATTTAAGAAAAACAAGAGTGAATTATTACCTATTCCTGAAAAAGAAATGTCATTAAATCCTAACATGACACAAAACCCAGGCTGGTAAAAAAGAATATAATCAATTAAAAAATATTATAGTTATGAAAAAAAATAG
>ENA-OQAN01000639-OQAN01000639.1-human-gut-metagenome-genome-assembly--contig:-NODE-639-length-17762-cov-2.766544_pt1 | contig 17762 bp, 28 predicted proteins | sample MGYA00242735_ERZ504527 | MGnify/ENA primary metagenome ERZ504527 (study PRJEB26092, sample SAMD00036230) | human gut metagenome | host: Homo sapiens | study: EMG produced TPA metagenomics assembly of... | reverse complement strand
CCTGGGTGCTCTTCGCTACCGCACTTCGTTTGGCCAGAACGTTCTGCAGCACTCGCTTGAGTCTCCGACCTGTGCGGCGTTATGGCCTCCGAGCTTGGTCTGGATGTTGTGACCGCCAAGCGCGCCGGTCTCTGCACGACCTGGCAAGGCCATCGACCACGACGTTGAGGGACCGCATGCTGTCATTGGCGCCGAGCTTGCCCGCCGTTATGGCGAGAAGCCCGTTATCGTCCACGCGATCGAAGCCCATCATGCCGATGTCGACCCCAACACGGTGCTCGACGTTCTGGTCCAGGCTGCCGATGCCGTTTCTGCTTCTCGTCCCGGTGCCCGCCGCGAGTCGGCCGAGAACTACATCAAGCGTCTTGAGAAGCTCGAGGAGATTGCCAACTCTCACGACGGCGTCGAGCGTACCTATGCCATGCAGGCCGGTCGCGAGGTTCATGTCATGGTTCAGCCTGACAAGATCTCCGATGCCAGTCCACGGTGCTTGCGCACGATATCGCCCATCAGATCGAGGAAGAGATGGAGTATCCCGGTCAGGTTCGCGTTGTCGTGATTCGCGAGAGCCGTGCCGTCGATATCGCTAAATAACATGAACGACGCGAACGAGCTCATCTCATTTATCGCGTCGATGTCGGGGGAGGGCAACCTTCGCGTCGAGGAAAACCTTGGCGAGGGGTATGTCCGCCTCCGCGTTTCGGAGGCCGAGCGCCGTCAGGCCAAGCATGACATTCAGCATGTAGAGGACATTGTCATCGAGATGCTGCGTAATGCTCGCGATGCCGGAGCCGATAAGGTCTATCTTGCCACGACCAAGGAGGAGGGTGTTCGCACCCTCCTCTTCCTGGATAACGGTTCTGGTGTGCCGCAGGATATGCAGGAGCGTATCTTCGATGCTCGTGTCACTTCCAAGCTCGAGAGCATGAAAATGGACCGTTGGGGTGTTCACGGTCGTGGTATGGCGCTGTTCTCTATCAAGCAGAACACGGATGAGGCGCGCGTTGTTTCATCGGGCGTCGATTTGGGCTCTTCGTTTAAGGTGCGCGTTGCCACCGAACGCTTGGGTGAGCGCGCCGACCAGTCGAGCTGGCCTCAGGCGGTTAAAGACGAAGACGGTCGCTATGTATGTGCTCGCGGCCCCCACAACATCATTCGCGCGGCCTGTGAGTTTGCCCTTGAGGAGCTGCGTTGCTGCGATGTGTATCTGGCTCTCCGTCCGAGATCGCTGCGACCCTGTACGCTCAGGCTTCGAGTCGTCTCGATACGTCGCGCCTGCTCTTTATCGATGACGAGTGCGAGCTTCCAGTTATCGATCGCTTGGGCCTTGCCTCGGATGCCGAGGACTTTATCCGGATCTGCTCCGGTCTGGGCCTTGAGATGTCCGAGCGCACTGCCCACCGTATTCTGTCGGGTCAGATTAAGCCGTTCGCGGCGTGACTGCGCGTCTGCTGCGCGAGCGCGACTCCACCTCTCATGCGCCGGCTCCCATCGATCTTGCCAAGGACCGTCGAGGCCTTCGTATCGCCAAGGATGATATGGCGCAGTTTTCGCGTGCGGTCGAGCGTGACTTTAACGACCTTGCCGCCCGGTATTACCTCAATCTATGCGGCGACCCTAAGATTCGCGTTTCGCGTGATCGCATCACGGTGACGTTCGATCTTGCCAAAGAGGAATAAAATCTTTACCGAGTCCGCTCGGTACGATACAGTTATTGCAGTTAAAACGTACTTTTAAACGCAGGAGTTTCTTCATGGATTGCCTGAAGGTATCAAGCAAATCATCGCCCGCGTCCGTAGCCGGCGCATTGCCGGCATGGTCAAAGATGGCGTCCCCGTCAACATTCAATGCGTCGGCGCCGGTGCCGTCAACCAGGCCATCAAGGCCGTCGCCATTGCGCGCGGCTTTCTGATTCCGACCGGCTTTGATGTCTCCTGCGCGCCGGTGTTCTCCGACATCCTCATTAACGGGGAGTCGCGCACGGCAATCCGTCTCTCTATCTACGTTCACCAGATTAATCGGGCTGCCATGGATAACGTCGTCATGGACGACGTTAAGCCTGTTGCGTAAACAAGCCATTTGCACGCTTGTAGCACCTATGCGCCCCGTCGACACCATCGTTAGGATGTAAGCTCATGGACCAGCGTTCCGTACGCGATATTCTTGCCGGTAAAACCTACTTTATACGCACATTCGGCTGCCAGATGAACCAGCACGACTCTGAGCGCGTGAGCGGTTTGCTCGATTCGTATGGCTGTCTTATGGCGCTCGATCCGGAGCATGCGATATTGTCGTGTTCATGACGTGCTGTGTGCGCGAGGCTGCCGACACGCGCCTGTATGGTCAGTGCAATTCCTGCAAGAGCCTTCCTCCTTCGCCTTCGGGTAAGCGTGTTGTCGCCGTGGGCGGCTGCATCGCCCAGCGCGATGGTGAGGCTTGCTCACCAACGTCGATAACGTCAACGTCATTTTCGGCACCCATTCTATTGCGCACGTGGCTGAGCTTATCGCCGAGGCGTTTTTTGGATGGTAAGCGCCATATCCGTACGAATGAGCATGAGGATACCGACGCCATGAGTATGCCGTGGCATCGCGAGACGCAGTATCACGCCTGGGTGCCATCATGACGGGCTGCAACAATTTCTGTACGTACTGCATCGTGCCGTACGTCCGTGGTCGTGAGAAGAGCCGTCCCTTCGAGGAGATTGTCGACGAGGTGACCGGGCTCGTGCGTCAGGGCGTGCGCGAGATTACGCTTCTGGGCCAAAACGTTAACTCCTACGGTCGCGATCTCTTTGGCAAGCCGCGCTTTGCCGATCTGCTGCGCGCGGTGGGCGATACGGGCGTCGAGCGCATCTTCTTTACCTCTTCGCATCCTAAGGATCTGCTGCCCGAGACCATTGATGCTATGGCCGAGACACCTGCCGTCATGCCGCAGCTTCACTTGGCCGTTCAGTCGGGCTCCACGCGCATTCTTAAAGAGATGAATCGTCGGTACACGCGCGAGGATTATCTGGGCCTGGTCGATCGTATTCGTAACCGTATGCCCGATATTGCGCTTTCGACCGACATCATTGTGGGCTTCCCGGGCGAGACTGAGGAAGACTTTGAACAGACGCTCTCGCTTGCCGAGACGGTGCGCTATGCCCAGGCCTACACGTTTATTTACTCCAAGCGCGCCGGTACCCCGGCAGCTGAGATTTATGATCCCACCCCGCATGAGGTTATCCTTGAGCGCTTTAACCGTCTGGTCAAGGTTATCGAGACGACGGCGCACGAGTATAACCAGGGCGAGCTTCACACCGTGGTGCCTGCACTTATTGAGGGCACGAGCAAGAAGAACGACGCTGTCCTTCTGGGCAAGAGCCCCAAGAACCAGACGGTGCATGCGCCGATTCCTGCTGGCTATAGCATCGATCAACTCATCGGCAAAATCGTCGATGTTGATATTGATGTCGCCAAGACGTGGTATCTGTCTGGCTCCGTCGTGGGCGAACCCCGCTAATGATCTCTCCTGGTGCAAGCCTTTCTGCCGTAGCGATCGTCGGTCCGACGGCGTCGGCAAGAGCGATGTTGCCGACCGTCTGGCTGCTCGCCTGTCGTCTGAAGTGTTGTCTTGTGACGCGATGCAAATCTATCGTGGTATGGACATCGGTACGGCCAAGATGATGCCCGAGGAGTGCTCGGCACCGTTGCGCCTTGTCGATATCGTGAATCCGGGCGTCGCGTATTCTGCCGCGCTCTACCAGTCGGACGCCCGAGCATATGTCGAGCGTTTGCTTGGTGAGCAACGTCTTCCGGTCTTTTGCGGCGGTACGGGCCTGTATCTCAAGGCCGCACTCGATGAAATGGATTTTCCTTCGGGAGAACTCGAGGACGAACGCCGCGCGGGCTATCAGGAACTTGCCGATCGCATTGGAGAGGAAGCATTGCATGCCCTGCTTGCCGAGCGCGACCCCGAATCGGCTGCCGTGATTCATCCCATAACGTGCGTCGTGTGATTCGTGCGCTCGAGATGCACGATGACGGCGTGTCGTATGCCCAGCAGAAGTCGAATTTCAGTGTTCCGCGCGAGCGTTTTCATGCCTTGTGGTTTGGTCTGACGCGTAGCCGTGAAGTGCTCTATGAGCGCATTAACCTGCGTGTCGACCTTATGTTTGAGCAGGGGCTGGTTGATGAGGTCCGAGGTCTTATGGACCAGGGCCTGGGCGACGCACTCACGTCGATGCAGGCAATCGGTTACAAGGAGATTATTGATGCCTTGCGTGGCGCTATTACCATGGATGAGGCCCGTGATCTTATCAAGATGCGCTCACGTCGCTATGCCAAGCGCCAGCTTTCTTGGTTTAAGCGTGACGATCGCATCGTTTGGTTTGATATGGATGAGTTTACGATCGATGAGGTCGTCGATGATATTTACCGTCGCATCGAGGCTGCCTAATGGCTCGTTTCCCTTTGGTCCCCACGGCGCCTGAACCCGAGCGCGCCATATTGGTTGGTGTTGAGTGGCGCGATAATGCCTGGCCGCTCGACCGTTCGCTCGACGAACTTGAGCGTCTGGCTCACACTGCTGGAGCCCAATGCGTGGCACGCTTGTCACAGCGCCTGGTCAAGCCCTATCCCAAATCGTTTATCGGCTCCGGCAAGGTCGAGGAGCTGTGCGGTTTGGTGCATCGCATGGATGCGGCTGTTGTTATCTTCGATGACGACCTGACGCCTTCGCAACAGTCCTATCTTGAGAAAGCCGTGGGCGAACCGGTCAAGATTATTGACCGCACGGCGTTGATTTTAGATATCTTTGGCCTGCATGCCCAGACTCGTGAGGGCCGCTTGCAGGTGCAGCTGGCACAGTTGCAGTATCTGCTGCCTCGTCTGCGAGGTATGTGGAGCCATCTTGCTAAGGAACAGACGCGTGGCGGTATTGGCTCGCGCTTTGGCCAGGGCGAAAGCCAGCTCGAGGTCGACCGTCGCCTAATTCGTAATAAGATCGCAGCTCTTCGACGCGAACTGAAACAGGTTGAACAACGTCGTGATGTGCAATCGAAAAGCCGTATTGAATCGCCGGCGTTTCGCGTGGCGTTGGCTGGCTACACCAATGCCGGCAAGTCGACGTTGCTTAATCGATTGACGGGATCCACTGTACTTTCGCAGGATAAGCTGTTTGCCACGCTCGATCCTACGACGCGCTCGTACCGTTTGCCCGGTGGCCGTGGCATGACGATCACCGATACCGTCGGCTTTATTCAAAAGCTGCCCCATGGCCTGGTCGACGCGTTTAAATCTACGCTTTCCGAGGTGCTCGGCGCCGATTTGATTCTTAAAGTTGTAGACGCTTCCGATGAGGATTATGAGCGTCAGCTCGAGGCGGTTGATCGTGTCCTTGACGAGATGGTGCCGGTGAGCGCCTGACGCTTACTGTGTTCAATAAAATTGATCTGCTCGATAGCGTCGACCGCTTGAGCTTCCGCCGGCGCTATCCCGAGGCGGTGCTGTTCTCGGCTCAGACGGGTGAGGGTCTTGATGACTTAGTCGACCGCATCGCTCGTGAAGCGGCCGCTACGGATGTGTTGCTCTCGGCCGATATTCCGTATCGAGAGGGCGCTTTAATCACGCTCGTGCACGAACAGGGAACCCTTCTGCACGAGGAATATCTTGAGGGCGGCGTTCGTATTGTGGCAAAGCTGCCGATCCGTATCGCACCACGTCTTGAGCGTTACCGAACGGAATAAATCAGCTCCAGCACACCCAAGATAATCGGTTGATGGAGCAGATAGAACGGTAGTGCATGGCATCCGAGGCTCGCGAGCGCCGGGATGGGATTCGCATAGGCCCATGCTGGTGCCTCGCAGTTTGCTTTCTGAGCCGTGCGCGCGGCAAAGAAGCCTGCGAGGTACATAAAGAAGAAGGGTATGAGCGGATAGTAATCACCGGAGACAAAGTCTGGATCTGGGAAACCCAGCCAAGCTAGATAGGGGATAGGGTAGACCGCTTTAGGAATGCTCCAGGTACAGGCAAAGAGTATGAGGCAAATCGTTATACCCCATATTGCAGGCACCCTATCGAGAACCGGGCGCGCGAGTGCAACAATGGCAGTGCATGCCGCCATGCAGAAAATGATGCCGAAGTTCACCGAGTCATCGACTGAGACAAGCGTCGTTGCGACCCATACAACTAAAGCGGCAGCGGCATATTTGGCGGCACGCTTGATGTTGTTGCGCGAGAGGGTGCACATCCAGCCGGCAATAAGCAAAAATACCCAACTGATGCTAGCGCGCCAGATGTCTTGGAAGATGGTCTGGGTAAACCAGGGCATGTCCCAACCATATAGGTAGGCAAGGTCGTAGCAGGCATGAAATCCCGCCATCGACAGCATGGTAAACCCGCGAATGGTATCAAAGACCGTGATGCTTTTTGCATTACGAAAACCGGCGCATCAAACCGACGACCTTGCCAGAATCGTGGGATTTGTCGCGTAGATAGGCTCCATGGTGTCGTTTTCGGGCTGCAGGCGAACACGCCCCTGCTCCTTATAGAACGTTTTGACCGTTGCGGAACCATCGATCATGGCCACGACAATCTCGCCATTCATGGCACTCTTCTGTTCGCGAACGATGATGTAGTCGCCGTTATAGATACCGACGTTAATCATCGAATTGCCGTGGACCTCGAGGATAAAGGACCCCTGGTCCGTTGCGATCTCGGTTGGGATGGTAAAGGTGTCCTCGATATTCTGCTCGGCAAGAATAGGAATTCCTGCGGCGACACGGCCTACGAGAGGCAGCGATACGGTTCCGCGGGGCGCCGTGGGCTCATCGGACTTTGAGATGGATACGGAAGATCCGTCCTCGTCAAAGAGCTCGAGAGCGCGAGGCTTGGTGGCGTCACGCTTGAGCAAGCCGCGTGCTTCGAGTGCGGAGAGATGCGCATGTACGGTGCTAGGGGAGGAAAGGCCCACAGCCGAAGCCATCTCGCGTACACTGGCGGATAGCCCTTCTCCTGCTGATATTCCTTGATGAAGTCGTAAATTTGCTGCTGACGCTTGGTAATTTTGCGAGCCATCAGGGATTCCTCTCTACCCATACCAAACAAATGTTCTATTTTTGCTTGACAGGAACAACTGTTCGAAGATAATAATAACCGAACACTCGTTCCCGCGCTAGACTTTTTTGTCCCCGCGGCTTGATAAAACAGTTCTCGTCAAAACAAACGAGAGGAGAACAGAATGAACGCAGCGGATATGTCCAGGGAAACCTCGCTCTTAAGCTCGAGGCGCCCGCCACGCCTGCCTTTACGGTCGTGAAGGGCGGACGCTCTCATTTTCAGGCCGTGGCCACTAAACCCGTTCGCACCCAGCGTGCGGCCGCTGCTTCGGCTCCTGTTGCCTGAAGGCCTCGACGATTGTTGCTGTTGCTGTAGCGTTCACCCTGTTCTTTGTGCTCGCCACGTCAGTCTTTTCTGCTCGTCACGCAGCATATGCCGATTCCGTAGCCAACGTCACCTACGAAACGGTTCGTGTGCAGTCCGGCGATTCTCTGTGGTCGCTTGCCCAGGAGCATCCCATCGATGGCCTTTCCACACAGGAGACTTCCGACATGATTCGTAGCGTCAATCACCTCGATCGCGGCTCTCTTGATGCTGGTGCAGTTCTGAAAGTTCCGGCCCGTTCGTAAGATTTCGGGTCGGTCGCATGGTACCCTTGTTATCGTTTAAGAGGAGGTTCCATGCGCTGTCCCAAATGCGGTAAGGCACATACCCGCGTTGTCGATTCCCGTATGCAGGAGTCGAACAACACTATCAAGCGTCGTCGCGAATGCTGTTCGTGCAATTATCGTTTTACGACGTTCGAGCGCTGCGAAGATCCCATCGAGGTTATCAAATCCGACGGGTCTAAGCAGCGGTTCGATCGCAACAAGCTGCTGGTCGGCCTGATGCGCGCCACGATTAAGCGCGATATCGACACGAAAAAGCTCAACGAGATCATCGATGATATCGAGGTGGAGCTGCGTTCGCGTACGCTGACGGCTGTTACGTCCCACGAACTGGGCGATATGTGCTCAAGCGCCTGGCCAAGATCGACAAGGTGGCCTACATTCGCTTTGCCTCGGTCTATCGCGATTTCAAAGACGTCGACGAGTTTTTGCAAGAGCTCGACAAGCTAAGGTGATTTCATGTCCAACATTACCGTTAACATTAAGCGTCTCGATCCCACGGTCGAGCTTCCCAAATACGCACATCCCACGGATGCCGGCCTTGACCTCCGTGCCAACGAAGACTGCACCCTCAAGCCCTTTGAGCGCCGCTTGGTCTCCACTGGCTTGGCCATTGCGCTGCCCGATGGCTACGCCGGCTTTGTCCAGCCCCGTAGCGGCCTAGCCATTAAGCAGGGCCTGTCTATAGTCAACACGCCCGGTCTCATCGACGCCACTATCGAGGTGAACTTAAGGTCATCCTCATCAACCTGGACCCCATCAACAATATCCAGATCAACAAAGGCGACCGCATCGCCCAACTCGTCATCCAAGAAGTCCCCACGGTCAATCTCGTAGAAGTAGACGAACTAGACAAAACCGACCGAGGCAACGGAGGCTTCGGCTCCAGTGGCGTATCCTAGTCGTTTACGTACTGTCCGCTGACCGGCCCGACCCGCCTATATATCATCATGCTCAAACATTCTCGCTTCGCTGCGAAACTGCGCGTGGGACGATATATAGGCGGGTCGGGCGGTCAGCTGCGTTTACGCACTACAAGCTGCGCCGGATCCTCATATTAGAAGCTGCAAAGGTGAACCAAAGTAATTAATTGCAGTTAGCAGATGCGGCAAGGGGATTGATCCTTTGTCGCATCTGCATATCAGAAAGATTGATTATTGTTTTCAAGCGAGTAGACGCCCGCCCACCTCTCACACATATCGTTCCACGCGCAGTTTCGCAGCGAGCGAAGCGAAGCGAGAATGTTTGAGCATGGAATGATATGTGTGAGAGGTGGGCGGGAGGGATGCGAGCGCCCCGCGAGAATGTTTGAGCATGGAATGATATATGGGCGGCTCCCGCCGAGCAGCGAACTTTCGGCTAGCGGATATGCGCAGGTTTTCCGCCCCAGTAGAAGCGGCAGAAGCTCGTTTACGTTTTTTGGGGCTTGCCTGCAAGTTCCATGGTTGCGATGGCGATATCCTCGGCTGCGCGTGGACGGCGCAGCACTTCGCCGTTAATGAGCAGTGCCTTGAGCGATTCGGGATGATCGTGGAGATGGCGCAGTGTCACGATGAGCTCGCGTGCGGTCGTGACATGCATGCTGGCGCCCATGCCGGTGAGCATGGTGGTGTTGGCCTTTTCCTGGCATATGACTTGCCCAGCAGAATCATAGGCAGGTGTGCGCACAGGCATTCGGTAACAGTGAGTCCGCCAGATTTGAGGATTGCCAGGTCACAGCCGTGCATAAGCGCTGCCATGTCATCGACGTAGTCAAGAACCGTGACGTTCTCGAGTTTCATGGCATCGAAAAGCGTTTTGAGACGGGTGGCATATTCGGTATCCTTGCCCGGCAAAAAGAAAAAGTGCATGTCCTCGAGCTGCGCAGGAAGGGGAGGGTGCGGTCCATCTCCGCGCGAAAGCGAACGTACGGTTGAGGCAAACTGGCGCCGGCCATTACCAGCACAACGAGCTTGTCTGTGGGGAGATTGAACTTCTCGAGTTCTTCCTCGCGATTGTAGTCCGTATCAAACCCGGCGCGAATGGGGATGCCCGTAATGCGGATCTTTGCCTCGGGAACCTTACGGGGTCGGAGTGTTTCGGCCATAAACTCGTTTGCCACACAGAAGAGGTCGGTGTCCTTATGGGGCCACCAACCCTCGACCTCGTAATCGGTCGGTACGCAAATGACGGGATAGTCGATGCCCGTAATGACGCGCGCGCCGACGGCGACGTTGGCTGCCGTGATATGTGTGGCTACCACGGCAATGGGCCTGCGAGTTCGAACGTATTCGTTAAATGCGGGGAACATGATGCGCGACCATGCCGTGCCACCGCCCCAAAGCAGGTGTCCGGTAAGGTATAACGCCAGGTCAAGTCATAGATTGGGCGCGTGGCGCCGGTAAACGAGGCGGCCGTTTTGTTGCCGTCGAATTTTATGCGTCCAAAATCAAGGATATCGAGCACTTCAATCTCAACATCCTCTGGGATGCCATTGGTGCCGCGGATGAGGTCGAATGCCTGCGCAATTGCATTTGCGGCGGCCTTGTGGCCCGAGCCGACCGAGGCGTGCACGATAGTCACGAGAGGTTTTTGCTGAGTCAAGAGCGTGGTTTGTTCCGATTGGGGAGTGCTGTGCGTGAACAGGGGAGCGTCGTCGCTCGTCTGCGTCTGATCCATCGATATCTCCCTTCATCTTTGTTTCACAGAGAATCATTGTAGTGCATGAGTGTCACGTTCGCATAAATTTGGGTATGAGCGCAAAGAACGCCAATCTTTCGACAGGAGGTCTCTTCATGACTACTCATCAGCCGATCGATGTTGCGATTATCGGCGGCGGGCCTGCGGGCTATGCTGCAGCCATTTACGCGGCGCGCGCCAACCTAACGACGACCGTGATTGAGCAAGGTATGTCGGGAGGACAGATCGCCACAACCAATGAGGTCGAGAACTATCCGGGCATTCCGCTCTTGAGTGGCGCCGAACTCGGCGAGCGGTTTCAGCAACATGCAGAGGGCCTGGGAGCACAGGTTGCATGGAGCATGGTTGCGGGTATCGATTACGATGCGGATGCGGCGCTGTTTACGGTGCATCACGATATGGGCGATACGCTGGCCTCGAGCGTTATCGCTTGCATGGGTGCCACGCCGCGATCTGCTGGTTTTGTTGGCGAGGATATGTATCGCGGTCGTGGCGTTTCTTATTGCGCGACGTGCGATGGCATGTTCTTTCGCGGTAAACAGGTCTTTGTCATCGGTGGCGGTAATGCTGCCTGCGAGGAAGCCCTGTTCTTGTCAGAAATCGCCAGCAGCGTGACCATCGTCTTGCGCCGCGATCAGTTCCGTGCTCCCGATGGCGTAGTTCAAAAGGTGCTCGCAAAAGATAATATTTCAGTTTGGTACCAAACTAGTATTGTGGAACTTTCGGGCGAGGCCATGCCCACGACTATCACCTTTAAGGACAACGCTACGGGTGGCACTTATTCCGAGTCCTTTGATCCTGGTTCGTTTGGCATTTTTGTCTTTGCTGGCACGCAGCCCCATACTGAGCTTGTAGAGCATCTGGTAGATCTGGCGCCCGACGGCGGTATTGTGACCGACGAATCGATGGCCACCCGCACACCTGGCTTATTTGCCGCCGGCGATATCCGCTCCAAGCGTTTACGTCAAGTTGTGACCGCCGTTTCGGACGGAGCCATAGCGGCTACCAGCGCATACGCTTTTCTACGCTGATAAGTACGATAATATATCTTATGTAAGGTTGCTATCTTTAAACAAAGTGGTTGGACGATGCATCAATGTGTTGTCCAACCACTTTTACTTGCCGGCTATGTGGTATGCAAAACTAGATACCTAGAATACAATATAGAAAATGAACGGAGGACCTTTATGAACCACGTTAAACACGTTATTCCGATGTCCGATTCGTCGGTAAGCATTAAGCCCGAGGATATTCAGCCACGGTGCTGCCCGATGCATTCATTCAGTCCGATATCGTGCGTAAACTCAATACGTTGAGTCTGCCGCGCTATAACCAGTTGCCCAATGTGACACTCTACCGCGACCAGGTCATTGAGTATGTTGCGCTGTGGATGGAGCCGCTGTCCATTTGCGTTGAGCACCCTGTCATTACGCCATCGATGATCAATAACTACGTGAAGGTCGGCCTGGTGCCTGCTCCGGTCAAAAAGCAATATGGCCGCGAGCAGATTGCCCGCCTGATCGCTATCTGCCTCTTTAAGCAGGTGCTACCTATTGCTGCGGTGCAGGCACTCTTTAACATTCAGCGTTTGAGCTACGATGCCCCGACGGCCTTCGATTATGTGGTCGATCAGCTCGAGGCATCGATTCGTTCGGCGTTTTCCGTCGAGCAGGCGCCGGTTCCCGATACGGCGCATCAGGTAACGCGTGAGTCGCTGCTTGTGCGCAGTGCGGTTTCATCCTTCGTTTCGAAAGCGTACCTGATGAGCTATCTAAAGTTTAATGGGTTTAATAGCTAGCGACGTATAAAACGGGCGGAACAAAGGGCTATCTGCCACTTTGTCCCGCCCGTATTTTTGCTTGGTTGGACGTTATTGGCCCGAAGCCACGCCCATGCCGTAGCCGATAATGAGCCCATACATTTCGGCATAGTATGAATCTAGCCCGTTACAGGGCATGATGATAGTCTTGGAGCCTGGCCAGCGCTCCACAATTCGGCTGGCAAGTGCTTGGGCGCCTGCTCATTCTCGACATGGTCGATAACGACCTCGCCGCCCGTAAAACCTTCGGCTTCCATGGTGTCGATGATCTTGTTGAGCATCTTCTTTTCGCCACGCGTGTGCCCGACGAGCTCGATTTTACCGGCCTCGCTCGCCGTGCCCAAAATGCGAATATTGAGCTTGTTGGCAATGACGCCGGCTGCCTTAGGAATGCGTCCTGCCTTTGCAAGGTTCTCGTAATTACACAGGCTAAAGAGAATCTTGCTGTTTTGCTCGAGACTGTCGAAGTAAGCGCAGGCGTCCTCAAAGGAAACGTCCGGGTTACTTGCAAGATAACGATCAAACAGCAAGAAGATCAGATCCATCTTGCCGCCTGCTGCCCGCGAATTGACCAGGTGAATCTGACGATTGGGCTCCTCGGCAAGTACCATATCGCGTGCCGTAGCGGCAGCGTTATAGCTTCCAGAGACACCCTCCGAGATTGGCATGCAGATCGTCTTGTCGGCGAGCTTAAAGAGCTCAGCCACTCCCCCACGCTTGGCAGGCGCTCGATGATGCGCTGGCTTCCGACTGAATGGCAACATTAAGCTCGTGAACATCGAGCAAAAGGTCGTCGACAAATTCGCGCTCCCCTACTCGAATTTTGAGAGGAGCGAATGCAAAGGTGGTACGGGGTGCAGTCGGTTGCCAATCGCGAAGATTGCAGCTCGAATCTGAGATAAGTGCCCAGCTCATTGAGGGTCCTTTCTAGTTGTTCCCCAACAATTATAGCCATCTTTTTGATTGATTGGACGCTATCTAGTTTTGAATACTAGATAGCCGTCCTGATTTTATGGCAAACGGTAGGGAAAAAGAATGGGCCTCGTGACTCAAGATCGCGAGGCCCACGTTCGTTCGCTGCAGTAATAAATTAGTAGCGCACGAAAATGTAATTGTTGTTCATGCCGGCGGCAACGGAGCTGATGATGACGCCCGTTTTGTAGTCGGAAGCATGGATCATCTGACCATTACCGATATAAATGCCGGTATGGTAGGAGTTAACCACAACATCGCCGGGTTGCGGATCGGACACACGGTCCAACCCATGAAGTCGACCGTGGTGCCCAGACGGCAGTAGCGTCCCGTGAGGCAATAGCTTACAAAACCGGAGCAGTCAAAGCTGTTCGGTCCAATGCCGCCCCAAGAATACGCATAGCCGAGCTTGCTGTAGGCGCGCGAAACAACGGAGCCACCATCAACAGACTGACTCGGTGCTGAAGGCGTGGGAGCGGAGCGGGCGTGGGGCAGGCTGCGGTGCGGGAGCCGGCGTGTTGCCGCCCTGGTTGTTGTTATTGTTGGTCTGGCCGCCATTGTTGGTGTTCTCGGTCGTACCGGCGGTGTCGTTGCTCACCGTGGCCTTTTCGGCGGTGCTAGCATTAATGCCAGCCTGCAGCGCAGCGTTGGCCTCGGCCTCGGCAGCGAGCTCGGCCTGCAGCTGCGAATCCAGGGAGTTTACGACGTTCTGGCTTCAGCCTGCTGGGCATTAAGCTCGTCGACCTTCTTTTGCGTGGTGGCGACGTTCTTCTCCTGCTCGGCCTGCTTATCGGTGAGCTGCTGCTTAAGCTCCTTGACCTCTTGAATGGTCTGAGCTTGCTTATCGGAAACTTTGCCGTAGTAGAACAGACGGTTGAGCATATCGCTCAGATCATCGACACCCGTCAAAACCTGAAGCAGGCTCAGACCGCCGGTTTTGTACTCGCCGGCGACATAGGTCGAGAGCTTGGCCTGACCATCGGCGATCTCCTGCTGCTTTTGCGTGATCTCGCCGGCAGTCTGATCGAGCGCCTGCGTCTGCGTGGCAAGCTCATCGTAAATCTGCTGGGTTTGGGTGCCGATCTGCTCGAGTTTCGTACGAGCAGCGGCAAGGTCGGATGCGGTATCGGCGTAGGCAGGAGCCGCGAGGCCCAAGCCCAAAACACAAGCGAGGGTTGCCGTAGCAGCGCAGCGTGCCATGTTTTTGTGCGTGTTTGCTGTGCGCATGTAGCTTCCTTTCCAGTAACTAAGGGTAACGGCTAGCTACCGTCACCAGGCTAAAGAGCTCCACATCGTCATCAGACGGCGTGAGCTTCTCGCGCGGGTTGAGAAACGCAAGCTCAAGTATACAACCGTAACCGATAAGCTTTGCGCCCATATCTCGCACCAGTTTACCTGTTGCCTCGACGGTTCCGCCCGTCGCGACCAAGTCGTCCAGAATCAACACGGTATCTTTAGAGCTGATAGCGTCGGCATGGATCTCAATTGAATCGGTGCCGTACTCGAGCTCGTAGCTCTGGCTTACGGTCTCGCGCGGCAGCTTGCCCGGTTTACGTGCGGGAACAAAGCCGGCGCCAAGGGCTACAGCCACCGGTACGCCAACCATAAAGCCGCGAGCCTCGGGACCCACGACCTTGGTGATCCCCATGCCGGCAAAGTGCTCGGCGAGGGCATCGGTCATGGCTTTGAGCGCCTCGGGATTGCCAAAGAGCGGCGTGATGTCTTTAAAGACGACTCCGGGCTCGGGATAGTCGGGGATGTCGACGATTTGAGATTCGAAGTCGTACATTGCATGACCTTTCAATGAGTTGCCGAAATATCAGCAGCGGTTATTTGCCCGCGGTGACGGTGCCGGAGTGCGAAGGGGCGACGACCTTGAGCGGCTTTACGAGAGAATCCTCGTGCGAAGCAGGCGCGGCAGTTTCTTCGTTTTTGGCCTTGGTGGACTCGGAGCGAGCGATTTCCTCATCGAGTGCATCGATGTCGGCGTCCTCGACCACGGCGTGAGCGACTCAAAAACGCGGTTTTTGAGCAGCGCGGTGTGCACGCCCTCCGTCAGGTCGTGAAGCTTCTTAAACGCACGCTCGAGCTTGGCGTCGCGCTCGTCATCGGAGGTATCCATGCCGAGCATGCTCACGAGCACCTGCTCAAACATCGAGGACTCGCGGTTGGCGGAAGACACGTACTGACGCAGGTTGCGCGGCTCGATATGGAAGCGTGACAGCTCGGAGCAGTAACGGATGATCGGAAAATCGCGACCATCGACGAGCTCACGATTCTGCGGACTCTTGATGATGCGAATAAGGTCGTTCTCGGCGAGCGAGCGGATAAACGAAATCTCGACGCCCAACATATCGGGAATGGTCTCGATGGGATGCAGCTTTTGTTTAGTCTCCTTGGGCTCCGTCTTGAGCGGAACATCGGACAGTAAGCCCACCTCGTAGGCGAGCGTTGACAGGTCCGTAGCGTTTTCCAAGCGCTGCTTAATCACGTTGAGCGGCATGTAGCGGGTCTTCTGCAGGTGCAGAATGACCTCCAGGCGATCAACGTCCTCCTTGGAGTACTGACGGTATCCCTTAGGCGTACGATGAGGGGTAATGAGCCCCTCATCCTCTAGAAATCTAATTTTTGAGTTCGAAAGATCGGGGTATGCGCCTCGAAGAAGGTTGACGACTTGGCCGATACTCAAATAGTTGCGTTCGGCCATGCCCTACTCACCGGTTTCGATGCGCTCCGGCGTGCTCTCGTGGTAGATGAGCGTAAACGTACCGATCTGGACGGATGAACATCGTGCAGCGGGGCTGCATTGACGATGGCACCGTCGACCCAGGTGCCATTGAGCGAGCCCAAGTCCTCGATGCGAGCCTGGAGCCCCTCACGAATAATGCGCGCGTGGCTGCGCGAAACGGTCATGTCATTGAGGAAGATGCCGTTCGCAGGATCGCGGCCGATGGTGGTCACGTCGTCCTCGAGCTCAAAGGCGGCACCAGTCTGCGGACCCTTGACGATGGACAGAACGGGGGCGGTGATGCGCACGTTGGCCATGAGGTCGGGAACGGTGACGTCGCTTGAAGGCACGCGGAATACGCAGGTAGCGTCAGCAGTCTTATCATTCTGAGGCATATTGTTAACCATGTTGTCCATGACAACCCCTAACTTATCGCGGACGTGCCGCAAATAATGAACCGTACGTAATCATACCCCAACGAATCAGTCTTCGATTTCAGGGTTCAGAAAGTCGATGTCCTCGTCCTCGGGATGCGCGAGAGCCTGTTTAATGGCCACTCCGCCCTTAATGGAATAGATGACAGCCGTGAGCATGGAGAAGATCACGCCGCCGTACACAAAGAAGATGCCGAGGGGCACCGAGCTTCCGTTGAGGCCCGGGAAGGCCGTAAGGGTTGAAGGTAAAAGATGCAGGCCGTCAATAACGGGGAACCCGAGCAGCATGAGCGAGAAGCCGGTCATGAGCAGTGCAGTGGCAATCTTTCCGGGAAAGACGACATCGATGGGGCGACGGTGATAATGACGAACGATAAGCGTGCCGATGCCCAGATAGATGTCGCGGCCAATAATGAGCACGCAGACCCAGATGGGCAGCTCTCCGCGGACCACCAGCAGTACGCCGGTGAACAGCAGCGCACGGTCGCAGATGGGATCCATGACCTTGCCGAGCCACGAGACCGTCTTGGTCATGCGGGCGATCTGACCGTCCATCCAGTCGGTAGAGGCGGCAACGGCGTAGATAACGATGGCGATGACGCGGTTGTTATCCGTCACAAACAGGTACAGAAATACCAGGGTGAGGATCAGGCGCGTAAAGGTGATGAAATTGGAGATCGTAAAGATCTTATTCGACGGGTAATCGGAAGTGCCGATAAGCTCCTTTTTGATCTTCTTTTTGATGCCCACAGGACTCCCCCGCTGGTTAACGACAAAACTTTCGATACTATACCCGTTCCGGCGATGTCTATCCAGCGTAAGCATAGAGAGTCCAGACATATGGAGGATGCTACTGGGTTGTGCGGGATTCTGCATTTGTGTACATCAGCCTCCAAATATGACATTTTTCGGCATCTTTGATGGCTGATGTACACGTTTTGATTCGGTGATTACATCTATCGGGAAAGTTGTTGCCTTAAGCAAATTAATCATGATGTGCGGGTCGAGAAGGGTTGGCGCCAAAAGAGCCCAACGGCCGTTACGGCTTCGTTAGAAACGCGCCCCACCATGGATGGTGAACCCGAAAGGTAAGGCGCGCGGGCACGGTGGCTCGGCCCGCGCGCCCGGAAGAGAAAGGATAAACCCATGGGTTACATGCTCGAGACGCGCGGGCTCACCAAGCGCTTCGGCCGCGGCGACCAGGCGCAGGACGCCGTGGCGACGTGAGCCTTCATATCCGCGAGGGCGAGGTGTACGGGCTGCTCGGTCCCAACGGCGCCGGCAAGTCGACAACGCTCAAGATGATCTGCGGGATGCTGCGGCCGACGGCCGGGGAGATCCTCTTTGCCGGGCACGCCTGGCGCCGCGAGGACCTCTACGCAATCGGCAGCCTCATCGAGGAGGCGCCGCTCTACCCCAACC
>ENA-OQAN01000638-OQAN01000638.1-human-gut-metagenome-genome-assembly--contig:-NODE-638-length-17795-cov-1.659101_pt1 | contig 17795 bp, 26 predicted proteins | sample MGYA00242735_ERZ504527 | MGnify/ENA primary metagenome ERZ504527 (study PRJEB26092, sample SAMD00036230) | human gut metagenome | host: Homo sapiens | study: EMG produced TPA metagenomics assembly of... | reverse complement strand
TATAAACTGAACACCGCTATCAAAAATGTTACAGTAACCGGCGGAAAGACGACAACCGTCAGCGTAACGGATATCATGGATATCAGCGGAACAGTATCCATCAGAAAGAAAGACGGAAATACCGGCGATCCACTGGCAGGAGCTGAATTCACCCTGTATCAGTGGAGTAAAAAAAGCAAAGCCTACGTAACCTTAAAAAAACTGACTTATGATGGACAGAAGCGTACCTATAACTCCGGGAAATTTAATTATACCGAAGACAATCAGGGAAAATTCCGTGTGCGTGAGACAAAATCTCCTCCCAATTACACCGGAAACTGGCAGAAGAATTTTACGCTGGAAAAGCCGGGAGAAAAGCAGGAATTTCTGTTTGAAGCAGTGAACTACCAGACTGAAAAACGAAGGATTGAAGTTCGTAAGATCGATGCGAAAACCGGTGAGATCCTGAAAGGTGCGGAATTTACACTTTATGAATACAGTGCAGCCAAAAAAGCCTATAAAGAAAAAGGAACTCTTCTGGATTATGACATCTCCAGTGAACTTTATGTAAGTGGTGAACTTTTGAAGACTTCGGATAATGAGGGAAAATATAAGATCGCGGAAACAAAGACTCCGCCCGGATATACAGGAAGCTGGGAAGAAGAGGTGAATATCACAGACAAGGATGCACGCCTTTCCTTTGAAGTTGTCAATGAAAAGGAAAAGGAATATAAAGGGGTGATCCGTCTGAGAAAAACAGACATCTATACCGGGGAAGTTCTGGAAGATGCGGAATTTACCGTGCTTCAGTGGAATAGAGGGAAGCAGACTTACCAGAATAACCTGGGCGGGCAGAGCATCCTGAAGTTTGACATAGAAACCGGATGGTACTCTACGGAAGAGCTGGTGCTCACAGATGACAATCAGGGAAGGTTCAAAGTAGTGGAAACAAAAAATCCGGAAAACTATACTGGCAAATACGAAAAGGAGGTAATCTTCCAGAAAAAAGAAAATACAGATATGGATACTGTGGATCTGAAAGCAGAGAATACTCCGGTAACACTTCCGCTTGGAAATATCACCATCATAAAAAAGATCAAAGAGGAGGATATTACCTGGGCTCATGGAAATCCAACCTTTTCCTTTGTGGCAGAAGGTACGGATCTATCCGGAAATCCTCACAGATATGAGGATTATGTGACCTTTACCAGAGGAAGCTATGAAACCGATAAAAATGGCTATGCAACATTATCGGTCACTCTCAGGAATATCCCGCTGGGGCAGTATACGGTCTGGGAAAAACCGGTACTGCGCTACTATCTGAAAGATGTACGGGCAAATACAGAGAATGTCCGCATCATAAAAGGCGCTGCACCTGCATATGGTACAGATCCCCGGAAGATTGCTTCCGGTACGGCTGCTCTGACAATGCAAAACAAAAATGCATCGCTGACTTTTGTAAATGAGAAATCCAGATATGATCGATATTCCCATAATGACAGCATAAAAAATACCATACCCGTATCATTTCCTGAAAAAAAGACAGGAGGCAGGAGTAATCCTGCCCTCCGCAGCGTATTTTATATAGTAAAAAACAAACTGTAAAAAGAAATAAAAAAACTACATATATATCCAAAGATATGGTATACTTTTTTACAAATACTGTGAACTCAAGAACTCTCTGGGAGGTCGATGATGAAAACAGACGAAAAAAATCCCGTTTTTGATATTCGGGATACATTGGAAAAATACGCTTGCATTTATCGAAATACTACACTGAAGCTTTTTCAGTACTGTCAGGAAACGGACATATATGAACGTTTGGATGAATACCTGAGACCTGTAAAAAATATTACGGATTTTAAGACCAGTGGACAGAAATACAGCAATGTTTATAAAGACGACTGGAAGTACCTGACGGATTTTCTGACATCCCGGGAAGGCGGGACGATAGAAGTGCGGTGTATCAATAAAGACGGTAATGCGAGTCTTCTGACAGTACGGGGATTTATAGCACAGGATAAAAATACCGGATATCATTATTTCATAGGAAGCTCCAGAGATATCACCAGGGAGAAGCTGCAGGAAGAATTTCTTGAGGAACGTGCCCAGAAAGATCCTCTGACCGGAGTGTATAACCGCTTTTTCGGAAAAGAACTGATCGATGAATACCTTGCATCCAGAATCCCTATGCAGGAGCGGGATGATGGTGCTTGATGTAGATTATTTTAAAAATGTAAATGATACTTACGGACATATGTTCGGTGATGAAGTCCTGAAACGTTTTGCGGAGCTGTTTGTGGCTTTGTTCGACATTAATGATGTGATCATGCGTCTGGGTGGCGATGAATTTGTGATCCTTTTGAAGGATATCAGCCATGCAGCGATCATGAAAAAGGCAGGAAAACTGATACGGGAAGTGCAGAAACTTAAATTTCCGGGAACCACGTATCTGGCAACCTGCAGTGTGGGGATCTGCTTTCTTCCGGAAAATGTTTCCGGATATACATAATCAGCAGCTCTTTGAAAATGCAGACTGGGCAACTTTACCAGGCAAAGAAAAATGGAAAAAACCGCTATGCTTTCTGTGATAATCTGAGACGTTTTGAGGATAAGACAGAGGAAAAGCAGGAATTATACGAGGGTGTTGAGATAGATGCCAGATATCTTCATAATGATATTGTTTCTACTGCATTTGAAATATTTGAAAAAATGAGCAGCTTTCAGGCAGCGATTGAACTTCTGATGAAAGTGATCGGTCTGAAATTCCGGCTTAACCGGATCACAGTCCTGCATACCAAGGTGGCAGACAGAAAATAAACAGGGTTTTTCAATGGGTTTCGGAAGAAGAATACAGGCTTTTGATAGATGAGATACATTTCTCAAAAAGTGATTTTATCACATTGTTTCGCCACAATGATGAATATGGTACTGTGGTGATTCAGGAGAATGATCTGGCTGAATATTCGGAACAGAGAAGAAAGAATGTGTTACAGTGCGGAGCAAAAACCGTAGTCTGTGCTGCCATGTACTGTGAGGGAAGCTATACAGGGGCCATTGCATACGTGACCTGCCAGGAAAAAAGGCTCTGGTCCAGAGAAGATCGTAAGCTATTGGGAGAAGTGACCAAGATCATTTCTGCGCATTATGCCAAGAACCAAGCATTTAACAGTGCTTATCGTAGCATTGCTGCAGAATCCGGACGGGATCAGCTTACCGGATTGTCTTCTTTTTCAAGATTTCGCGAAAATGTGGAGAAAATGCTGATCGGAGGTTACGGGCCGGGACATGCAGTGATATATACCGATTTTGAAAAATTTAAACGTATTAATGCAAAATACGGATATCGTGTGGGAGATCAGATCCTGCGGCAGTTTTCCGAGTATGTGATAAGCGTTCTAAAAACAGATATGGATGTATATTTTACCAGGGCGATCTCTGATCATTTTATCCTTTTCACTCCATGTGATATGGATGTTGATCCGGAAACATCTGTTTTAAAGACCAATCAGGAGTTCTTACGGCAGATGAAAGAGAAATATCCGGATATGGAGCTCTGTGTCCGCACTGGATCTATCTGATCACCAGAGAATGTAACAATGCATCTGAGGCGATCGATGCAGCGAATTATGCAAGAAAATATGCTGCTGGAAATTGTGAAACAGGTGTTAAGCTGTATGACGAAGAACTGAAAAAGCAAAGCGATGCAGAGTGAAAGATATAGGAATACGGACCGGAATCTATGCTTTTTCAGAATTTCAGGAATAATCTTTCAGGAAAGCTTTTACAATAGAACAGAGATGTTTGCGGCAGGAGTGAGCTTATGAACAGAAGTGTTCCGGAAAGTCTTTTGATCTGTATTTTAGTCTTATGCCTGGCTCTGACACCCATTAGTGTCAGGGGAGAAACGGAAGATAGTGGAAAAGCACAGCAGCTGATCGAAGCGCCGGGTGCAGTCCTTATGGAAAAAGAAACCGGTACCGTGATCTATTCCAGGGATCCTGACACCCGAAGAAGCCCGGCCAGTATTACAAAGATCATGACATTGATTCTGATCTTTGATGCTATCCGTGAGGGAACCTGCATCTGGAGGATAGCATTACCACCAGTGCTTATGCCAGATCCATGGGAGGGTCTCAGGTATTTCTGGGAAGAAGGAGAAAAGCAGACTGCAGAAACCATGATCAAATGTATTGTGATCGCTTCCGGAAATGATGCCAGCGTAGCTATGGCGGAGCATGTTGCGGGAACAGAACAAGCCTTTGTGGAGAGGATGAACGAGAGGGCGAAGGATCTTGGAATGAAAAATACCCATTTTGTGGATTGCTGCGGGCTGACGGAATCACAGGAGCATTATACAACTCCCTATGACATTGCACTTATGAGCAGGGAGCTCATCAGCAGATATCCGGAAGTTCTTACATATTCATCTGTCTGGATGGAGGATATCACACACGTTACCAGAAAAGGCTCCTCGAAATTTACACTGACCAACACAAATAAACTGTTGCGCAGCTATGAGGGGTGTATGGGACTTAAAACAGGCAGCACCAGTATTGCAAAATACTGTCTCAGTGCTGTGGCAGAACGAAATGGGATCACACTGATCGCCTCAGTGATGGCCGCACCGGACCCGAAAACAAGATTCCGGGATGCAGCAGCTCTTTTAAATTACGGCTTTTCTAAATGCACATTGTATCTGGATGATGCTCTGGAGCCACTGAAACCTATGAAGCTCCGCAAAGGAGTCAAAGAGCAGGTTCCGCTTGTATATAGAGGGAAATTCCGATATATCAGCATAGATGGAACGAAACCTGACAATGTTAAGAAAAAGTTGATCCTTCCCAAAGAACAAAGTGCGCCGGTGAAAAAAGGGCAGAAAGCAGGGGCACAGGAATACTATCAGGATGGGAAAAAGATCGGTAGTCTGGATATCCTGTACGGGGAAACAATAAAAAAGGCCGGATACCATGACTGGCTGGAAAGAACCTGTCAGGCATTTCTTTTGTGATGCCTGCAACATATTTTGACAAAAAGGGCAGACTGGATGTATAATACAACGGATTGAAGAAATAGCAGAACAGGGAAGGGATTTGGGATGAAAGAGATCAGAACAGAAGATGCAGTGGGACACATTCTGTGCCATGATATCACGCAGATCATAAAAGATGAGAAAAAAGGCGTTCTTTTCAAAAAGGGGCATGTAAGTGAAAGAAGAGGATATACAACTGCTGTTCTCTGTAGGAAAAGAACACCTTTTTGTGTGGGAGAAAAACCGGGGATCCTTCACGAAAATGAAGCTGCAGAGATTCTTTACAAAATCTGTGCCGGAAACTCTTCCAAAGTACATGGAACTGAGATCAAAGAAGGTAAGATCGAGGTGGTATCAAAGATCGATGGTATTCTGAAAATACGTCGAGATGCACTTGTGGCTGTGAATTCTCTGGGAGAATGATGATCGCTTCCAGACATGGCGATTTTCCGGTAAAGAAAGGTGATAAGGTCGCAGGAACCAGGATCATTCCGCTTGTGATCGAGAAAGAGAAAATGGATGCAGCAGAGAAGGTAGCAGGAAACCTTCCGATCTTTGACATTCTCCCTTACCAGCAGAAAAAAGTAGGGATCGTCACAACCGGAAGTGAGATCAAAAAAGGACTGATCCAGGATACCTTCACACCGGTACTCCGGGAAAAGCTTTCCGGGTTTCCGACAGAGGTGACAGGCCAGGTGATGCCGGGAGATGATAAGGAAGAGATCACAAAGGCAATTCTTTCTTTCGCAGATGCAGGAGCAGATCTGATCATCTGTACTGGCGGAATGAGTGTGGATCCCGATGATCGTACTCCGGGCGGGATCCGGGATACCGGAGCAAAGATCGTAACCTATGGAGCACCTGTACTTCCGGGAGCTATGCTGCTTGTGGCATATCTTGAGAGGAACGGAAGATCCATACCGGTACTTGGACTTCCGGGCTGCGTCATGTACGCAAAAAGAACAGTATTTGATCTGATCCTGCCCAGAGTGATGGCGGATGATGAGATCAAGGCAGAGGAGATCGCCAGGCTGGGAGAGGGCGGACTTTGTCTGAACTGTCCGGTTTGTACTTTCCCAAACTGCGGATTTGGAAAATAATATGAAAAAAATTCAGAATCAAACAATATGAGATCTATATGGACAAGATCCATGCTCCACAGGGCGTGCGGATGATCCTTCTTGCGGATCTTCACGGGATATCCTACGGAAAAGACAATATACGGCTGACAGAGACGATCCGAAAGCTTGCCCCGGACGTGATACTTTCTGCCGGCGACATGGCTGTACGTACAGAAACGGATACTCTGGTAACTGCATGTAAGCTGCTGACAGAGCTTGCCAGGGATTTTCCCGTGTATTATGCGCTTGGTAATCATGAATATAAAATGTTTCTTTCCGAAGAATATCGGCCATATTATGCAAAATACGAAAGAGCACTGAAAAAAGCTGGTGTGCATATTTTAAGGAACGGACATGAAGCTATGGTCCTGAAGGGAGAGCGCTTCTGTTTCTGGGGCCTGGAGCTTCCCATCGAATATTATCACAAGCCGAGATCACCGAAGCTGAAAAAAGAAGTGATGGAAGAACTGATCGGTAAACCTGAAGATAAAGGGATGCAGATCCTGCTGGCACATAATCCAAAATACGGAAAAACCTATTTTGAATGGGGCGCGGATCTGATCCTGTCTGGACACTATCACGGAGGCGTTGTCCGCCTCAGTAACATTAGGTCTTTCATCTCCTCAATATTTGTTTCTTCCGCCGTTTTGCTGTGGAGACTTTCACAAAGGGGATCAGCATATGATCGTCAGTGCTGGACTTGGAGAACATACCATCCCCCTTCGGATCCATAATCCAAGGGAACTGCTGGTGATCGATATAAAACCTTCCGAAAAAATGAAATGAGGAAACCCTATGGCATTATCTGTTAAGCTGAATGTATTTGAAGGCCCTCTGGATCTTCTGCTTCACCTGATCGACAAAAACAAGATCGATATCTATGATATTCCTATTGTGGAGATCACAGATCAGTATATGGAATATCTGCATTCCATGGAAAAAGAAGATCTGGGGATCATGAGTGAATTTCTTGTCATGGCAGCTACTCTTCTGGATATCAAATGTAAAATGCTTCTTCCGAAAGAAGTGAATGAGGAAGGAGAAGAGGAGGACCCCAGAGCAGAGCTTGTGCAGAAGCTGCTGGAATATAAGATGTACAAATATATGTCCTATGAATTACGGGACAGGCTTGGAGATGCGGCAGGGGTTTATTACCGAAAACAGGATCTTCCGGAAGAAGTGCTGCAGTATACTCCACCGTCTGATCCCCAGGAACTTCTCCGGGGTCTGACACTGGAGCGGATGAGTGCGATCTACCAGGCTTTGATCCGCAGACAGGAAAATAAGATCGACCCGATCCGAAGTAAATTCGGAAGAATCGAAAAAGAGGAAATATCACTTTCTGATAAATTGCTGGAAATGAAGGAATATGCAAAAGCTCACCGGAAATTCAGCTTTCGCAGGCTGATGGAAAACCAGCATTCCAAAATACAGCTGATCGTGACCTTTCTGGCGATTCTGGAACTGATGAAGATGGGACATGTTCATGCAGAACAGGAAGAGCTTTTTGATGATATTCATGTGGAAGTTATCACGGATCCGGACACATGGAAGAATCTGACAGAGTTCGCAGATGAATAATATAGTAGGAATGAGGACAATAAGTGGAAATCAAACGAATTGAAGGAGAAATCGAAGCCATCCTGTTTGCAATGGGAGAAGCTGTGGAATTACCCCGTATTGCCAGAGCGATCCGTCAGGATCCGACAACAACGGAAAATATCATCCGAAATATGATGATCCGTTATCAGGAAGAAGAGCGGGGGATCCAGATCATAGAGCTCGAAAACTCCTTTCAGCTTTGTACAAAAAAAGAATACTATGATTCTCTTATCCGGATCGCAGCGCAGCCAAAGAAACCCACTCTGACAGACGTTATGCTTGAACCCTTTCGATCATTGCTACAAACAGCCTGTTACAAAAGCAGAGATTGAAAGATCCGAGGGGTAAAATGTGATCATGCCATCAATAAGCTGATGGATTATGATCTGGTGAGAGAACTTGGACGTCTGGATGCTCCGGGTCGCCCAATCCTCCTGGGAACCACCGAAGAATTTCTGCGCTGCTTTGGTGTCCAGGGGCTGGAAGACCTTCCGGAAATGGATCCGGTCCAGCTGGAGGATTTCAAGGCGGAAGCAGAGGAAGAGATCCAGCTGAAGCTGGACGTATAACAAATAACACGGACAGATGCCGGTTTACCGGGACCTGCCGGACAGATCAGAAAACAGAAGAGGAGTGACGAAAATGCCCACAACATACGCACATGATCTTTTTGGAAAAAGGGTTTACCGGAAACTTTCCGCAAAATTACAGCATCTGATCCGAAGCAACGGAAATCTGTACCGGATCGGACAGCATGGTCCGGATATCCTGTTTTATTATTTTATATCCAAAAATCCGGTGACACAGTACGGAGTGCAGATGCATGGACGGAAAGCAAGAGAATTCTTTGAAAAGGGCATGGCGAAGGTCCGGGAGGAAAAAAATCCTGCACTGATGGCTTACCTGCTGGGGTTCGGATGTCATTATATCCTGGATTCTACCTGTCATCCTTACGTCAATCAGGTAGCTGCCGAGGGGAAAATCTCACATACGCTCTTTGAGAAGGAATTTGACCGTATGCTGATGTATGAAACCGGCAAAGATCCATTGCGTTTTATCCGTCGCATGGGATCCGTGCCAGTTTTCTCAGTGCATGGACGATACACCAGGTACTACCGGCGATCCGTACCGGGAACATTTATCTGTCATTGAAAATGATGAAGATATTCACCTGTATTTTGGTATGTGATGATGGAGGAAGGAAGAGACGCCTTTCGGAACATGCCCTTTCCCCCGCAGGAAAAAAGATATCTGCGTTTATTACCGAATTTTTTATGAGCCCGGAGCCGGAGATCGACTGTAAGGAGGAGCTTCTTAATCTGGACAGTCTGATGGAAGAGGCACTTGCCAAGGCACCGGATATGCTGGAAGAGCTTGCTGCACTGGCAGTCAGGCCAGGGCATCTTTCTGACAGATGGGACCTGACCTTTAACGGATGATCGATCCCGGCAGACAACAGATACAAGTGATATCCGGATGCTATCCCCGCATAAAATTAAATATAACAGTTACTGTAAACAGTTATATGAACAGTGTACGGGGTGATGCATTATGAGCAAACGGTGTACGGCCGCTGTCGTGCTGATGACAGCGGTCCTTATTATTTGTCAGATCTTTCCGGTAAAGGCGGCAGATGACGAAAATCTATATGCACTTTCTGCAGTTCTCATGGATGGGGAGACCGGCCGTGTGCTGTACGGAAAAGAAGCATACAAAGGACGGCCGAATGCCAGCACCACAAAGGTAATGACCTGTATTCTTGCTCTGGAGCTGGCAAAGGGAGATGATTACGTACAGGTTTCCGGGAATGCGGCATCTCAGCCACAGACACGTCTTGGCATGCGGGAAGGCCAGCAGTTTTATTTGGAGGATCTTCTCTATTCCCTGATGCTGAAAAGCCATAATGATTCCGCTGTGGCCATCGCGGAACATATCGGCGGATCCGTAGAAGGTTTTGCAGAGAAGATGAATGAAAAAGCAAAAGAGCTGGGATGTAAGGACACACATTTTGTTACACCCAATGGTCTGGATGGAGAAGATGAAGGCGGTATCCATCATACAACAGCCCGGATCTTGCCTTGATCATGGCGTATGCAATAAAAAATGCAACATTTGTCCATATTACCCAGACTAGAGATTATACTTTCACGGATATCTCAGGAAAAAAGCATTATTCGGTACATAATACCAATGCTTTCCTGGATATGGAAACAGGAGTGATCTCCGGAAAAACAGGATTTACAGGAAATGCCGGATATTGTTATGTCTGCGCAGTCCGACAGGACGAGCGATTATTTATCGTGGCTCTTCTGGGATGCGGATGGCCCGGAAATAAAAATTATAAATGGAGCGATACTAAGAAGCTCCTTTCCTATGGCAGGGAAAATTATCAGTATATGATGCTGCCGGAGCTTCCACAGCTGCCTGAGATCCCGGTAACAGAAGCAGCACCGGGAAAAGAAGATCCATATCCGCAAAAGTCCGATCGTTCCGGATATCCTCCCAAACAGGTTATGCTGAAAATACACGCAGTACTTTCTGAAAAAAGATCGTGAGAAAAGATATCTTCTGAAAAAAACAGAAACGATCACATGGGAAACGGAGCTTCCGGATAAGCTCCCGGCACCAATACAGAAAAACCAGAAGATCGGTACACTCCATGCAAAGCTCAACGGAAAAGAACTCCTTTCCTGCCTTGTAACCGCCGATGACAAAATCGACAGAATTACCTATAAATGGTATGTGGATAAAGTATTTAAGGATTATTTCCATTAATTTAGCGACCCCTGGCATATGTCAGGGGTTAATTTTTTAACGTTCGTGACGAAAAGTATTGAATTTTCTGCAAAAAAAAGGTACAATTATACTCGGCTGAATTTTTGGTTATATTAATAAAAAAATGGAGGGCATAGTATAATGAGTAATGCGACACAAAGCGTAGCGGCTGCAAGGATCAATTCCCTGCTTGACGCCAACAGTTTTGTTGAGATCGGACAGCTGTCACAGCCAGAGCTACAGATTTCAACATGACTGAAAAAAAAGCACCTTCAGACGGTGTGATCACCGGATATGGTGTGATTGACGGCAGTCTGGTGTATGTATACAGCCAGGATGCATCTGTACTGAACGGAACAGTTGGTGAGATGCATGCCAAAAAGATCGCCAAAATTTATGATCTCGCTCTGAAAGTTGGAGCACCTGTTATCGGTCTTGTAGACTGTGCGGGACTTCGTCTTCAGGAGGCTACCGATGCACTTGAGGCATTTGGTGAGATCTATCTGAAACAGACACTGGCATCCGGTGTTATTCCACAGATCACTGCTGTTTTCGGAACATGCGGCGGTGGAATGGCAGTTGTACCGGCTCTTACAGACTTTACATTTGTAGAGGAGAAGAAGGGCAGACTGTTTGTAAACACTCCAAATGCACTGGAAGGAAACAGAGTGGAAAAATGCGATTCAGCTTCCGCACAGTTCCAGAGTGAGGAGACAGGACTTGTTGACGGCATCGGAACAGAAGAGGAGATCCTTGGACAGATCCGTACACTGGTCAGCATGCTTCCGGAGAATAATGAAGACAATGACAGCTTCAAGGAATGCACAGATGACCTGAACAGAGTATGTGATGATATTGCAGGCTGCACAGGCGACACAGCTATTGCGCTTTCAAGAATCGCTGATAATGGTGAGTTTTTTGAAACAAAGGCAGCTTACGGCCAGGATGTCGTAACAGGCTTCCTTCGTCTGAACGGAGCTACCGTTGGCGCTGTTGCAAACAGAAGCGAATCTTACGATGCTGATGGCAATAAGACAGAGATTTCCGACGGAACTCTTTCTGCAAGAGGTGCAAGAAAAGCAGCAGACTTCGTAAAATTCTGTGATGCTTTTGAGATTCCGGTACTTACTCTTACTAATGTAACAGGATTTAAAGCTACACTCTGCAATGAGAAGATGATGGCTAAATCTGTAGGTGAGATGGTACATGCTTTTGCATCTGCAACTGTACCGAAGGTAAATGTTGTAATTGGTAAAGCATACGGAACTGCATACGTTGCCATGAACAGCAAATCTGTCGGAGCAGATATGGTTTATGCATGGGATACAGCTGAGATCGGTATGATGGATGCTTCCCTTGCAGCAAAGATCATGTATGAGGGAGCTGACGCTTCTACACTGAATGAGAAGGCAGCTGAGTACAAAGAACTCCAGAACGGTATCGCATCTGCAGCAGCAAGAGGATATGTGGATACTGTGATCAAAGCAGAAGATACAAGAAAATATGTAATCGGTGCTTTTGAGATGCTGTTCACAAAAAGGGAAGACCGTCCATCCAAAAAGCATGGAACAGTCTAAGTGAGGTGAGCGTATGAGACAGTTTTATAAAAAGATCTCTTCTGTCTGCATGGCACTTCTTTGCGTAGCTGCACTTCTGATCGGATGCACAGCTACTGCATGGGCTGCTGATGAGATTGATGATTCTGTAAAGAGTCAGCTTGTCACAACAACCAAGGGCCTGACGGATGCGATCATCGCAATGTCCGAGGATGATATCCAGGGATATCTGGAATCAGAGGATGCTTTCACACAGAGTGCTGCAAGTGCATGGGATGGCTCCAGAGAAGAGCTTGGTGAGAAAAAAAGGTGATATCGAGGAGAAAGATATCACAGTGGAGTATTCCGATGATCAGTATACCGTTGTTGTTCCGGTATCCTTCGAGAAAAACAAAGCGAATTTCACTTATGTATTTGATAAATCAGGAACCCCGACTTCTCTTACAGTTGATGTGAATTATACACTGGCACAGAACATGGAGAAGGCAGCGATGAATACAGTGATGGGTCTCGGAACAGTATTTGTGATCCTGGTATTCCTGATCTTCGTGATCTCTCTTTTCAAATATATTCCCGGACTTGTGGAAGGAAAGAAAAAAGAGAGCAAACCGGCTCCGGCAGCCGCAGCACCGGCTCCGGTTGCAGCACCAGTTGCTGAGCCTGCTGTTGAGGATGTGACAGATGATGGTGAGCTTATTGCCGTGATCGCTGCAGCTATCGCTGCTTCTGAAGGCAAAACAAGCACAGACGGATTCGTAGTACGTTCCATCCGCAAAGTCAACCGCAGAAAAAGATAATCATTATTTAGGAGGATTTTAAAATGAAGAGTTATACAATTACTGTTAACGGAACAGCATATGAAGTTACTGTAGAAGAGAACGGAAACGCAGCAGCTCCAGTTGCAGCAGCACCAAAAGCAGCAGCTCCGGCTCCTAAGGCAGCTCCGGCAGCAGCTCCTAAGGCAGCAGCTCCGGCAGCAGCGCAGGTTCTGTTAAAGTTTCCGCAGCCGTTCCTGGAAAAGTTGTAAAAATCGTTGCATCTGTTGGACAGAGCGTAAAAGCTGGTGACAGCGTAGTGATCGTTGAGTCCATGAAGATGGAGATCCCGGTTGTTGCTCCTCAGGACGGAACAATCGCCAGCATCGATGTTGCAGAGGGTGCTGCCGTTGAAAATGGAGATACTCTTGCAACAATGAACTAAACAGGAGGTAGACAAATGTCTTATGTAACAAATACCCTGTCAAACCTGATCCATCAGACAGCATTTTTCAACCTTACCTGGGGAAACTACCTGATGATCGCAGTGGCATGTGTGTTCTTATATCTTGCCATTAAACATGGTTTTGAGCCGCTGCTGTTGGTTCCGATCGCTTTTGGTATGCTTCTGGTAAATATTTATCCGGACATTATGCTGAGCATTGAGGATTCATCCAATGGCGTTGGCGGACTTCTTCATTATTTTTACTTAATGGATGAGTGGAGTATTCTTCCTTCACTGATCTTCCTGGGTGTCGGTGCGATGACAGACTTCGGTCCGCTGATCGCAAACCCGATCAGCTTCCTGATGGGAGCAGCTGCACAGCTTGGTATTTACCTTGCATACTTCCTTGCAATTTTCCTTGGATTTAATGGTAAAGCAGCAGCAGCGATCTCTATCATTGGTGGTGCTGACGGCCCGACTTCCATTTTCCTTGCAGGTAAGCTTGGACAGTCTTCTCTTATGGGACCGATCGCAGTGGCAGCATATTCCTATATGTCCCTGGTACCGATCATCCAGCCTCCGATCATGAAGGCATTCACAACAGAGAAAGAGCGTAAGATCAAAATGGCGCAGCTCCGTCCTGTTACAAAACTTGAGAAGATCCTTTTCCCGATCGTTATCACAATCGTTGTTTGCCTGATCCTTCCGACAACAGCTCCCCTTGTTGGTATGCTGATGCTCGGAAACCTGTTCCGTGAGTCCGGAGTTGTTAAACAGCTTTCTGAAACAGCTTCCAACGCTCTTATGTACATCGTAGTAATCCTTCTCGGAACATCTGTAGGTGCTTCCACAAGTGCTGAGGCGTTCCTGAACGTAGATACACTGAAGATCGTAGTTCTTGGTCTTGTTGCCTTTGCCTGCGGTACTTTTGGCGGTGTTATGCTTGGTAAGCTTCTCTGCAAGGTTACTCACGGAAAGATCAATCCTCTGATCGGATCAGCCGGTGTTTCTGCCGTTCCTATGGCAGCCCGTGTATCCCAGAAGGTTGGTGCTGAGGCAGATCCTACAAACTTCCTGCTGATGCATGCGATGGGACCGAACGTTGCTGGTGTTATCGGTACAGCGGTTGCTGCCGGTACATTCATGGCGATTTTTGGTGTCTAACCCATTGTCTTATAAAAATTTGTAAGGAGAATAATTTATGGCAGAAATAGAGAAAAAACCTGTGAAAGTTGTGGAAACGATCCTGCGTGACGCTCATCAGTCCCTGATCGCTACACGTATGAGCACAGAGCAGATGCTTCCGATCATTGAGAAGCTTGACAAAGTCGGCTACTATGCAGTAGAGTGCTGGGGCGGTGCTACTTTCGATGCTTCCTTACGTTTCCTGAAAGAGGATCCGTGGGAAAGACTTCGTAAACTTCGTGACGGTTTCAAAAACACAAAGCTTCAGATGCTGTTCCGTGGACAGAACATCCTTGGATATCGTCCATATGCAGATGATGTAGTAGAGTATTTTGTACAGAAATCCGCAGCTAACGGTATCGATATCATCCGTATCTTTGACTGTATGAATGACCTTCGTAACCTTCAGACAGCTGTAAAAGCAGCAAACAAGGAGAAAGCACATGCACAGGTTGCAATGGCTTACACACTTGGTGATGCTTACACACTTGATTACTGGACAGATCTTGCAAAACGTATCGAAGATATGGGTGCAGATTCCATCTGTATCAAAGATATGGCAGGACTTCTTGTTCCGTACAAAGCTACAGAGCTTGTTCAGGCTCTCAAAGAGACTGTTAAGATCCCGATCGATCTTCATTCTCACTATACATCCGGTGTTGCTTCCATGACATATATGAAGGCAGTAGAGGCAGGTGTTGACATCATCGACACAGCAATGTCTCCGTTTGCTCTTGGAACATCCCAGCCTGCAACAGAGGTTATGGTTGAGACCTTCAAGGGAACACCATATGATACAGGATTTGATCAGCAGCTTCTCGCTGAGATCGCTGACTACTTCCGTCCGATGCGTGATGAGGCTCTTGATACAGGTCTTCTCAATCCGAAGAACCTTGGTGTAAACATCAAGACTCTTCTGTATCAGGTACCTGGCGGAATGCTTTCCAACCTGACATCACAGCTGAAAGAGCAGCATGCCGAGGATAAATCTACGAAGTACTTGAGGAAGTTCCGCGTGTACGTAAAGACCTTGGTGAGCCACCGCTTGTTACACCGTCCTCTCAGATCGTTGGTACACAGGCTGTATTTAACGTGATCATGGGCGAGCGTTACAAGGTTGTCACAAAAGAGACAAAAGACGTGTTAAGTGGTAAGTATGGCGCAACAGCCAGACCGTTCAATCCGGAAGTACAGAAAAAATGTATCGGAGATATTGAACCGATCACATGCCGTCCGGCAGATCTTCTGGAGGATGAGCTTGATAAGCTTGAGAGCGAGATGGCACAGTACAAGGAGCAGGATGAGGATGTTCTCACATATGCACTGTTCCCGCAGGTTGCCATGGACTTCTTTAAATATCGCCAGGCTCAGAAGACAAAAGTTGATGAGACTGTAGCAGATACCAAGAACGGCGCATACCCGGTATAAAGCACACATAGAAATGCAGATGCATTTCAAAACAGGAAAAGGAGCTTGCTGTATGCAGGCTCCTTTGTGCATAAAAAAGATAAAAAAGGCAGGATAACAGGTAATGTCCAAAGTTGCGATCATAGGCGGCGGTGCCGCCGGAATGCTCTGCGGTGTATATGCTGCGCGCAGAGGACACCAGGTTCACATACTGGAAAAAAATGAGAAACTCGGAAAAAAGCTTTTCATCACCGGAAAGGACGGTGCAACGTCACCAATAATTCAGATACCGAAGAACTTTTTCCGGCAGTGATGTCAAACCGCAAATTTCTTTACAGTGCTTTCTACACCTATGGAAGCAGAGATGTGATGGAATTTTTTGAGGAGGCAGGAGTGCCGCTGAAAACAGAGCGTGGAAACCGGGTTTTTCCGGTATCGGATCATTCATCAGATATTATCCGTGCGCTTGAGCGGGAACTGAAAAAAGCCGGAGCGCAGATCCATCTTCATACAGAGGTAACGGAAGTTTGTACACAGGATGAAAAAGTTACCCGGTGTATTACTTTCGGACGGTACCTTTTTTGAAGCGGATACTGTGGTAGTTGCCACAGGCGGGCTTTCCTACCCGTCCACAGGTTCCACAGGAGATGGATATCGTTTTGCTACTGAAACGGGACATAAAGTTGTTTCCCAGTCACCATCACTGGTACCACTGGTGGCAAAAGAAGATTATGTCTCCAAACTTCAGGGCCTTTCCCTTCGGAATGTGGAGCTTACAGTAAAATCCGGCAAAAAAAGTTCTCTATAAAGATTTCGGCGAGATGATGTTTACTCATTTCGGAGTGACAGGACCGCTGATCCTTTCCGCCAGTGCCCAGATCGGCAAAAAGCTGGAAAAGGAGCCTTTGGAGGCTTTCCTGGATCTGAAGCCGGCGCTTGATGCAGAACAGCTTGACGCCGGATCCTGCGTGAATTTGATGCAAATCATAACAAGCAGTTTAAAAATGTGATCGGTGTTCTTTTTCCGTCTTCTCTGACTCCGATCATGATCGAAATTGGCGGTATCCCCGGGGAAAAACCGGTACATGAGATCTCCAGGGAAGAGCGTCAGGCTTTTGGCCGTCTGATCAAGGCTTTTCCGTTTACGATCACGGGAATGGGAGAGTTTAAGGAAGCGATCATCACAAGAGGCGGTGTGTCAGTAAAAGAGATACAGCCATCCACAATGGAATCCAAAAAAAATAAAAAATCTGTATTTTACAGGTGAAGTACTGGATCTGGATGCAGTGACCGGTGGCTATAATCTTCAGATCGCATGGTCTACAGCGTATGCGGCAGCTCAGGCGATAGAATAACAGAAAAGAGGAAGGAGCAACGATTATGGGTATTAATATTGCAATTGACGGACCGGCAGGTGCAGGAAAAAGCACAATTGCAAAAAAAGTGGCAAAGGAGCTGTCCTTTATTTATGTAGATACAGGGGCAATGTATCGTGCCATGGCACTTTATCTTCTGGAAAAAGGGATCAGCGGTGACGAAAAAATCTCTGAAGCCTGTCATGATGCGGATATCTCTATCCGTTATGAGAACGGTGAGCAGCAGGTGATCCTTAACGGAAAGAATGTAACTGCGTTCCTCCGTAAGGAAGAGGTAGGAAATATGGCATCTGTAAGCTCTGCAAATCCGGAGGTGCGTGCACATCTTCTGAAGCTGCAGCGCAATCTTGCAGCCGAGAATAATGTAGTTATGGACGGAAGAGATATCGGAACCACCATTCTTCCCAATGCGGAAGTGAAGATCTTTCTGACTGCAAGTGCAAAGACCCGTGCTAGCAGACGATACCTGGAGCTTACAGAGAAGGGTGAAGCCTGCGATATGGATGAGATCCTGAAAGATATCGTTGACAGAGATGAGAGAGAATATGAACCGCGCGGTTTC
>ENA-OQAN01000637-OQAN01000637.1-human-gut-metagenome-genome-assembly--contig:-NODE-637-length-17795-cov-3.477530_pt1 | contig 17795 bp, 22 predicted proteins | sample MGYA00242735_ERZ504527 | MGnify/ENA primary metagenome ERZ504527 (study PRJEB26092, sample SAMD00036230) | human gut metagenome | host: Homo sapiens | study: EMG produced TPA metagenomics assembly of... | reverse complement strand
GTCGCAAGCCAAACTCAAAATCAAAGGAGGCGGTCCAAATGGACAATAAAAGTTTATCACATACTCGTTGGAAATGCCAGTATCACATTGTGTTTATTCCTAAATACCGAAAGAAGGTATTGTATGGAGAATACGCAGAGATGTCCGAGAGATAATAGCAACTTTATGCCAGTATAAAAATGTAGGAAACATTGTTTTTCGGCAGAAATACATTTACGGAGCTTCATTTCCTGCTTATGATGTTTGGCATATATCCCATAGTAGCGAAGCATTTTAAAATGTTTTTCGGAGATGTGGACAATGAGTTTTTGAATGAAGTTCAAAGCAGGAATGGTTTCAGTAACAGTTTTATTGTCTTCGTGTCTGGTGTAATGAAAGGTTACATTTTTGCCGTCATAAGTATCAATACGCGATGTGGCAATAACAGGTCTGCCGAGGTATCGGCTGATGTATTTAATGGTGATATCAGGAGTGCAAAGATTTGGCTTTGCACGGACATAAAAGCCGTCAGCGTGTTTCGTGTACATTTCATTTTTGACTTTGCGAAAAGTCGGACCAATGCGGGAGGTAAGTCGTTCAAGCAGGACTTTGCGGAAAGCATTACGAAGGAAACTGTAATCAAAGTGTTTGACAGGACGCCAAGGAGTGATGTTACCAGCCCCACCCTCGGAGATGAGAGCGTGGATATGAGGATTCCATTTTAAATCACGCCCAAAAGTGTGAAGAATACAGATAAGCCCAGGAGTAAAGTTTTCGGTTTTATTCATTTTGGAAAACATGCGTAAGACAACATCACGAACAGAATGAAATAAACAATCTAAGAGAGTCCTGTCTTCGAGAAAATAAACGCGAAGTTCCGCTGGGATAGTGAAAACACAATGGCGATGAACGCAAGAAACAAGCTTACAGGACATATGAAAAGAACGAAGCTGGTTGTATTTGTTTCCGCAGGAAGGGCAAAAACGGCTTTTACAGCGAAAGGGAACAAATTTAAGATTTCCACAGTGAGGACAGCCATACATGGCACCACCGTAAGAAGGGTCACCACAATGAATCATCTTGTTGACATTTTCAATGACAGCAGGACGAGGATGGAGTTCATAATAATCGGTAAAGATGGATTGTAATATATTCATAATAGAATTTTACAATAAAGAAGGAGATAAGAAAACCCCTTCCCCTCATGAATGAGGGTTAGGGGAGTTGAGAGTGTCGCAGACACTTTTTTATTGTGGGAGAAGCCTTGACCGCGGTCTTTGCTGAAGATGCATTGCTGGGCAAAATCAAGGCAAGCCTCTTGGCTGTATGGACAATTTGAGGCAGAACGATTGGTTCGGCTTTTTTTGGAGACTGCGTTTTTACCGGCTCCCGTTACAGCTCTTCGTACTTGGGCAGCGACTTTACGGTGCCGCCTTCCATGGCGCTTTCGTGGGCCAGGAGACCAACGCCGGTCCAGTAGGCCGCATCGATATCGGAGGGGAAGGGAGTTCTGTCTTCCAGAATGCTGGTAACGAACTCATGGACCAGATGCGGATGGGAACCGCCATGACCGCCGCCCTGCTTGAAGGACAGATGGGGATTGACCTCGTCATAGGCCACTTCGTAGGTAAACCGGCCAATGACGTCCGGAAGCAGATGGGCATAATCGGGGACCTGAACGTATTCCTCATCGATCTTGCCGCCGCGGTTCTCGTTCTCCCAAACCAGATCCCGCTGAACATCACATGTTTGTCGCCGTTGAGCTGATCCCACTCAAAGGACTTGTTTTCACCATAGATATTAAAGCATTCGCTGTAACCACGGGCGACATGGTATAGGAAGCGCTCCATTTCAACGGTCGTCTCGCCATCCTCCAAGGCCACCAGAGCAGACTCAAAGGCGAAGGGGCAGCCGTACTGCTTTTCCAGTTCCGGACGGACCTTGCCGGAGCCTCTGCCGAAGACGCTGACCGGACGCTGCCCTGCCAGAGCAAAACAGGGGCCGATGGCATGGGTGGGATGTGCCAGGGGCGGGAAGCCGTCCCAGTAAGAGGGCCAGCTCCATATCCTGATAGTGGGCGCAGCGCATATACTGCAGCTTGCCCATTGCGCCGGATTCGTACAGCTCCTTCACATACAGATACTCGCGGGTGTAGACGGAAGTTTCCATGAACATATAGTGTTTGCCGGAAGCCTTCCGCGCCTTGATAACGTCTTCCAGCTCCTTCATGGACATACCCATGGGGATGGTGCAGGCGCAGTGCTTGCCTGCGTTGAGCACCTGAACCGACATGGGCGCATGCAGCGCGGGCGGAATGACCAGATGGACCGCATCCACATCCGGGTTCTGCAATACCGCTTCAAAGTCGGTGGTGTAGTAGCTTTCGTCCAGCAGGTACATATCTGCCAGCGCCTTCAGCTGGTCCGGATTGGTATCCACCATAATGACATGCTCCACATCCGGATGCTTCAGATAGATGGGCAGGAAGCAGCTGCCGAAACCCATGCCCACGATGGCAACCGTCAACTTTCCATTTTTCATAAAATTACTCCTTTCATGCTGTGAGCGACTTGCTGTTTTCATTTTATTTTTTTGCATTCCGTGTATGTTATTCGACGAGTGAAATACTGATACAGGCAACGCTGCGGGTGGAAGCTTCGCCTTGATAATATCATCCTTGACATGAATCATCAGGGGATTTTCCGTAAACGGGGTACCAGGCAACAGATTTTCGGCCTGAAGTACCTTGTTTTCCAGAATTGTTCCGCATTTATTCAGAGAGTAAGTAGTTTCCTCCTGCCAGTTCAGGTTGAGCATCGTCAGGGTCAGCACATGATGATCATCGATGGTGGCAACGACTTCAAAGTCTTCTACACCATCTACCGTACACAGCTTTCCGCCGGCATGCCGGGAGAGCAGCGCAAAGGCCTGACCGGTTGCCGTCAGCTCGGTATGATCCGGATGCACCTGCATGGCGCCTTCGTTAACCGGCTCAAAGTAGCAGGCCATGGGCATGCGCTGTTTTTCGCTTTCATGCATGAACATGTGCAGCATCTGCGCAGTGAAGATGCCCTCCATGGAGGAAGGATTGCGGCACCATGTTTTCCACAGATTCCATTCATCGTAGGAGATGAATGTCTTTTCCGGGAGCATGTCATGCAGCCTGCGCAGGATTCCTAGATTGTGGATGGGCATGCGGATCATTTCGTTATAGCAGCGCTCCATGCCCTCCGGAGAGGTGAAGTCCCAATGGACTGAATTGTACGTATGCAGAGAAACGTATGGCGCAATGGGAGCCAGCTTCTTGATGGAAACATCTACCCACTCCTGATTCGGATAGGGGCCGGAAGAAACAAATTTCAGATCCGGCGTAACCTTCAGCATGGCACGCGCATGCGTTTCCACCAGCGATGCGTATCCATCCGGCGTATTTGCGCCCTCCATGTGGCCATAACCCATTTCGTTGCCCAGCGACCACCATTTGACATTGTAGGGCTCCTGATGACCGCGCTGGGCACGCAGCCTGCCGTATTTGCTCTCGGCAGGGCCGTTGCAGTATTCCACCCAGGCGGCGCATACTTCGGGGGAATCCCAGGCGGCATTGATGGTGAGGAAGGGCTCCGCGCCGATCTCACGGCACAGTGCAATAAAATCGTCGGTGTCTATTTCATGCATGTCATAGCCGTGTGTAAAGGGCTGCGTTTCATTTTCCATGTAGCCTCCATGGGAGCGCGCCTGTCGGGATGCAGGAACATATCCTGCCAGCGATATTCGCCGGCAAAGTTGCCACCCGGCCAGCGCAGCAGACGCACGCCGATTTCCTTGAGCTTTTCCACGGTGTCCCTGCGCATGGTATGGAAATGATTGTCCGGCATCATGGAAACTGCGCCGATGAGCAGTTGTGCCTGCTTCGTGTAGGTAATGCTTATCACGGCATGCGCATCGTCGACGCGGGGGTCAGAATCGTCTCAAAGCGCTGCCATTCATCCACCTCTTCCTGTGCATCCTCCTTCGCTAGAACGGGCTGAACAGGAAAAACGGTTTCCGCATAAATCTGCGTACCATCGGCGTTGGTGAGCGCGACGCGCACATCCAGCGGCTGCTGTACTTTGACAACGACGGCAAACGGATAGCTCCTGTCCTTTTGAAGGAAGAGCTCCTTTTGACGGATACCGCTCACCTGATTCGGAATTGGGTTCTGAATCATCTGGGACTGACATTCGTTACGCCGCCACATGCCGTTGTGCGCGTAATGACATACATAAGCTTCGTTTGCGTTGCTACCGGGAAGGCGGTGTTCATTGGCAAAGTACACGCATTCGCCGATGCCTTCCCAGTCCAGCGCTACGCCGTTGCGCGCCGCAGCGCCGGCAAACTTCCGGTTGCGGATCATCTGGGCGCTGAGACCATCCATGATGCTGGCTCTGGTATGCTCCAGGTTGTGGCCAAACAAATGGGGCGACACCGTAGAGGTGGTTTTGAGATCGATATACAGGTAATGGCTGTGCTGCTGCGCCGCAAACAGCGTGTCCTGCGCAGGATCTTCCGTGGTCTGGCAGCCGGGGGTATTACCGAATTTGCCGTCGTATTCATCCAGCAGTTCCTGCACCGTCAGACCCAGAACACGACATAGCGGCACCAAAAGCGAGATGTCAGGAAGTGTGACGCCACATTCCCACTTGGAAACGGCTTTGTTGGTTACACAAAGCTTTTCCGCTAACTGCTGCTGTGTGAGTCCCAAACGTTCACGGGCTTGGATTATTTTGTTGGAAACAAGGGAGCATCGCATTGGTGAGATCGTCTCCTTTCACTATTGTAGATTGTAGCTATGTGTTGCAACATCACTGCTTATGGCAATATCGTATCATGCTTTTTTCGAAAACACAATCGCTTTACAAGCGATTTGATGGGGCTGTTGCCCCGAAAGACCGTAACAAGAAAATGAAAAAAAGAGTGAGCAAGGATATGTGCGTTGTGCCTTAAAAAAGACGTGTTGGGGATGTGGGTAGGAGAAAACGAAAGTGCCAAGTACTGGGCAACGGTACTCAACGGGCTAAAAAACGAGGCGTGGAGGACATTTTCATTGCCTGCACGGATAACCTGACGGGATTCTCTGCGGCGATTGGGGCTGTATTTCCCAAGACGGAAATTCAGAATTGCATCATCCATCAGCTGCGTAATTCGAGCAAATACGTAACGCCATTCCTCAATCCAAAGACAAAAGCCACAGTTTTGTTTTGAACTGTGGCTTTGCTCAATTGTCTTGTAGCTTTCTTACACGATTCCCATGCCCATCTCCACCAGCAGCGCCACAATTACAACCAGCGCAGAAATGATGAAACCGTGAATCATGGGGCGGATGCCAGCCTTCTTCATGCTGGCGAAGGAGGTATTCAATCCGATGGTAGCCAGTGCGCAGACCATCAGGAACTTGCTGGCAGTCTTGGTGCCGCTCACCGCCGTACCTGCAGATGCCAAAGGCCTGATCCGTCATACCCAGTGCCCGGCCCATGATGGGAAACAGCACGATCATCGCCATGTCAAATAGGAAAGTGGCGGACATGGCGTAGGCAACGTCGTTGTCGTCCGCGTCGATGGTGGGGGCGATAGCGGCAATGGCAGAGTCACCGCAGATGCCTGTACCAGCGGAAATCAAATTGGACAGCTTCCAGTTCAGTCCCAGCGCCTTGCCGATGAAGTAACCGCCGCCAAAGCAGGTCAGCAAGGTGAAGACCATTACTGTCAGGGACATCTGGCCTACGTGCAAGATGGTGGTGATGTTCAGCGACAGCCCCAGCAGGATAATGGCGAATTTCAATATCTTCTTGGAGGTGAACTTCAGCCTGTGGCGAACACATCCGTCTTGCGAACGAACTGGTTAAGAAACATGCCAATGAACATAGCAATTACCGCAGAGCCAATCAGGTGGATGGGCAACAGGCTCTCAAGCCAGCAAGCCAGCAGCGCAACGATGATCGGCAGCACAATCCCGGGCAGCAGAGCATGAACTCCGCGCCGGATTTGCGCAGACCGATATGTTGCATCTGCGGGTGGGAGCCACCAAAACCATAGGAGAATATGTTCTCGTGCCAACGGTACGCCAATTCCTAAAAAAAAGAAAATCACCAGATTGATCTGCTGGTCGACAATACCGAAACATTGCTTGTCATGCTCGAACGAGGAGAATTGGACTTTGCAATAATTGAAGGCGTGTTCGATAAAGAAAAGTATTCGCACCGCCTCTATAAAAAAGAGAGCTTTTTGGGCATATGCAGCCGTCGTCATTCTTTTGCAGGCAGAACCGTTTCTCTTGAGGAAGTTCTTCAGGAAAGCCTGCTTGTGCGTGAGAAAGGTTCCGGAACACGCATGCTTCTGGAACAAGCCGTGGCCGCAAGAGGTTATTCACTGGACAGCTTCAGTCGGCATTCGTCCATCAGTAATTTTTCTATTATTTGCGACTTGGTTGCAATGGATCATTTGATTACTTTTGCATATGAACCAATTAGCCACTGCCGAAATGATTTGGCAACATTTAGGGTGGAGGACATGGAGATCACTGGTGAATTCAATCTTGTTTATATTAACCGTTCGGTTGCAGAACCTAAAGCCGATCTATTTCTTGCAACCTGCTAAAGCTCTGATTTGTCAGATAGTTTCTAATAGAAAAACGAAAGCTCGGTGTTGCACCCACCGAGCCTTTTTTGCTTTATAGGAAATTTCTCAAATCGTCAGAAATAGTGTATAATGGGCTGGAAATAAAAAATGACATAACAAAAGAGCGAAGGGGGCTTCGCCATGACGTTGTTTATGAAGTTTTTTGTTTTGGTTTAGGTTAGCTGCACTATCTGACTATGGAGAAAGAATTATTATGAACATGGATTTATCCATATTTATTTCCCGTCTTTCTGCGAAAGCCACCAATGCGCCATGAAACGTATTGGTTACCTTCACTTTCTATTTTTGTTCCCTTCTGATATGATGTTCCATAAGACTGACACACTACAGAACACGTGGAGGTGAGTGGCGGGGCTGTATAGCGGCAACCTCGCATATTTATATGTTGTCGGTCATCCGTTAAGGCATCAATGAGTGCGCATAACTGTAGCCGGAAACTTATCTCTTCCGAAGTCGACTCGATCTCGCCGGATGACCAGTCACTGTCCGTTTTATCATTATGCTATCAGGAGGTAGTTACTTGTCTTTTAAAATTTTTAAATTTAACTGCTGTGGACTTGATGTCCACAAAACATGGATTTATGCCTGTATCGGTATCACGGATTCCAATAATCGTACAGAGTATAAGCAGGCTCGCTTTTCTTCCTTTTCTAAAGGTTTGCATCAGCTGTGTGTCTGGCTTGCTAAATACAACTGTAACGATGTCTGTATGGAATCTACCGGCAAGTATTGGATCCCTGTTTTCAATATCTTAGAGCAACACAAAATCCGGGTTACTCTATCCCATCCGAAATACACCAAACCCATGAAAGGAAACAAGACCGACCGCAAAGATGCCAAATGGATCACATGTGCGGCATGGTGAAACCTTCTTTTATTCCACCTGCTGACATCAGAGAACTCAGGGATCTCGTAAGATACCGTTTCAAACTCACCTGTATGATTACCGGTGAGAAGAATCGTGCCCAAAATTGTCTTACTGTTTCCAATCTGAAGCTTGATGATGTCTTTTCTGATGTATTCGGGAAATCTTCCCGTTCCATTACGGAACAGATTTTGCAGCACCCTGGGGAAAAATTTGATGTGTCACCCTTTGTTGACAGCCGCTGTAAAACTCCAATAGAAGAAATTCAGGCGGCCGTTGATGGTAATATCTCGAAAGAACAGGATGTAAAGCTCAGACAGTGCTTGATCACATAGACGAACTTCAAAAGCACATTTCAGAAGTAGAACAGGAAATCCTTCGTCTCAGTGATAAATACGAGGCTGCTTTAAACTTAATAAGAACGGTTCCTGGATTCGATAAGAATCCAATGACTGCAATTCAGGTGCTTTCAGAGATTGGTGGTGATATGTCTGTCTTCCCCACAGCAAAACACCTCGTCTCCTGTGCTGGATGTTGTCCCCGAAATGATAAGAGCGACCGTAAAATCAAATCCACTCGGATTTCCTGTGCTGGTTCTTATTTTAAACCAGTTCTGGTACAGATAGCAAATGCTTTAATCAAATCGAAGAAACATTTTGAATTTACCACCCGCTATAAGCGTATCAAAACACGTCGCGGCCACAAGAAAGCCATTATTGCACGCTGCCGTATGATCCTGACCGCTATCTGGCACATACTCACAGATTTAAAACCTTATACATCCGATGGTTTTCTTGAATCACGTCCTGTGAAAAAAGAAAAAGTTCTTACAACTTCACAGGCACTTAATCTTCTAAGGCAACGAGGTATCTCATTAAAGATGAGCCTTCGCCGGTCTCCTAATTAGGTGTTGCGTTTATATATTCAATTTTCAAAACCAGCTAATCTGGTGGTTTGTTTGCTATACCCTCTATTTCGTGGCTGTTCTCTACTTATTTGTTTCAAACTTCACTTTTGGTTCTTGGCGAACTCTTGTATCATACACAAAATCTTCAAAAGTTACAATAATCTTGAAATAGTGTTATGTTTCTTGGGATTTTATTATATCTTATTTTGGAACTTTTTCTTATAATAACATCATCAAGAAAAACAAAGACAAGTAATCATAAAAGGAGGATTCAATTATGAAGAAGAAAAAGATTCTTGCACTTGTACTTGCAGCTTCAATGGCAGGAGGAATGCTTGCAGGATGTGGAGCCACATCAAGCGGAGATGAAACAGCGAAAGGAGATAAGTCATCCGGAAAAGTTTATTATCTGAACTTTAAACCAGAGCAGGCTGACCAGTGGGTAGAACTTGCAAAAGAGTATACAGATGAGACGGGTGTTCAGGTTGATGTACAGACAGCAGCATCAGGAACTTACGAGTCACAGTTGAAATCAGAGATGGCAAAAGATGAGCACCAACATTGTTCCAGGTAAACGGACCGGTTGGACTTGCTACATGGAAAAATTATTGCTATGACCTTTCAGACAGCGATGTTTATAAAGATGTCGAGTCTGACGATTATATATTAAAAGATGGCGATGCAGTAGACGGAATCGCTTATGTTATTGAGACTTATGGTCTGATCTACAACAAAGCTCTTCTGAACAAATACTTCGAATTGCCGGATGCAAGTATCAAATCAATTGATGATCTGAATAACTTCCAGGCACTTAAGACAGTTGCAGAAGAGATTCAGGCACACAAAGATGATCTTGGAGTAGAAGGAGCTTTTACTTCAGCAGGAATGGATTCTTCCTCTGACTGGAGATTCAAGACACACCTTGCAAATCTTCCAATCTACTATGAGTATAAGGCAGACGGAATTGACAGCACAGATGCAATCAAAGGAACATACCTTGACAACTACAAACAGATCTGGGATCTGTATCTGAACAACTCTACATGTGAGCCATCTATGATTTCTTCTAAGACAGGAGATGACGCAGCAAGTGAATTTGCACTTGGCGAAGCAGTATTCTATCAGAATGGTACATGGGCTTACAATGATATCAAAGATAATGAAGTAGCAGATGAAGATATGGGAATGCTTCCAATCTACATCGGAGTTGATGGAGAAGAAAATCAGGGACTTTGTACAGGATCTGAGAACTACTGGTGTGTAAATAAGAACGCTTCAGAAGAAGACATTCAGGCAACACTTGATTTTATGAAATGGGTAGTTGAGAGCGATGAAGGTCGTGACATGCTGGCTAACGAGATGGGATTTGTAACACCGTTCACAACATTCTCAGATTACCTTCCGGACAACCCACTTGTAAAAGCAAATGCTGAGTATACAGAGGCAGGAAAGACACCAGTAAGCTGGAACTTTACAACAATGCCATCTGAGAACTGGAAAAACAATCTTGGTGGAGCTCTTCTGAACTATGCACAGGGTACAGGCGCATGGGATAGTGTACAGACAGCATTTGTTGATGGATGGGCTGAAGAATACGCAGCAGCAAACGAATAAAAAAGACTTTTCACAGGATAGGCAGATAAAAAGGCTGTGAAATAGAGAAGAAGATCAAACAGCCTGCCAACGAGCATACCGGGGCAGGCTGAAATTATGTAATTAGAATTGTGAAAAGCAAAGGCGCAGAAAGGCTTTTTACAGAAAAGAAAGACAGGAGGAGAAGAACATGCAAAAAGCAATAAAGAGATATTTTCCGGTATTTGTATTGCCGACGCTGATTGCATTCACGATAGGTTTCCTTGCACCGTTTGTGTTAGGCGTATATCTTTCGTTCTGCAAGTTCACAACGGTGACAGACGCTAAATTTATTGGACTTAGCAACTATGTAAAGATCCTTGGAGACGGAGATTTTCTTCACTCTCTTTGGTTTACCGCATTATTTACAATTGTGACAGTATTATTGATCAACATTTTTGCATTTGCGGTAGCAATGCTTTTGACAAAGAATATCAAGGGAACCAATATTTTCCGTACTGTATTTTTTATGCCGAACCTGATCGGTGGTATTGTACTTGGGTATGTATGGCAGCTGTTATTAAATGGTATTCTGGCACATTTCCAGAAAACACTTACATATTCTTCAAAATATGGTTTCTGGGGATTGGTTATCCTGATGCTCTGGCAGCAGGTTGGATACATGATGATCATCTACATCTCAGGAATCCAGAATATTCCTGGAGAGCTGATCGAGGCAGCACAGATTGATGGAGCGAATAAAGTACAGCTTTTAAGATATGTTACAATTCCGATGGTTATGCCATCCATTACAATCTGTACTTTCCTGACACTTACAAACGGATTTAAACTTTTCGACCAGAACCTTGCATTGACAAACGGTGGACCGGACAAGATGTCAGAAATGCTTGCCCTGAATATCTATTATACATTCTATGGAAGAACTGGCTGGGAAGGTGTAGGACAGGCGAAAGCAGTTATCTTCTTTATTATCGTAGGAGTGATTGCATTGATCCAGAATAAACTGACAACATCAAAGGAGGTGCAGCAGTAATGAATAAAAAAGTAAAACATGGTACATTATTAACCGTTATTTTTACATTACTCAGCCTGCTGTATCTGTATCCGATCATACTGGTATTTATCAACTCCTTTAAGAAAAAAGTCTATATCAGTAAAGCACCGTTCGAGATACCGACCGGAAAGATGTATGTCGGATTAGAGAACTATATCCGTGGTATTAAGCAGACACGGCTGATTCAGGCATTTGGATGGAGTTTATTTATCACAATCTTATCTGTAGCAGTGATTATCTTATGTTGCTCCATGTGTGCATGGTATATCTGCCGCGTGAAGACAAAATTTACAAAGATCCTTTACATGCTTTGCCTGTTTGCAATGATCGTGCCATTCCAGATGGAAATGTTTACATTATCCAAGATCGCAAATATGCTTCATATGGGAAATCCGTGGGGACTGGTTGTGATCTACCTTTGGATTTGGTGCAGGACTTTCCGTCTTTATGTTTACCGGGTTCATGAAATCCATTCCATTGGAGATTGAAGAGGCTGCAATGATTGATGGATGCACACCAACCCAGACATTCTTCAGAATTGTACTTCCGATTGCAAAGCCGACTTGCGTAACAGTTACAATTCTTCAGGCAATGTGGATTTGGAACGACTACCTGCTTCCATCACTTGTACTGGATCAGAGAAAATATAAGACAGTGCCGATGGCAGTTCAGTATCTGAAAGGTGGATACGTTCTGTAGATATGGGAGCAATGATGGGAACTCTGGTTCTTGCAATTGTGCCGATTATCATCTTCTACCTGTTCTGCCAGAGATATATTATCGAAGGCGTTGTAGCCGGAGCGGTTAAAGGCTAGTGTGGACATTGTCTAAAAAATGAATTAAAATAGAATTATAAAAATTAAAAAAAGACAGCAGAGAGTGAGTGAACATTCCCTGCTGTTTTCGGACGTTATAAAAGGAATAAGTGAAAATGTAAAGTGAACGTGTGGGAGGAGTGGGGAAATGATTACAATATTGATCGTGGATGATGAAAAAACTGGAGCGAAGGGGAATCCGCTTTCTGTTAAAGAGGGAGGAAGGAGAATTCCAGATCCTAGAAGCAACGAATGGAAAGGATGCACTGGGAGTATTAGAATCAAACCATGTGGATATTTTATTTTCGGATGTAAAGATGCCTTATATGAATGGACTGGAGCTGACGAAAGCAGTGAGAGAAGATCATCCGGATATGGAAATCGTGATCTTCAGCGGATATAATGATTTCTCTTATGCAAGAGAAGCATTGCGGTATGGAGTTGTGGACTATGTTCTGAAGCCGGTTGATCCGGAGGAATTCCATAAGACTTTTCAACGAGTGATGGAAAATATTTCTTCTAAGATAGAGAAAAAAGAGCAGCAGGAAAAGAAAGAAGATTATCTGAAAAAATACTTTTTACTGAAATATCTGTATGGGGGAAAAGAGGAAGATTTTGTTCAGTTTAAGAAACTTACAGATGGAATGGAAGATGATCTGTCCCAATTTACCCGTATGGTTCTTGTCAGTGCCTCAAATGGATTCTTCGAAACGGAAGAGGAACATTTCCTGATGAGCCTGAAGGAAGAGGTGCAGAGAGAGTTTCATTATGTGAATCTGAATTCGAACGAATCTATCTTTTTGTTCACGGAAAAATATGCAGATTATCATGGAATCGTAGAGAAAATGTATCGTTTTTTTGCGCAACAGTTTGACAGTGAATGTTATTTTGCAGTCAGTGAGGAAATCGAAGATGGAAAAATCTGGCAGAGGAATTTAAGGTGCTGGAAGGAATGTTAGAAGAGCAGTTCTATCAGCACGTCAGCATCTGTTTTTCCACGGGGAGAAGCAGGAAGAGAAGAAAGCTGATCCGGCAGAAGATTCTGAAATCATGGAACAGATTACGAAAGATATTCAATATAAAAGATCTGCCACATCTCCGTCAGGATTTTCAGAGACTGGAAGAAAAATATCGTGCGCATAAGCAATTTTCGGATATGTATGTAAAGTTTGTATTTTCTGGAATTATGAAAGAATTGCTCGACCAGATGGAAGGGCTGGATGAAAAGATGCTTTCAAAGAGAGTGGATCGATTATATCGCTGCAGAAACCTTAATGATGTGATTGCTATAGTAGAAGAAGTACTTCAGGAATATGAACATTGCATGCAAGAGCAGGAAGATGGGTTCCGATCAGAAGTTACAACCGTGAAGGGATATATTTATCACCATTATAAGGAAAAGGATCTGGGAGCAGAGACACTTTCCGCAATGGTTTTTCTGTCACCGGGGTATTTAAGTGCTGTATTTAAAGAAGAAACAGGGATGACACTGAACCGTTTTATCCGTGAAGTGCGAATGAATAAAGCAAAAGAGCTTTTAGAGACAACGAATATGAAAATCTCCCAAATTGCGAAAGAAGTAGGATTTTCCAATAACTCATACTTCTGCAGAAGTTTCAGAGAGTTTTTCGGAGATACACCGGAAGCATGCAGGAAAGGAATAGCGGCGGATGAAAAAACAAATACGGAAGTTGATCCATCGATTTGAAAATCTGAAATTTCGTAAAAAACTGTCTGTTTTGATGCTGATTGCAGGACTGGTTCCGGTAGGATTCCTTGCTTTTTCCATGCAGTATGGCATGATGAATCAATTGCGAGAGAAGGAACAGTACAATCTGGAGAAAATGTTGGAACAGTCAGTGAGTTCGATTGAGAATCAGTCTCAGATCTATAAGAACCTGGTTGATTATCTGTCTTATTCTCAAAATCTCAGGAATATTTTTGATGTGGAGACAGAGTCGGATTATGAGAAGTATTTGAAATATGTGAAGGTGGCTGATCCACTGTTGCAGATGCCGACGATCTACCACAAAGAGATCCAGAGCATTACATTATATTCTGACAATATAGAAGTGCCACATGGAGATACACTTCTTCCAATGTCGGAAGCGGAGAATCAACAGTGGTATTCCAGGTTGAATGAGGGAACATTAATGCAGTGGAGCATCACTCGCGGTGTGAATAAATCAATCATTGCCAGTCGGAAATTCTATGACAATGATACGATCAAAGCGGTGTTGGAGATGCGTCTTGATTATGAAAAAGTTCTTGAACCATTCATGAGCCAGCTTACAGATAATACAGGAGGCATGATTCAGGATGATAATGGAAATATTGTCTATGCCGAGTGTTCTATGGATAAGAAATATCGTCCGAAGGATATTGAGAGTCCGAAAGATATCAGTGAGAATTATTATCTGGTACAGCGGACAATGAAGGATACAGGATGGAATTTCTATATCTATCGTCCAAAGGAAGTAAGTGAAAACGCAATCCATAAGCTTTTGCTCAAAAATATTCCGATTATTTTGATCAGTGTTCTTCTTCTGAGTTTTCTGGGATATGTTTTTTCTCTCCGTATGGTATCGCAGTTGGAGTTATTGACTGAAAATATGAACCTGATCAATATGGGACTTCGTAAAGTTACCGTGCAGAGTAAATCCAAAGACGAGGTGGGTGTGCTGATCCGGTCATTTCGGCGCATGATGGATCAGATGAACCATTTGATCTCAGAAGTATATGAGAGTAAGATCAGCTTCAGAACAGTGAGATGAGAGCACTGCAGGCACAGATCAATCCACATTTCCTTTATAATTCGCTTTCAATCATCAACTGGAAAGCAATTGAAGCGGGGGAGGATGAAATCAGTCATGTGACATTGGCACTGTCTACTTATTATCGGACAAGCCTGAATCGTGGTGAAACAATGACTACAGTGGCAAAAGAAATTGATAACATCCGTGCATATCTCAAAATCCAACTTGTTATGCATGATAACGAGTTCCGTGTGGTTGAACAGATTTCGGATGGTCTTAATGATTATCTGATACCGAAGTTGATCCTGCAGCCACTTGCAGAAAATGCAATCGATCATGGAATTGATGTGTCAGATAATGAGAATCCGACGTTGTGGCTGACGATTCGTGAAGAGGCTGAGCACATTTTCTTTGAAATCAGGGACAATGGTGCGGGAATGACGCAGGAGAAGGCGGATCAGATTCTGACATATCAGTCCTCCGGTTATGGTGTGCGAAATGTCTGTGACAGAATCCATGTCCTTTATGGAGAAAAAGGTGAGATGAAGATAGAAAGTACTCCAGGAAAAGGAACGCGGGTCTTTATCCGAATTCCGAAGAACACGGAGGCGAAGGTGTTATGAAAAACGATATGAAAAAGCGAATTCTCTCAGCCCAGCTTGCATTAATTTTATTGCTGATGCTTTGGTGCGGAACCTATTGTGAGACGAAGGAAAGTCAAAGACAGATGGAACAGTTAGAAGCATCTCAAAGTGAGTCTGGTGCAAGCAATGCAGTTGAAGTAAAAAGAAAGCTGATGTATAAAGCGATGCATACACCACTTGGGAAATATCCTGAGACTGTTACCTATACACTTTTGATCGCATCCGAAAGAACGCCGGACGGCAGAGTGGGAAATATCCTGAGACTGTTACCTATACACTTGGCAAGATTGCAGGGGCGAATAACTCGAATCTTCCTGTAGGAGATACGTACGAAAATAATGCATATACGAGATATTTGAAGAAAATACTTAATATTCAGAATGAAGATGTCTTTGAATTGCAGGATGGCAATACTTATGAAGAGGCGGTCAATGTAGCGATTGAAGATCGTGATATTCCAGACGTGCTTGTTGTGAAGGGAAGAGATAACCTGCTCCGCCTGATTGAAGCAGGCCTGATCGAAGAACTTACAGAAACGTATGAAGAGTGTACGACAGATACGATCAAAGAAATGTATGAAAGTTATGGAGATTCTCTTTTACAGTCTGCAACCGTGGATGGAAAGCTATATGCATTTCCGAATACGGTGATTGACGATGGAACTCCGCTTCTTTGGCTGCGGAAAGACTGGATTGAGAAGTTGGGATTAAAGGAACCGGAAACAGTAGGAGAAGCGTTGGAAGTGATCCGGGCATTTGTAGAACAGGATGCAGCAGGAGACGGTCAGACAATCGGCCTTGCCTGTAGTACAGACGTGGTTGCCGGTGCGGATCAGACTTATGGAGTGGATGCAACTTTTATACATGCCGGTGCAATGCCATGTCACTGGATCCTGGATAAAAATGGAAATGTAGTTTATGGGTCAGTAACACAGGAAACAAAAGAAGCGCTTTTGAAACTTCACAATCTATATGAGGATGAGATACTCGACCAGAGATTCCTGCTGCGAAAGACGGAAAACATAGATGATCTGTTAAAAACCGGACATTGCGGTGCTATCTATGGACGCTGGTGGGCTCCGAATAACCCGTTGAGTGCAGCATATAATGTCGATTCAAATGCAGAGTGGAAACCGTATCTTTTAGACAAAGAACAGGTAAATGAGACGCAGAAGATATCAGTTTTTGAATCGTATGACCAGTGGATGTATGTGGTGGTGCGTAAAGGATATGAGCATCCGGAAATTGTAGCAAAGTATGTGAGTGCGATTTTTGATCAGTCTAGATATGCAAAGGATAGTGCGGCAAGAGAAGTGAATGATTATTTTTCTATTAATGTAGATCCGACGGCCCGGCCACTGAATATTAATGTGGATTATGAGGATGCACTTTACCGTACGACAGAACATATTCAGGCAGCACTGGATAAGACGCTTGATGTATCAGAGCTTAGCGGTTTGGAAAAGTCTTATTTTAATACATGTAAATCTTACTTGAATGGACAGCTGACAACCGCGAATGGATGGGCGGCGTATGCGTCAAGAATTCAGGCTGTGGGGGAACTGCAGAAGGCAGGAATAACAAGTACATCGACATTGCCTCTGGAAAATGTAAATGCAGAAATTCCGCAAGAATTACAGGAACTGGAACAGGAAGCATTTCTTCAGATCATTAGTGGGGAGAAACCAGTGGATTACTTTGATACTTTTGTGATAGAATGGTATGCAAACGGTGGAAAAGTGCTGACCGAACGGGTGCAGAACGCCTATGAAAGTGGAAAGAACTAAAAAGAATGGATATTAATCAGAGACTGACAGAAGAATTAAAGAAACAGATTCTGGCAGCGGAAACGCTTGTGGCAGTAGAAGACCTGTATCGCCCATATCGTCCAAAGCGCCGCACACGTGCGACAATCGCGAAGGAGAAAGGACTTGAGCCGCTGGCTGCATTGGATCACATTGTAGAAGACAAAGGAACTGCTTGAAAAGACAGCGGAAGCTATATCTCTGAAGAAAAAAGGAGATTGTAGCAGAATAAAAAACAAAAAAACAGATACGGATGATTACCTACTTACGTTGGAGCAGAAAAAGTTTCAAAATAAATCAAAAAATATTTGTGAAGTCTACCAGTCAGAGTCTTTTCGTTGTATAATGTCTTTGTCGTACAGGGTCACTTTCCTTTGGAATGTTTTGGAGCAAACTCATTATACATCAGAAAGCCCTGTACGATATTTTTTTATGAAAAAGTTGTAAAGTGGTGTAAAGATTAATGATCTTTGTATTGGCACCGAAAATATATTTATTTCTCCGCGGCTTTTCTTCCAGGATGGGAGAGTGCCGCGGAGAATTTTTTGCGAAGAAAGAATTGCTATAGCTTTTGTAATTCCGGGAAAACCTTTATCTAAGAAAAAAATACAATATTAACATGAATATCATGAATATAATATTGGAGGCTGTGAATATTCCCAAATACTTCCCTCTCAGATTCCTGTTTTCTTTTGCAATATAT
>ENA-OQAN01000636-OQAN01000636.1-human-gut-metagenome-genome-assembly--contig:-NODE-636-length-17809-cov-2.167176_pt1 | contig 17809 bp, 17 predicted proteins | sample MGYA00242735_ERZ504527 | MGnify/ENA primary metagenome ERZ504527 (study PRJEB26092, sample SAMD00036230) | human gut metagenome | host: Homo sapiens | study: EMG produced TPA metagenomics assembly of... | reverse complement strand
CAACAAAGACGCTCTCTGTACAATTTCCTCTTTACTGCTTAAATATAGGGTTTCATTCCTCCATTATAGGCTTCAAGCACTTTACTTGCAGATACCTTACTCTTCACTTCATTTCTTCTTACACTGGTAAATTTAACCGGTTTCTTCACATAAATCTTATCTATACACCATTTCATGCCCGGATGCCAGTAAATTGCTTCCAAAATTCCTCTGGCAGCCGACGGTGTTATTACATCATAAGAACACCGTTCTACTTTCATCTCTGGTCTTGAAAATAATGCATAATCCCCACACTCTGACCTTTACTCCCATTCCCATAGGCACTTTCCCTCTTTTCTCATATTATTTCACCAGCTTTATAACATGCTGCTATATAATCTCGTGATTGATAATAAAAATCTGTATTATAGTCCGAAATATGTGCATCAATCCAGGAATGATAAATTTCCCATATTCCCTTTTCAAGTTCTGTATCATCGTATATGTCTTCTATTAATCTCTCATATACTTCTCCAATATCCCAGTAATCCGGAATTGCATACCTGCATATTGATACATTGTCAAATTCGCCCTCCGGAATATCACATTGCTCTGTAAATTCTGCCGCAACTTTTTCTATTGGCTCACAGTGAAAGACATCCGCATAGTTATATATTCGCTTTATATTTTCCATTCCAAGATAATCCGTAACTTTCCACCGACGTTGTTTTTGAGTTCGTCCTATGTACTCGATCAAACTACAGGTAAAAAACAAAGCATTATTATTTTTTCTCGCCATAAACAACCTCACTTCCTACAAATTTCAATGTATCCAGTGCTGAAATTGTATGAAACTGATTTGATGCGTTGGATACTTGAATTTTACCAATTCCCAGAAAGCAGCTCTTGAAATCTTTCCATCCAGATAATTTTGCAGATAATTGTAGATTGTATCATCTGCCATTGGTCCTTCCACAATATCATACTGATGTGCCTGTCCCTTTCGACAGGAAATAATAAAATCCAGCCATTCTTCCGTCATTTTATCGAATTTAAGAATATTTAATCTCTGATTTTCTGTATACTCATACTTGTTAATATATCCTTTTTTACCATATCTTATAGCCCATCGTTCTGCCTGCTTTTCAATATTTGTACAATAAAAACCAAAATAAAAATCTTTGTTAAATCTGGCTTTTCTGATTTCCGGATTATTCCACTACCTCTTTGCTCCCATGATATAGAATCATATGCAGCTCCTTTTTTCTGTAAATTCTTTTTATTTTTAATAATTTTCTTTTATTTTTTCTCGTCATCTTAAATATACTACACTCATCCAAAATATACAATACTTGCCCCTAAATTATTTACATTTAAATTTATTGAATTCTTTTTATTTATATATTATATTTATAGTATGTCAGAAAACATTTTAATGCCTATGAAGGCAGGCGACTTGCTTGATTCGATTAAAATGGTTCCTGTGGATTGAAATAATAATTTTAAATGTAACCGTGTAGAATTAGAACAGGGAGATTAAGGTTTTTCCACCTTAATCTCCCTGCTCTAATCTACATATTTTCACAACCAAACTGCCATGCCACAGTCAACCTCAAGATTCAGTCCTGTCTCCTCTGAATATTGTTCTAAATCTGTCAGTTCATAGAAATCCTTTATATCTTCCGAAACCAGCTTCAGCATCCCCGCATCATTATATTTCTCAAATTCCTGTTTATACAAATTCACACAATATTGTACAGCCCGTCTCATTCCGGATTTTGTAAAACCTTTATTTTTCAGATCCTGTATCACTTCCTGAGCATCTTCTTCCTGATTTACAAAAACGGTTACCGTGTTTTCATCTATCAGTTTAAACTCTCTTTCCACTGTAGCAAAATGATGCCATCCCCCATTAAACTCTTCGCAGATTTTCTTTTTATCCAAACTTTCACCTCGCATATGATAAAGCATTTCAAAGTATCTTGTTACAGTCTGCATATCTTCAATTTTACATTCATTCGCAAGCAGCGCTTTCGAAACATCCATCTGCTGTCTCTGCCCTGGAACTTTTTCAGCATCATCAAACTGAAAAATCACCACTTTGCTTTCTTCTATCGTCCGTTTTCCCTCACGATTACACCTTCCTGCCGCCTGAATGATAGAATCTATTCCTGAAAGCTGTCTGTATACTGTATAAAAATCAAGATCTACTCCTGCCTCTACCAGACTTGTTGAAATTACAATGCACTTTTTCCCTTCTCTCAATCGTTCTTTTATCTGCTTTAACATACGCTTTCTATGTTTTGGATACATGCTCGTAGATAAATGATAAACGCCATCTTCTCTCATAGCATTATAAATTTTTTGAGCTTTCTTTTTTGTATTCACAATGCATAATGCCTGTGTTTCTCTTAACAGACATTCTTCCACGTCTTCTTCTGACAATTTTCCATCGTTTTCAAAGTGAACTCTTTTAAAAAAACTCAAACTGTTCCTCTGTCCTTGGACAAAGCTCAGTAATCTGCTTTATATTGCAAAAAAAAGCATCCAATGCCGGTTGTGTAGCTGTACATAATACTGCACTCACCTTATAATTTATCACCAGTTCTTCAATTGCTGTCAGACAGGGTTTCAAATAGTCATTTGGCAACATCTGTGCTTCATCAAATATGATCACACTATTTGCCATATTATGTAATTTTCTGCATTTTGAAGATTTATTTGAAAACAAGGATTCAAAAAATTGTACATTCGTTGTAACTACTACTGGTTTATCCCAGTTTTCAGAAGCAAGCTGCATAGGTTTCAGTTCTTCTGCTTCCTCATAATCTATGTTGCAATGATTTTCCAGAACATTTTCATCTCCTAATATCCTTCGAAAAACTGCTGCATTTTGTTCGATAATACTGGTATAAGGTATCACATAAATAATACGTTTCATGTGATGCTTAACTGCATGCCTTAATGCAAATGCAAGCGATGCAACCGTTTTACCTCCACCAGTCGGAACCGTCAGCCGAAAAAGGCCTTTTTCTCTCTCTCCGTTTTCCAGGCAAGCTTTTAAAATCTCTGTTCTTCTGCCATTTACACTTTCTGTTTCTGTATTTTTCAGCCACTCTGTTATATATTTTTCCAATTTATCCAGAAGCACCTGTATCTCTTGCCCCTGCTGTCGTCCCGATCTTTCTTCTGTCATAAATTCTTCTGTATCAAGAAAATCGGCATCGACAAGACAAGAATACATCATTCTCGTAAACATACTTAAAGAAAAATTTAAATCCTTCGTTTTCTCTACATTAACTGGTGATGTTTTTAACTCTGGAATCTTCACTTCTTTTTTGTATGCATAAAAATCTTCTATTTTCTTCTTTCTTCTTCCAAGTGTAGTAGATGAATTTCCTGTATCTGTGCTGACGCCATAATCGGATAAGCCAGCATGATGTCCCGCAATACACATCTCCAAAAACGGATACATCCCACCCAATTCCATGCAAACTCTTGCTCCTGCTGTTGCATGATCCACTTTTATTTCTTCTCCACGAATCCGACGTTGAAATTTATCGCTATATTTTCCGATATCATGCAGCATTCCACAGCAATATCCCCAATCTCCTTTTTCAAAAACTTCTGCAAAATCTTTTGCTTTTTCTGCCGTTCCCTGCAAATGCTCTAATATACTTTGTTCACGTTCACCATCACAATGTGCAATATAATTCATCTTCTTCTCTTCCATTTACAACACCGTACCCTCACTACAAGTTATATATTATACTGCTTTAGTTCATCTATATCAATGTATCCAAAGCGCCATCTCTTATGATAATCTCCCATTCTCCATCTCATACACCACATTCATAGTGGAGACTCTGTGGGATACCAGGACTACAGTGCGGCGGGTGGTGTCTTCTTTCAGGGACTTGAGGATGGTGGCTTCGTAGAGCTGACCTTTGTCTACGTATTTCAGGGAGGAGAGCCTTCCCCTCATATCTGCCCGTCAAACCGAGAATGAGCGTGCATCTCACGAATGGTCAGTTCCAGCCAGATCACCGTAAGCTGTGAGGTAGATGGCGGGGTGGTGATCAGATTCTCGGCTTCACACCTTTGGTGTCTCGCTTGGCGAGTTTGACTTTGTTAAGTACATATGGTTTGTCGTGGTAGGTAATGGCATACTCCTGCCTGCTTTCCAAAAGATACGCATGGTGGATCCGGTCTTCGCCGGTAAGCTTCATGCCGCGGACACCCATAGCGTTTTTCTTAGTGACGGAGATCTCGGTTTTCATGATACGGAGAAAGTAACCCTTTTCAGACTGGAACACAACCTGATCCATCTCGTCCGCTGCTCCTACGAATACAAGGCGGTCATCCTCTGCAAGCTTGGTGGAAACAATGGTACGCTTGGAAGCACGGAACTCATCTCCTTTTACCAGCTTGCACATGCCGTTCTCTGTAACAAAGAGCACTGTGGAGGCTGCCACCTGGCTCAGCGGTGCCACATAAAGGATCTGCTCGGAAGTACTATCATAATTACCCAGATTATCTGCCGGAACACCTTTATCACGGAAACGCACCAGCGGGATATCCTCTGCCTTCACGGTGTGGAGCTTGCCGGTATCTGTAAAGATACAGATCTTGTCCGTATTCATGCAGGTAAAGACATAGCGGCTCTCTGCATGAGCGGCATCCTTATTACGCTCGTAGGCATTCTTGTCAATGAGACGCATATATCCGAAACGATCCATCAGGAAGCAGACTTCGGTCTCTTCCATCTTCTTCTCCTCATAAACAGCTTCCTCGGCGTTTTCAATGGAAGTCTTACGCTTACTGCCGTATTCCTTCTTGATCTGATCCAGTTCACCCATGATCACTGCTGCCATGGAGTCATAATTATTCAGGATATCCTCATAAGCAGCAATGTTCTTCATGGTTTCCTCATGCTCCTTCATCAGAGCATCGATCTCCAGACCGATCAGCTTGTAAAGACGCATGTCCAGAATAGCTGCGGCCTGTTTTTCTGTGAATTTCAGGGTTTTTGCCGCTTTTTCGGAGGTCTTGGTCTTGAATTTAATCCCTTCTGTGATACCATCGGTCAGGCATTTCTTTACCTGGTCACGGCTCTTGCTGCCACGGAGGATCTCGATGATCAGATCAATGACATCGCAGGCTTTGATAAGGCCTTCCTGGATCTCCCGTTTCTCCTGTTCCTTGGCAAGAAGGGTTGTATATTTTCTGGAATTTACTTCAAATACAAAGTCCACATGGTGAGCAATGATCTGCTTCAGTCCCAGTGTTTCCGGTCTTCCGTCTGCAACTGCCAGCATGTTGACACCGAAGGTATCCTCCAGTCGGGTCTTCTTATAGAGCATGTTGGTAAGGTTCTCCACGTCTGCATCGCGCTTCAGTTCCAGAACGATACGGATCCCCTCTTTGGAGGACTGGTTGGAAATATCCACGATATCTGTGGTCTTCTTGGTCTCTACCAGGGTTGCGATATCATTAAGGAATTTTCCGATGTTTGCACCGATCATGGTGTAAGGAATCTCTGTGATCACCAGCTGCTGGCGACCGCCCTTCAGCTTCTCTATTTCCACCCGTCCACGGATACGGAGCTTACCTGTTCCAGATTCATAGATCTTACAAGGTCGTCCTTATTTACTACGATACCACCTGTCGGAAAATCCGGGCCCTTGAGATAACGCATCAGCCACGGGTGCTGATATCATTATTCTTCATGTATGCCTTCACAGCATCCACACTTCGCCCAGGTTATGCGGCGGGATACTGGTAGCCATACCAACGGCGATTCCGTCTGCTCCGTTTACAAGGAGATTTGGGATACGCACCGGAAGTACTACCGGCTCCTTCTCTGTTTCATCAAAGTTCGGCATGAAGTCCACAACGTTCTTATCAAGGTCTTCCAGAAAAACCTCCTGGGTCAGCTTCTCCAGGCGGGCCTCTGTGTATCGCATGGCTGCGCTCCGTCGCCTTCAATGGAACCAAAGTTTCCATGTCCGTCCACCAGTGTACGACCCTTTTTAAATTCCTGCGCCATGACTACAAGCGCATCATAAATGGAGCTGTCACCGTGGGGATGATATTTACCCATAGTATCTCCTACGATACGGGCACATTTACGGTACGGGCGGTCGTAACGGATGCCAAGCTCATACATATCGTAAAGGGTACGGCGCTGTACCGGCTTCAGTCCGTCACGTACATCCGGCAGTGCTCTGGAAATGATAACGCTCATGGCGTAATCGATATATGATTTCTGCATGATCTCCGCATAATCGGTGCGGATGATATTGTCCTGTTTCGTATTCATAGTTTATTCTCCCAATCAAATATCCAGCTCTGCATCTGTTGCATGCTCATAGATAAAGGCCTTACGTGGCGGAACATCGCTTCCCATCAGGATCTCTGTCACATCGGAGGCCATGCGGGCATCTTCGATCTCCACACGCTTCATCATTCTTGTCTCAGGGTTCAGGGTAGTCTCCCAGAGCTGCTGGGCGTCCATCTCACCGAGACCTTTGTATCTCTGGAGCGTGAAGCTTCCCGGTTTATGGCTCTTACGGTATTTCTCAAGAGCCTTGTCATCGTAGAGATATTCCTCCTGCCCCTTCTTCGGCATTACCTTATAAAGAGGTGGCATGGCAATATACACATGTCCCTCATAGATAAGCTCCGGCATAAAACGGTAAAACAAGGTCAGAAGCAGAGTAGAGATATGAGCACCATCCACATCCGCATCGGCCATGATCACGATCTTGTCATAACGAAGCTTCGTGATATCAAAATCATTTCCGTAGCCTTCGGAAAAGCCGCAGACCAAAGGCATTGATCATAGTCTTGATCTCTGCGTTGGCCAGCACCTTGTCGATGGTACCTTCTCTACGTTGAGGATCTTACCGCGGATTGGAAGGATCGCCTGATAGTTACGATCTCTGGCTGTCTTGGCCGAACCGCCGGCGGAATCTCCCTCTACGATAAAGATCTCACACAGTGACGGATCCTTTTTCTCACAGTTGGCCAGCTTGCCGTTGGAATCAAAAGAGTATTTCTGTTTGGTGAGAAGGTTTGTCTTGGCACGCTCCTCGGTCTTACGGATCTTGGCCGCCTTTTCCGCACAGGAAAGGACGATCTTCAGTGTTTCCAGATTTCGGTCAAAAAACAGTACCAGCTGTTCTCCTGCTACCTTGCCGGTGGCTCTGGATGCGTCCTGGTTATCCAGCTTGGTCTTGGTCTGTCCCTCAAAGCGGGGTGCCGGATGTTTGATGGAGACTACAGCAGTCATTCCGTTTCGGATATCTGCACCTGTAAAATTGGGGTCTTTATCCTTCAGTACACCGATCTCACGTGCGTAGGTGTTCATTACCGTTGTGAATGTAGTCTTAAATCCGGTCAGATGAGTTCCTCCCTCTGCATTGTAGATATTATTGCAGAATCCGAGAACGTTCTCACGGAACTCATTGGTAAACTGAAAAGCAACCTCCACCTGGATCCCGTCTGCCTCTCCTTTAAAATAAACCGGATCATGGAGAGGCTGTGCATTCTTGTTAAGGTCACGGATAAAGCCTACGATTCCCTCCGGCTCATGATACTCGATATCCTCAGGAGTGTCCCCTCTTCGATCCTCAAAATGGATGGTAAGCTCCGGATTCAGATAGGCAGTCTCATGAAGACGGCTCTTTACATCCGCTGCTCCAAATCTTGTTTTCTCAAAAATCTCCGGATCCGGAAGGAAATTCACACAGGTTCCGGTACCTCTGGTCTTCCCTAATTTGGGGAGAAGTCCTGCTTCCAGTTCAATGGTAGGGATTCCTCTCTCATAGTGGTCATGATGTATATAGCCATCACGGCTGATCTTAATATCCAGATACGTAGATAATGCGTTCACTACGGAAGAACCTACACCATGAAGTCCGCCGCTTGTCTTATATGCGGAATTGTCAAACTTACCGCCTGCATGAAGGGTTGTAAAAACAAGACGCTCCGCAGATATTCCCTTGGCATGCATATCCACCGGATCCCTCGTCCATTATCCTCTACTGTACAGGAACCGTCCTTCTCAAGAACTACATGGATACGGCTGCAGTACCCTGCAAGGTGCTCATCCACCGCATTGTCTACGATCTCATATATCAGATGGTTCAGTCCCTTTCTGGATACGCTTCCGATATACATACCGGGGCGCTTTCGCACGGCCTCGAGGCCTCCAGGACAGAGATACTGCCCGCATCATAAGTGTCTTTTTTTGCCATTCCACTGATTCCTTTCTTTTTATATTCGAACATTTGTTTGTATTATACTCAAAATATATGTACTTGTAAAGTCCACATGATCATCTTTTTTCTGCAATTTTTCCAAAAGATACGCGTGGCAGTTCAAGGAACCGATCTTCCGAAAAATCGCTTTCTTCAGCCGCCACAGCCTATCTATTCTATCAAAAGTATCTGTAAACTTCAAGCAATTTGTGTCTGTCTGAATACAACAGGCGGAAAACCCTGCTTTTTATGAAAGCATGTTTTCCGCCTGTTTCTGATCATTTCAGGAAATTTTTTCCAGAAGCTTCTCCTCGCACAGGGGCCTGGAAAAAATAATATCCCTGTATCATATCCACACCCCATTTTTCCAGAAGCTTTACCTCCTTTTCGGTCTCAGCGCCTTCTGCGATCACCTTATATCCCATATGCTGCAGGATCATGACAATGCTGCGATAAAAGGTAGCCGTCTGAGGATCGCTGCTGACCCCGGACAAAAGAGAACGGTCCATTTTTACTGCTGAAAACGGGATGCGAAGAACTGCGTTCAGATTTGCATAACCGGAACCGAAATCATCCAGGCACATGTGGATCCCCACTTCTGCAAAATCATCAATGGCTGTGCAGAAGCTTTCGCTGTATTCGGTTGCCACGTTTTCCGTGATCTCAAACTGAAAATATCCTGGATCTAATCCATACCCCTGTATGATCCCGATAAGCACATGGCTGTATCCGGGTTTCATCAGTTCGGAAGGAGAAAGATTGAATTTCACATTCCGGATCTTCTTCATGATATATTCATGTTCTTTTATAAAACGGCAGACCTTGTGAAGCTGAAGACATCCCACTGCAGAGATCATTCCCTGTTTTTCCGCGATCCCGATAAACACATCCGGCGGGATCATTCCCAGAACAGGATGTTTCAGCCGGCTCAGTGCTCCAGAGTAATAAAATCCTGGTTTTTTATAGAATATACCGGCTGATAATATACTTCAAACAGATCCTCTTTCACAGCCTTCTGAAGAAAATGCTCCACTTCCTGCTCATAGCGGAAGCCCTCCAGGATCTTGCTGTCCGACTGGATCAGGACCGTATCCTGACGGTTCTGTATCAGAGAGATCATATATTCAATATAAGAAAGAATACTATCCTCTTTTTCCAGTTTTTCCGCATTCATGATCCCGCAGATCGCAGCATGGAACGACACCTTTTCGTTTTCGATAAAAAACGGCTTTTTCAGAAATTCTTCTATGCCGTCTCTGGCTTTTTCATAATCTGTCAGCGAGTCCAGCACTGCCAGAAAGCAATTGCCTGTGATACGAAAGATCTGCACTGAATCCGTGATCTCCCGAAATCCCTTCGCCGCCCGGATCAGCAGCTGACTCCCACTCTGGTACCGTAGATCCGGTTGATCTGCTTCATATTGCGGGCATCCACAGCAAGCAGATGAAAGCTTTCTTTTCGATAGAGCTTTTCTCCGATCCATTTGTCAAAATACTGTTTGTCAAATAAACCTGTCATACTGTCCGTATATTCACCTGGATTGTTCATAGTAAGATAGATCAGCCAAAGTCCTACAGAAAGTCCGAAGCCGGTAAGCAGTATTCTTTCCGCGGCAATCTGGAGAAACAGGCAGGCTGCTTCGATAAACCAAAATCTCCATATGGTGCGCCGTATTTCTTTTTCTGCTGTTTTTCCATAAAGTAACATAAATGCAACGATCACCAGCATAAAAAAGAATACATATCCATAGAGCAGAAAATGAAAACTTCCCCGGATAAATCTACCTTCCTGGTCAAAATAAAAAAGCCATCCCGTCCGTAAGTTTGCTGTAACTGCCAGCAGCATTGCAGCCGGCAGGACCACCCAGCCGGTTTTCAGCCATTTATACTTCTCCTTCTGTCTTCCGGTGATGATCCGAATGTAGCAGAAAAGCCCGTAGGTAAGTATGACATCACAGAAATAATAGAGCGTCAGGACCAGCGCTGACATTCTGCAACCTTCGCTGCTGCCGCCTCCCGCGATCACCGCACTCAGCATATCCAGCAGCACGTAAACGCCGCTGAAAGCCAGAAAACATACAAAATTCCTGTTTTCCGCATTGTTCAGTCTTTTATGAGAAAAATAATGTATCGCGATCATCGTCACCAAAACAAGGGATGTGATCTGAAAACAGTTAATATACTCCATTTTTCAAATCCCCCTTCTTTTTGTTCTCATAAAGCTTCCTGTCTGCCTCATATTTCCATTCTCCCATGGATTTCAGAGAGCCATCCTTATTTCGCAGATGGCTGCATCCCAGGGACAACGAAAAACGATGTCTGCATCCTCTCCCGATATTCCGGAGTTCTTCTTTCAGGCGTTCCGACCAGAATTCGTCCGGTACTTCCGGATCATAGACCAGAACCGCAAATTCATCCCCGCCGATGCGGTAGCAGGTTCCTTTTTCCTGGAAAACGTTCTCCACACATCTGCCGAGATCACCACCATCTCGTCTCCTGCAGCCCGTCCGTATTCTTCGTTGATCACGCGAAGCTGATCGATATCGATATACATAAGAAGGATATCCCGGTATCTGCCCATATCTGCGGAAATACTTTCCAGTTTTTTCTCAAAATTGGCTCTCGTCTCAAGTCCTGTCATCCCATCCTCTCTGGACAGTCGTTCGTAAGCCTGGGATTCCAGACGGTAACGGACGTTGTCTGCCATCATCATGACTGCGTCTGCAATGACCAGCACAAGAAACACAAGATTCCCAATTCAAAAATGGATCCATAGTAGGAAATCTCGAACAGCCAGTACAGGATCAGCGCTATGATACCGCTTGCTCCCACGATGATATATGCAATGAGAAGCAAATGTATCTCACGCTGTTTATGCTTCCGGTACTCCCGGATCAGAAGTACCGCTGATATCAGGACCCACACAAACAGCAGGATATGTGTTACAAACAGCATATCCTTAAATTCAAAGGCTCCTAAGATCACCAGAACTCCCTGTAAAACAGCATTCAGATAAAATGTAAAGATTCCAAGATCCAGGAGCCTGTATTTTTCATGTTTCCGATATTCTGCAAAAAACGCAGCATCGGAACTGCCAGCAGCATGAACATATAAAAAGAAATGAGACATAATACTTCGGGGCATCTGCTGTAGCTTTGTGCCAGTGATGAGTCCGTCACCAGCCAGATACTGCACATCATAAGGAACAGTGCCACATCCCGGAACCGTCTGTCCGGCATCTGCCTTATTCTCATATAGATGCAGATGCACAGGGCGATCATACTTAATACGATCATGATCGTTGCCGCCCCTAAAGGAATGGCTGCTTTTCTGATCTGATACCAGGCTATTGCACTTCCGGTTCCTATGCATACCGGCTCTATAACATATTTTCCTCTCTGAGGCGCAGAATAGCTGAACGTCAGGACTTTTCCCTCTGTGTCATTACCCAGAGCGGCGATGCACTGCACCTTGGAACGCATCTGCACATTTTTGGAAAACATGGCCTCCTTATATTCATACAGGATCTTTCCATTCAGGCGTATCACCAGATCGTACTGGGCTCCTGTAGAAACCACGGTCATTCCTCTGCTTTCCGCTCCCAGACTTTCATTGTACAGGATCAGCTTTTCACCTGTTTTTGCCGGAATTTCCGCAGGCAGGGTGATCTCCTGTTTTTTTCCGTCCTTTATGTAGTACCATCCTTTGTTAAGAAGCTGTACACTGTCCTGCTTCTGGATCAGCCCCCCTGTGTGGATCGCCGCAAAGATCGCGCCAAAAACCAGCAGTACCACAAAAAAAAGAAAGGATTCTCCCTTCCATATCAAATTTTTCTTTTTTCTGTAATCCATACTCTTCCTCTTTATATTTTTTTATTCCATTTCGTTTTGTATCTATCATATCATCAATCGATTTTTCCGTCAAAAAAAAATTGTCAAAAAAACAGGGTGAAAAATTTCAAAAAAAGAAAAAAAAGTGCTTGCATTTTGTAAGAAAGTATTATATACTAACGAAGTCGGTTGCGGGAAACAACAGAAATCAAGAGCAAACGACACAAATGAATATGGCCAGTTGGTCAAGGGGTTAAGACGCCGCCTCTCACGGCGGAAACACGGGTTCGATTCCCGTACTGGCTATCAACTAAAAGCAGTTAGGATTTTTATTCTGACTGCTTTTTTTGTGATTGTTATACTTCACTTTTTCCTGTTATCGCTATCAAACGTTGCTCTGAACATTGCATATAAAAATTTCGTTCTTCCTGTTTATCTGTTTTCTGTATTTTCACATATATTATTTTGCATTTCTTTCTCTTCTGTTTTATAATTTCCCCTGAAAATACTTAAGATAAGGGGCGACTTCTCATGCATCACAAACGTTCTTTTCGCAGAAAGCTGCAGACATTTTTTCTTTCTCTGCTGCTTGTTCTGCTAACAGTCGCAGAAGTTCCCTCTGCTGCTTACACAGCCGAGGCTGCTTCTGCTGACACAACAATGGCTGTACACTTTCTGGATGTAGGGCAGGGGCTTTCGATCCTGGTCCAGTCACAGGGGCAGAATCTCCTGTATGACGGCGGTGACCGAGGACATTCCAGTTTCGTGGTTTCCTATCTGCAGAAACAGAATATTTCCATCATTGACTATATGATCTCCTCCCATTATGACGAGGACCATGTGGCTGGTCTTGTAGGATGCCTGGACAGCTTTTCCGTAAAAAAATGTGATCGGTGCAGATATATACAGGATACAAAGATCTATCAATCTTTTGAAAACAGTGTTGCCTCTCAAGGATTAACTGTGCAGCATCCGGAGCCCGGAACGGATTTTACTTTCGGAGGCGGGAAATTTACGGTTCTTTCTCCTCAATCGATCAGCAGCAACGATAACGACAATTCTGTTGCGATCCGACTGGAAAACGGAAATAACCATTTTCTTTTTACCGGGGATGCAGAATCTGCCGGGGAGGAAGCGATCTGTGATCTGGGACTTGATCTTTCCTGCGATGTGATCGTTCCTGGACATCACGGTTCTGCCACTGCCACCACCTGGATCTGCTCCAGCAGACTGTTCCGGAATATGCAGTGATCAGCTGCGGCGCCGGTAATTCCTACGGACATCCTCATAAGGATACCATGGATAAGCTTGCGGATATGGGAATACAGGTATTTCGTACTGATGAGCAGGGTACGGTGATCGCAATCAGCGACGGAAGCAATATCCAGTGGAACCAGAGTCCCTGTAATGATTATTCTGCTGGAGATGAATCGGATACCGGCACACAGCCTTCCTCCGCTTATAAGGATTCCGGTGCGTCCGGCTATGGATCTTCTGATTCGGCTGCTGCAGATCCTCAGACCGGAGTGCAGGCCGATCCGGAACCAGTGGGTGATATGGTCTGGATCTCCGCTACCGGAAGCAAGTACCACCGGATCCCTAACTGCGGAAATATGAATCCGGATAATGCCACAGAGATGACACGCTCCCAGGCTGAAGCTGCAGGATATAAAGCCTGCAAGAAGTGTTATTAGAAACGTCCGCATGCTGTCAGTTTTTCTGAATATCATGCAGTATTGACATAATATGGATAATCTTTGAGAACATTATTTAAGGACAGCTGTATCATAAATTGATATGACAGGCTGTCCTTTTCTTTTACTATTTTATAATATCCTCCGCCGGTTCAGCCGGTACGAAAACTCTCTTCTTTTCTTTTTTCTCCTTTTTTGCTGCCTTTGCCCGCTCGGTAGCCTCCCTGCAGAATTCCATCTGGGAATTTATCAGCGTTTTGCCACGTTTGTCCTGCTTCTCATACAAACCGGAGGCTGCAGGATATGTGCTTTTACATTGTCACGGAATTCCAGATCCAACACATGCATGATCTCTTCCTTGATCCGCTCATCTTCCACAGGGAAAACAATCTCCACACGACGATCAAGGTTACGTGGCATCCAGTCCGCACTTCCCATATAGATTTCATCGGAACCGCCATTGCGGAAATAGAAAATACGGCTGTGCTCCAGGAAATTACCAACGATCGAACGCACGTGGATATTTTCGCTGATACCGGAATGCCCACCTTCAGGCAGCAGATGCCGCGGATCAGAAGATCGATCCTGACACCACAGGAAGAAGCATAATACAGCGCTGCAATGATCTCAGGGTCACACAGAGAATTCATCTTTGCCGCAATGTGAGCCTCTTCTCCCTTTTTCGCATGCTCCGCTTCTCTTTCGATCATTTTTACAAAACGGTCCTTCATCCAGATCGGTGCAACGATCAGGCGATTCCAGCGCTTCGGCTCGGAATATCCGGAAAGCATGTTGAACACAGCAGTTGCATCCTCTCCAAACCGTTCGTCACAGGTAAATATACCACAGTCTGTATAAAGCTTGGCTGTGGAATCGTTATAGTTTCCGGTTGCCAGATGCACATATCTGCGGATCCCGTTTTCTTCTCTTCTCACAACAAGAGTGATCTTACTGTGTGTTTTCAGGCCCACCAGACCATAGATGACATGACAGCCTGCCTTTTCCAGCATTTTTGCCCAGACGATATTATTTTCCTCATCAAAACGCGCTTTCAGCTCTACAAGAACAGAAACCTGCTTGCCGTTTTCTGCGGCTTGAGCAAGTGCCGCGATGATGGGTGAATTGCCGCTGACGCGATACAGGGTCTGCTTGATTGCCAGTACATCCGGGTCCTTTGCCGCCTGACGCACAAAATTTACCACCGGATCAAAGCTCATATACGGATGATGCAGGAACACATCACCCTCCCTGATCACCTGAAAAATATCTTTATCATTCTGAAATGCAGGCACTGCTGCCGGTTTGTATTTCGGTTCCTTGAACTGATCGTATCCGTCAATACCATAAACCTTCATCAGCATGGTCAGATCCAGCGGTCCGTTGATAAAAAAGATATCATCTCCATGAACCTGAAACTCCATTTTCAGAATATCCAGAAGCCGCAGATCCATCTTATCTTCCACTTCCAGGCGGATCACCTCTCCCCACTGGCGTTTTTTCAGCTGTTTCTGGATCTCAACCAGAAGATCCTCTGCCTCATCCTCGTCAATAGGAAGATCCGCATTACGCATGATCCTGTACGGATGGGCACAGATCACATCATAGCTTAAGAACAGCTTGTCGATGTTGCGCTCAATGATCTGTTCCAGAAGTGTTACGGTTGTATGGCCTTTTTTCTCAGATGGAATGATCACTACTCTCGGAAGTACAGAAGGCACCTGTACAGTGGCAAAATCAATCTCTTCTTTTCCTTTTTTGGTATCTTTTTTGGAAAGAAGTGCTCCGATATTCAACGTTTTATTACGGATCAGAGGAAACGGTCTGGAAGAATCCATTGCCATTGGTGTCAGGACCGGATATACATTATCTTCAAAATACTGATCCACAAATTCTTTCTGCTTCTCGGAAAATGCCTCGTGCTCAAAGATCACATGAAGTCCTGCTTTTTCAAGTGCAGGGACCAGAGACCGGTTTAATGTACTGTACTGTACGTGAACAAGATCATGTGTCTGCCGGCTGATGGCTTTCAGCTGTTCCTTGGCTGTCATTCCTGCAATATCTGTTTTTTTGTACCCTGCATGAACCTGATCCTTCAGGGATGCAACACGGACCATATAAAATTCATCCAGATTGGATGAGGTGATACTCAAAAATTTCAGTCTCTCAAACAGAGGTAGATTTTTGTCTCTGGCTTCACTGAGCACACGATCATCAAATTTGATCCAGCTCAGCTCTCTGTTTACAAAATATTCCGGTTTGTCAAATTCCTTAAATTTCATACAAAAACCTCCTCCGTTATCTTCTTCCCTTCCGTCTCATTACAAGCCGGATTCCAAACACCTCTTCAAAAAATTCTTTTTTATCTTTCAGAAGCCCCAGCTCCAGAGAAACATCCCTTGCGGAATCCACCACCAGGTAAAGGATCCTGTCTTTTAAGGTTACATTAAGCGCTTTTACCTTCTGGTAATGGCTTCTGTCCATAGCATTGGCCAGGCGGAGAATCGCGGTCAGCTTCGCAGTCAGGAGATAATTTTCCCTGCTCATGGATGTTTCACGGTTGATCTCTTTGTAGCAGCCGAATTCTCTGGTATTATACCTCACCGCACTAGCGATCACCTGCCGCTCCTCTGTGGAAAGACCTATGATCTCCGTAGCCATGATGATCCGGTAAGAGCATTCTGCCACCTCACTCATACTGATATATTTTCCGCAGTCATGAAGAAGAACTGCGATCTGCAGAAGAAGCCGTTCACGTTTTCCCATGCCGTGGATCTTCCTTGTGCTGTCAAAAATATCCAGTGCCACATCGGTAGTTCCTGCAATGTGGTTCTTTCCGCTGGAATACCTTTTGGCAATGTTCCTGGATGCCACCAGAATATCATTTTCAAAATTGTGTACACTTTTCAGATATTTGTTTTTTTCCGCATAGTCATAGGCAATCCCGTCCAGAAGCGAAACACCCGGGATCCAGAGTGCTTCTGCCTGAAAGATTTCTATAAAGTTTCGGATGATAACCATGTTCGGCACGATCAGAGACGCATATTCCGGTTCCAACTCCATGGATTCGGCAAGGTCATGATCGGACATGTTTACAATGGTCTCGTATTTCTTCAGGAATTCCTCCTTTGTGATGATATTCTCTCCGGATCTGTCCTGAAAGATCGTATCTGTGAGAAAATCTCCCATCAGGATCAGATTGGAGATTTCCTTGTCCTTAAGATAAAGACGTTGAAAGCTTATCAGATCATTTCGGATAAATTCCTCTATCAGCCGGTCATAATGTGGAGTTGTTTTCTCCAGTTCTTTCAGACGTTCGCGGATACGAAGACTTCCCATACGGATACTCTGGGTCAGCACCAGAGCATCTTTATCAAAGAGAGAGATCTGCAGATTTCCTCCTCCGATATCCAGGATCGCCGTCCCCTTCTGAATAGCCTTTTTGAAGCCGGATTCAATGGCAGCAATGGATTTATATCCCAGAAAATGCTGTTCCGCATTACTCAGGATCTCTACCCGGATACCAGTTCTCTGATAGATCTGCTCCAGGATGATCACCGGATTTTCCAGCTCACGGAGAGAGCTTGTTGCACACGCACGCCAGCTTTCTACCCAAATTCAGCCATCATGCATTTAAAATCATTAAGGGTCTCGCAGAGCTCATCCACAGTCTCCATCTCTAGCCGTCCTGCAGCATAAGTTCCACGGCCCAGCTCCAGCTGGTAACGGACATCATTGATCTCCCGGAAGCCGATCCGCTTTGACATTTCAAAGATCTTCATACTGACTTCATAGGAGCCTATATCAATTGCTGCAAAGGTTGTCACCGCCATAGTTTTTCATCCTTTCCCCCAATACACAGGTAAACTATTTCTTTTTTTCTTCCTCTGTTCCCACAATGTAATCAATAAACTGCTGCGCTGCACGTCCGGTCAGTCCGCCGTGAGAGATCTCCACTGGTTGCTTTCAAAAGCAGTTCCTCATCCGGCATGGTAACTCCATAACGAGCTGCCAGTGTACGGACGATCTCCTGGAACTGTTTTTTG
>ENA-OQAN01000635-OQAN01000635.1-human-gut-metagenome-genome-assembly--contig:-NODE-635-length-17843-cov-3.110296_pt1 | contig 17843 bp, 24 predicted proteins | sample MGYA00242735_ERZ504527 | MGnify/ENA primary metagenome ERZ504527 (study PRJEB26092, sample SAMD00036230) | human gut metagenome | host: Homo sapiens | study: EMG produced TPA metagenomics assembly of... | reverse complement strand
TACTAAATAAACAACAGGCTGAACAGCAAAGTATGCCATTCAGCCCATCACATTATATTTTTGTATTCTATAAACCTATGATTTTATCATCAATCTGAGATGTTTACACAGAATAATTTACACTACCTGATGACCAGCATACAGCAAGGTTTCCATCAATTTTCAGTTCATCATTTTCCAATATGACTTCAATCAATTCATCTTCGGGAACATTAGACTCCAGTGCAGCTACACCATTTCCCTGCAAACTCAGATTAAACAGACCTTCGCTACCTAATACTGCTGATGAAAGGTTCTTTCTGGCTACAACTTTACTTTTTACATTTGCATCACAAGCCAGGAACATGCCATCTTCAATTGTCATTCCGGCTGGTCCCCATTTGCCAATGTCTGTAAGGATAATATATTTGTATGTCGGTTCTAATACCAGACAGCCTTCACCAACATATTCCGGTTTAACTGCGGTTTCTTTTGTAACCGCACCCTTGAATGCCTTTCCAAGGAAATCTCCGATACCTTTTACACCAGATGTGGCTTGTACATTACCACCCATCCATTGCATGGCACCAGCCTGGATAACAGCTGAATGGTCTTTATCAATATCAATAACAACCTGTCTTCTTCTGACATTCATTTTACTCATGAAATACTCATTCATTGCATTCATAGGTGAAACGCTGGCATCCTGCACATATTCAAGCACGTGGAAGTTTTCGATACTTTTCGCATATTTTCTGTTTTCATTTTGCAAGTTTTCAATTCGCATAGCATAATCTCCCTTTTAATAATAATTTATGATGTTGCTCGGATATGCTTATTATAAAAGAGGCAGCATAGATAGGAAACAATTCGTGCAGAGAAATATAAAGACAGAATTCTCAAAATTCGAGAAATATAAAGATGCAATTCTTCATGGTGGCTGTGTATTATGAAAAATAAATTTGTTATAGTGACAATATCAACAAAAAAACAGAATATAAATGGGGGTGATCAGATGGAAGTGGCACAGAGAATTCGATTAATCCGGATAATAGAAAAGATGGAGAAAAATCCGGCATTCAGTAATAAGCTTGGCATAAAGAACACATCTGAATATTTAGCAGAAAAAGAACAGAAAAAATGAAAGACACATATCAGAATGAGTTTCAGAAGGAGTAAAAAATGTTATCGTTATTATTTGCAATTTGTATGATTTGGTTTGTTGGAAAATTTTTTGTTTTTGGGTTAAGAGCATCCTGGGGAATTATGAAATTACTTTGCACAGTTATTTTCTTCCCGGTGATATTGATTGGTATGGTTGTAGGTGGACTGATGTACATTGCTTTTCCATTGTTGATTGTCGGTGGCATTATAGCATTGGTGACGTCACATTCATAATCGATCAGGAGGAGAAAACGTATGGGATATGATATTGAAAAAGAAAAAAGAGAAGCAATTGAAGCTGGACGTAGAGCTTTGAACAGTCTTCAGGCAGCAAAAGAAAATTTAAACAGTGCAAAGAACTGGGGACTGGTAGATATGTTTGGCGGTGGTTTTTTCACTACGATGCTAAAACATTCTAGAATTGATCAGGCCAAACGGAATATGGAACAGGCAAAGTATGATCTTCGTAATTTCAGTAGAGAATTAAATGATGTAAATATGGTATGTAACTTGAATATCGATACTGGAGATTTTCTTTCTTTTGCGGATTATTTTTTTGATGGATTTGTTGTGGACTGGGTGGTCCAGGATCGAATCAATAATGCACAAAGACGGGTAGAAGAAGCAATTCGAAGAACAGAAAGTATAGTCAATCAATTACAGCGTATGTAAAGGAAAAGGCAATGAGTCAGAAATGGTTCATTGCCTTTCGTCGCGTTATGGCTTATTTTAATTTTTCTTTTTCGGTATTTAAGAGCTCAAGATTAAGACCCTGTTCTCCGGCGGTCTTATCTACCCAAAGATTCAAAGAGTCTATGGCTAAAGAAATTTCATCAAGTTTTTTACTGATATAAGCAAAATCTTTCATTTCATCATCACTGATCTTACCGTCACGGGCAATCTGGATCAGACGACCGGTAAGAGGATTGATTTCATTTAAACTGGCAATTGTCTCCAAAATGATATTTGACAGATCGGTCATTTCTATTTCTGGAACATAACGATAGCCGATTTCGCATTTGTGAGAGCAATAATAATTGCAAAGATCTGGTCTTTTATAGGCATCTGCCATCTGGAGGATATCATAAGGCGTAGGTTCTTGTGTTTCATATTCAAATTTTTCAATTTTTGAATCAGAGACAGCATCCATTTTTTCACTGGCTTCTGCTCTTGTAAGTCCTGCCGCTTCGCGGCAAAGCTGGTAAATTGTTTTGTTTTCCCTGGTGGATTGTTTACCCATGAGAATTTCCTCCTCGTATATCGCTAAACTTGCGGATTATTTATGTTCCAGGCCGCATGCTGAGCATGTATTTCTTATATGAATTTTATTATACATAAATTATGAATTAACAACAAGTAATAGACTTTGTAAAATTACCTATTTTATAAATCATTTCACGGGAATTTTTTACAATTAAATAATCCATTCCAAGGGAAAGCCAGCCCAGCTATTCATTGGAAAGACCATAGAAAAGACAGGTTCAGATACACTGATTAACCTCAGTATGTCCGGAACTGTTTTTTTGTTGCTATCGTTACTTTCGGCTGCCTTTGCCACGCTTGCTTCCTGGAGATTTCAATGACAAACCCTCTCCCATAAGGTATAATAAAGCAGAGTATTTTGTTTTGCTCACCACGAAACGAGAGGGAGATCTACATTAATGGATGCGAATGTGATCAATGAATTGAATTAAAGGAAGCAGAAGCGGCAAAATGGCTTACAAGGATCAGTTAGATAGTGTTGCCTGGTTACCGGCAGATGTCACATTGATAGATAAAATCCGAAGGTACATGAAATAAGATAAGATCGAGGAGAAACTTCCTGGACAAAACGATAGAATATTATAATCAAAATGCGGATATGTTTGTCCAGGGGACTCGGTTGGTAGATTTTACGGTTGTACAGGAGCGGTTCGCTAAAATGCTTCCGGTAGGTTCAAGGATATTAGATTTTGGTTGTGGTTCTGGTTGAGATTCACGATATAGCTGATTGGTTGTTACAGAGAAATCAAAGTTGGTGGAGAATATTTGTTATGATCAGAAAGATGCAGAACATAGATATTGATAGAGTCGCTGACATATGGTTAAAGACTAATTTAAAAGCACATTATTTTATTCCTGAGCAATATTGGACAAGTAATTATGAATCAGTGAAAGAAATGATGTCACAAGCGGAAGTCTATGTGTATGAAGATGATAAAATGATTCAAGGTTTTGTCGGATTAAGTAACGAATACATGGAAGGTATTTTTGTTTCTGATGAAATGCAGTCATGTGGTATAGGTAAGCTTTTATTAGACTATATCAAGAATAAAAAAGTTAGATTGCGATTAAACGTATACTAGAAGAATGCCAGAGCCTCTCTTTTTATCAAAGAGAAGGGTTCGATATTCAATGCGAAGGATTCGATGATGCTACTGGTGAAAAAGAATACACAATGTTGTGGCAACAGAAATAGAAAGCGGATTTTTGGGGAGGATTTTATATGGAGTTTAACAATAAGGTAGTGATTGTGACGGGAGGCGCGCAGGGCATTGGAAAGACCATTGCAGAGGAATTGCCTTTATGAAAAAAGCATAAATATAATGACAACACCCAAAAGAAAGGAAGAAGTAATCATGTATAAAAAATTAATGACATGCCTGGAAAGCGTAAGAAAGAAAATTGATTTCAAACCAGAAGTTGCACTGATCCTTGGATCCGGACTTGGAGATTTTGCGGATGGAATTCAGATTGAACAGACCATCGACTATACGGACATCGAGGGATTTCCGGTTTCTACTGTAAAAGGACATAAGGGACGTTTTGTGTTTGGGTATGTGGAGAAAACACCGGTTGTAATCATGCAGGGACGTGTTCATTATTATGAAGGATACGCAATGTCAGATGTTGTTCTTCCAACGCGTCTTATGGGAATGCTCGGTGCGAAAAAAATCCTTCTCACTAATGCAGCAGGAGGAGCTAATCCTTCCTATAAACCGGGAGATTTCATGATGATCACAGATCACATTACAACGGGAGTTCCAAGCCCTCTGATAGGACCGAACATAGATGAGCTGGGAACCAGATTTCCGGATATGAGTGAGGTATACAGCCGCCGTCTTCAGGATGTGATCCGCAAATGTGCAAAAGAATGTGACATCAAACTTCAGGAAGGTGTTTATGTACAGTTTACAGGACCAAATTATGAGACTCCTGCAGAAGTAAGACTTGCACAGAGATGGGGTGGAGATGCAGTTGGAATGAGCACCGCATGCGAAGCTATGGCTGCCCGGCACATGGGAATGGAAATCTGTGGAATTTCCTGCATCACAAATATGGCAGCAGGAATTTCCCAAAAAGAGCTTAACCATAAAGAAGTGCAGGAAACAGCAGACCGCGTAGCGAAATCCTTCAAGGAATTAGTAACAAAAGTTGTTGTAAATATGTAAGATCCATAAGTAAGACATCAGAAAGGAGACAAAAATTATGAAGAAATATAAGAGAATATTTACTATTGTAATAGACTCCTTTGGGGCAGGAGAAATGCCGGACGCAGCCCAGTACGGGGATGAAGGAACAGATACTATGGGACATATTTCCCAGAATGTAGATGAATTTACGATTCCAAACCTTCAGAAGCTTGGAATTGCAAATCTTCATCCGTTGAAACAGGTTGCAGCAGTGGAGCGACCAATGGGTTATTATACATTTTTAAAAGAAGCCAGTACCGGAAAAGATACTATGACAGGACACTGGGAAATGATGGGGCTTCACATCACAAAACCGTTTAAGACTTTTACAGAGACCGGATTTCCAAAAGAGCTGATCGATGAGCTTGAGAAGAGAACGGGACATAAAGTAATTGGAAACAAGAGCTCCAGCGGAACAGAGATCCTGGATGAACTGGCTGAGGAAGAAATCGCTACCGGTCATATGATCGTTTACACATCTGCTGATTCTGTATTGCAGATCTGCGGAAACGAGGAGACTTTCGGACTGGATGAACTGTATCGCTGCTGTGAGATCGCCCGTGATATCACCATGAGGGATGAGTGGAAAGTCGGACGTGTTATTGCAAGACCTTACCTTGGCAAGAAAAAAGGTGAGTTCAAACGTACCAGCAACCGCCATGATTATGCACTGAAGCCTTACGGAAAAACTGCGCTTAATGCATTGAAGGATGCAGGTTATGATGTGATCTCCGTTGGAAAGATTTTTGATATTTTTGACGGCGAGGGACTGACAGAGTCCAATAAGTCAAAAAGCTCTGTTCATGGAATGGAGCAGACAATTGACATTGCGAAAAGAGAGTTTGAGGGGCTTTGTTTTGTAAATCTTGTAGATTTCGATGCTCTTTGGGGACATCGACGCAATGTAAAGGGATATGCAGAGGAACTTGAAAGATTTGATGTAAAACTTGGTGAACTTCTTGATGAGCTTCGTGAGGATGACCTTCTGATCATTACAGCTGACCACGGAAATGATCCGACGCATACAGGAACTGATCACACAAGAGAAAAAGTACCATTTTTTGCTTATTCCCCATCTATGGAGGGATACGGAAAACTGGAAGATCAGAATACTTTTGCAGTAATCGGTGCAACGATTGCAGATAATTTTGAAGTTAAGATGCCGGAGGGAACAATTGGAAGTTCTCTTCTGGATGAACTGAAGTAAAAGGAACGTAAAATGGATAAAAAAGATATATTAAAAAAAGTGGATCACACATTACTTGGACAGACTGCAACATGGATGATATTCGAGGAATCCTGGATGATGCCATGAAATATGAGGCTGCATCTGCATGTATTCCGGCTGCTTACGTAAAACAGGCAGCGGAATATGTAGCGGGAAAACTTCCGATTTGTACAGTGATCGGTTTTCCGAACGGATATAATACAACTGCTGTAAAGGTATTTGAAACAAAAGACGCCATTGCAAATGGTGCTTCAGAAATCGATATGGTTATTAACATCGGATTTTTAAAGGATGGAAGATATGAGGAAGTAGAGAATGAGATTCGTGCGATCCATGAAGCTTGTGATGGAAGAATCCTCAAAGTCATCATTGAGACATGCCTTCTTACCGAAGAAGAGAAAATTAAAATGTGTGAGATCGTTACAAATGCAGGAGCAGAATTTATCAAAACTTCTACCGGATTTTCTACAGCGGGAGCAACTTTTGCAGATGTAGAGCTGATGAAGAAATATATTGGAAAAGATGTAAAAGTTAAGGCAGCAGGTGGAATTTCATCCTTCGATGATGCAGAAAAATTTATCAGTCTTGGCGCAGAGCGTCTTGGAACAAGCCGTCTTATTAAGATCCTGAAAAATACGGACACTGGTGCAGGATATTAACACTGTGAAAGAGGACTGTCAAAGACAGGATTATACATAAATTATGAACTAACAACAAGTAATAGAATTTGTAAAAGTATCATTTCACATTTTTCTACCAGCTGTGGATAAAGGATGGACGGATCTAAAAAATACGATAAAATCTGCATTAGAAATGCTGTTGTCGTGAAATTTACAAACGCTCGAAAAAGGAAAAATAAACATGGCAAAGAAAGATTTGCTATCCGGTACCGGCGTTAATTTATATAGGTGATATTATGAAAATTACTTACATTAACCACAGTGGATTTTTGGTTGAGACCAGAGACTGCTACTATATTTTTGATTATTACAAGGGTGAATTACCGAATCTTGACAAGGAGAAAGAAGTGATCGTTTTTTGCAGTCACTTCCATAAGGATCATTTTAACCCACAAATTTTTGGGATCCTTGATGATATGGGAATGACTTATCAGGCAATCCTGGCGAATGATATACGAAAAAGGAATCATTTGTCGGATATGAAGATCACATATGTTTATCATGATCAAGCTTATAGTTTGGATAATGAAACCAAAGTTGATACATTGCTATCTAACGATAGTGGTGTCGCATTTATTGTCAAAACAAAGGAAGGTACCATTTATCATGCCGGTGATTTAAACGACTGGTATTGGATGGTGGGTCGAAAGCTGATAACCAGAGACTTACTTCAGCATATCGCGCGGCGATCAGGAAAATCAAGGGTATGCATTTTGACGCTGCATTTGTTCCCTTGGATCCGAGACAGGGAGATCACTATGCTGACGGAATCCTGTATTTCCTTAAAAATGTAGATTGCAATGTCATTTTTCCAATGCATTACTGGAATGATGCCAATGTAATTAAGCGGTTTATTACTGAATATCCGCAATATAAGTCACGCATTAGAAACACAGAATGTACAAAAGGAGAAGAAATTTCATCGTAGACCCAGATGGCTACTGGCTTGAGATTCTGCGTAAAGCGGATGTATGTTGGTGATCTTTTATGGATCAGAGCATTTTATTCTGTGGTCATTTGTGATGAATTATGAGAGAAGGAGACGGGCATGGAGCACTTACGTTGTGTAGTTGAGAGAATTACATATCAGAATGCCGACAATGGCTACACGGTTCTGAAATGTGCGGTGAAGAATTACAGTGATCTTGTCACAGTAGTTGGCACGATGCCGGATACCCATGTTGGTTCTGTGCTGTCTCTGGAAGGTATGTGGAAGATGGATGCCAAATATGGGCGGCAGTTTTTGGTGGAGAAATTTGAAGAGACACTTCCTGCTACAGTATATGGAATCGAAAAATATCTTGGTTCCGGTCTGGTGAAGGGCGTTGGTCCAAAGTTTGCAAAAAGAATTGTGGAAAAATTCGGGAAGGATACACTGGATGTTATTGAAGAGACACCAGATGAACTGCTCAAAGTATCAGGTATAGGAAAAGTACGTGTAGACCGGATCAAAACAAGCTGGCAGGAGCAGAAAGAGATCAAGAATATCATGCTTTTTCTGCAGAGTCATGAGGTCAGCACCTCTCATGCGACAAAGATTTTCAAGACGTATGGAAGTGAAAGCATTGCGATCGTAAAGGAGAACCCATACCGGCTTGCAGATGACATCTGGGGAATTGGATTTAAGACAGCGGATTCCATTGCACAGAAGATGGGGATTGACAAAGGCAAATTTGTCCGTCTGCGCAGTGGTATTTTTTATACATTGAATAAGCTGGCAGAAGCAGGTCATTGTTATACAACAAGAGAACAGCTGACTGGAAGGGCAAAGGAACTTCTGGAAGTGGAAGAACCGGAGCTGGAGATTACCTTGGATGAGATGATCCGCACGAATGATGTGATCAGAGATGAAGCAGAAGATCGGGAAGTAATCTATCTGCCCCATATTATTTTTCAGAAAGTGGCTGTGCAAAGCGACTGCTTCGGTTGATGTCCTGTGGAAAGAAGAAATCTGAGGATACGGAAGAAATATTGGAGAAAGTAGCAGCTTCATCAGAAATTACTTATGACGAGATTCAGTGGCAGGCGGTAAAGACAGCGGTTTCCTCTAAGGTCATGGTGCTGACCGGTGGACCTGGAACCGGAAAGACTACAACAACTCTGGGAATTATTTCTGCATATAAGCAGGCTGGATGTCAGATCATTCTTGCTGCACCGACTGGAAGAGCAGCAAAGAGAATGTCAGAAGCAACTGGAATGGAAGCAAAAACGATTCACCGGTTATTGGAATATAAACCTCCGGAAGGCTATCAGAAAAATGAAGAACATCCGCTGGAAGGAGATGTGCTGATACTGGATGAATGTTCCATGATCGATATTATGCTGATGTATAATCTTTTAAAAGCATTGCCGCAGCAGATGTCTCTGATTCTGGTAGGCGACATTGATCAGCTGCCAAGTGTCGGAGCGGGCAATGTTCTTAGAGATATCATTGATTCCGGATGTGTTCCGGTAGTTCGTCTGACACGGATTTTCCGTCAGGCACAGGGAAGTCGGATCATCATGAATGCACACCGGATCAATAGAGGGGAAGGCATTGATATGAGAGGTGGGAAAGATGCCGACTTTTTCTTTGCCACCAAAGAGAGTAATCAGGAAGTGGTGGATACTATCGTCCAATATTGTAAGACGAACCTGCCGAGATACTATCATGTAGATCCACTGCAGGATATTCAGGTGCTGACTCCGATGCAGAGAGGCGAATGTGGGGCAGTAAATCTGAACCAGGTGCTGCAGGAAGCCATGAATCCATCAAAGATCTTTCTGCGGAGAGGCGGCACACAGTACCGGCTGAAGGATAAGGTGATGCAGATCCGGAATGATTACGATAAGGAAGTATTTAACGGAGATATTGGGACTATCACAAAAGTTGACGTGGAAGAACGGGAACTGACAGTTTTGTTTGATGAACGGGAAGTAGTCTATGATGTGACAGAGCTGGACGAACTGGCGCTTGCCTATGCAGTGACGATCCACAAATCCCAGGGAAGCGAATATCCAATCGTTGTCATGCCATTTACCATGAGTCATTTTGTCATGCTGCAGAGAAATCTCCTTTATACAGGTGTGACCAGGGCGAAAAAGATCCTGGTACTTGTCGGAGAGAAGAAAGCTGTGTATTATGCGATAAAAAATGAAACGACAACTGGCAGAAATACATGTCTGGCAAGACGTCTGCAGCCGAACAGCAAAGAAGCACAGGAAGTGAAGGCACAGCTTTTGAAAGAAGCAGTAGACGAGACCGCAAATGAGAACGGAAGCGACAGTAAGAAGAAGATCGTCTATAAGGCAGCATCCAGCCTTCTATGGTATGTGAGACACCGGCAGTTTATGAGGGAAATCTCTGGAAACGCCTGTCGCAGTCAAAGTTCAGAAGCAGTTTTTCTCTGAAGGCAAACGATCGGAGTTATGTATCAGAAAAGGGAATGGAGAAAGTACGTGAGCATGCCTGTGATTTTATCAGAAAGCGTCTTGCACCGGCAGAAATACCAAATGATGGAAAACAGACACCGATGAGAGGGCATCCGGTTTTTGTAGCCCAGCATGCCACAGCTACCTGTTGCAGGGGATGTCTGGAAAAATGGCATCGTATTCCGAAAGGACGGGAATTGACAGAAGCGGAGCAGGAATATATTGTAAATGTGATCATGGAATGGATCGGTCGGGAAATTCATTGAGAGAACGTCTCAGCTTTGGGGTCTGATTTCTATAGCCGTAATCCTTTAATATCTTTAATACGTGATAAGATTGTATTGCAGCTGCAGCTGATAACGCCGGGCAGTGTAGCAATAAATGAAATTATGAAACCTGTGGAGGAATATGATAATGTCAAAAGATGAATATTTGATCACAGATGCGCCTCTTAAAGCGCTGACGGTTTTTGCAATGCCAATGATTTTGGGCAGCTTTTTTCAGCAAATATACAATATGGCTGACTCTATCATCGTCGGCCAATTTGTTGGTTCCTCCGCACTTGCAGCTGTCGGGGCCTGTGCAGCGCTGACCAATGTTTTTATTTGTGTGGCACTGGGGGCAGGTGTCGGTGCCGGTGTGCTGGTGAGCCGCTATTTCGGTGCCAGGGAGTATGGAAAAATGAAGACCATCGTGTCAACATCCTTGTTTAGCTTTTTAATTCTAAGTATAGTCCTTGGGGTTTTTGGATTTTGCTTTTCCCACTGGATGATGAGTGTGTTACAAACCCCTGGCGATATACTGGATGATGCAGTGTTATATCTGAGGGTCTATTTCGTGGGATTTCCGTTTCTGTTTATGTATAACATTCTTTCCAATATGTTTACTTCCATAGGCGAATCAAAAATCCCGCTGGGGCTCCTGATATTTTCGTCAATCTTAAATATTTTTATGGATCTCTGGATGGTGGCCGGACTTGGTCTCGGTGTGTTTGGTGCAGCCCTTGCGACTCTTATAGCACAGGGAATTTCTGCGGTGTTTTTCACTTTTGCTTTTCCTTAGCCGGATGCGTCGATATAAAAGTCATTTTGACTGGTTTGACAGGCAGGAGTTACATTCCATGCTTCAAATTGCTGTACCTTCGGTTCTTCAGCAGTCTACAGTGTCCATCGGTATGATGATCGTACAGGCTGTTGTAAATCCCTTCGGTACACAGCACTTGCGGGGTATGCGGCGACGATGCGGGTAGAGAATGTTTTTTCATTGATTTTTGTATCCATTGGCAATGCGGTTTCCCCATATGTTTCCCAGAATCTTGGCGCAAAGAAAATTGAACGGATCAAAAAAGGATATCACGCTGCACTGGTGTTAGATGTATGTTTTGCAGTTCTTGCTTTTATAGTCATTGAAACACTGCACACGCAGATTTCCTCGCTATTCCTTGGTAAAGATGGAACTGCCCTGGCCTATCAGGTATCCGAGGGCTATATGAGATGGCTTGGTTACTTTTTCATCTTTATGGGAATCAAAATGGCAACCGATGGGGTTCTTCGTGGTCTTGGGATCATGCGCCCGTTCCTCATTGCAAATATGGTGAACCTGGCGATCCGCCTGTCTGTTGCTTTGATCTGTGCACCGCGTTTTGGCATTGTATTTGTCTGGCTTGCTGTACCAGCTGGTTGGTTTGCGAACTTTTTAATATCCTATGTGGCTCTTCGGAGATCATGGCCGACTGATAGCAGCACGGAAGAAGGGGATTACAGTTTGTAATATCCTGGCATACAGCACAGAACGTGTGGCACGTACTGCGATCATGATGATATTAAATCTGAGTTCTGCAATGCGGGTACAGATGAAGATGCTGGCATGCGGAAATCATGACAATTTTACCAGAAATCTTCAGGTTCCGCTCAATGCTGTATCAGGTCTATAGTATCTGGCAGCAAAGTGATGATACAGCTTCCGGGTTTGCAGAGTGAAAAAATATAATTACAATCAATAAGTCAGTGCTTTGATATCTTCTTCCGATACAGCAGGAATAACATAAACAATAGAATTACTGGAAAAATAAGTCCGAATCCCATGCCGATCTTAATATTATTTCCAGCATTCTGAGTGATACGACCAACAATTCCAGGTCCAATGCTGCCACCTAAATCTCCTGCCATGGCAAGAAGAGAGAACATAGCCGTTCCACCTGTTGGAAAAGTTTTTGAGGAAATACTGATGGTTCCAGGCCACATGATTCCAACTGAAAATCCACATGCAATACAACCGATCAGTCCGATGATCGGGTTGGATGACAAAGCAGTAAGCAGATAACAGACAACGCATAATATGCCTGAACCACTCATAAACTTCATTAAATCTAACTGCTCTCCATATTTACCAAAAATTATACGGCTGATTCCCATTGTTACTGCAAACATGCAGGGACCTGTTAGATCTCCCAGAGCTTTTGATAATCCCAGTGCTGATTCTGCATAAGCAGATGCCCATTGAGCCATTGCAAGTTCAGAAGCTCCGGAACAGATCATCAGACATATTGCAACCCAGAAAAATGGCTTGGAAAACAGATCCTTAATTCCCATTCCAGAACCATTGTCAACCAGAGATTCAATGGGACAGGTCATGAAGTTATAAGTATTAATTGCAGGAATGATTGCCCATATTACGGCGAGCCACTTCCAACTGTCTATTCCAAATATCAGGAAAATAAGCTGGAAATCAAAATTGTCCCAACAGCTCCCCAACAGTAAAACGAATGGAGCAGACTCATAGTTGCTTCTTTGTTTTCAAACGGACAGGCCTCGATAATAGGACTGCAAAGTACTTCTATTAAACCGCTTCCGATGGCATAAACAATAACACTACATATAATTCCAATAAAAGGATCAGGTAAAAAATCAGGTAAAAATGCCAGTCCAAGCAGACCCAATGCAGCAAATATTTCTGATGCAACAATGCACACACGATATCCGATATGATCTACGAATTGGCACAGAACAGATCAACCAGAAGCTGTGTGAAAAAGAAGAAAGTGGATATCAGAGCAATGTTACCGAGAGAAATATGGTAGTCACTGTGAAATTTCAAAAAAAGAAGCGGTGCGAAGTTTGCCGCAATAGCCTGTGTGATAAATCCCATATAACAGGCTATTTTTGTCTTATGGTAGTTAGTTTTTTTTACAGCATTCATTTTTTATTTTCCTCTCCGAATGTTTTTAACAGTTTTATGTTCAATCTTCACATTCATCAATACTTCCACAAAAAAGTCTGTTCTGGGTGGTGCGGTTATTTCAATTTTGTCGCCCTCAATGTTGATCTCACTTTCATTCATCCATTTAAAAATCATAAGAATACCTCTTTTCTTTTTTACTTGATTATATAGCAAATATCAGATATATACATTGAATTAAATTGTAGAAATACTGTATAATATCGTAAAAAAGAAAGAACGTGATATGGGATGGATTATAATAAAATACTTACAGACGAGGAGTTCATGGAAATTAAACAGCATGGAAGCAGTGATTATCCATTCCAGTATTATTATGATAATCTGGAATTGTTTGATTTTCATTGTATTGAGTGGCACTGGCACAGAGAATTTGAGTTTTTATATGTCGAGTCCGGACAAGTTACATGCGGAATAGGAGAAAAACAGATTATATTGTCAGAAGGAGAAGCAATTTTTATTAATTCTAAAATATTGCACCGCTTTTACGCATCATCAGGTGGTATCATTCCTAACTTTGTATGTATGCCGGAATTTATTGCGCCGGAGAACAGCCTGATCTATAAGAAATATATCTTGCCAATCATTTCATCGAATATATATTTCCAGCGTTTTCAGCCTGATGAACTATGGCAAACAAAGATCATACAAACTATGATAAAAATAATGGAAATACAGAGGAATGAGAAAATAAGAGAACTTGCTACTTTGGCATTGCTGCAGGATTTATGGCTGACTTTTTATGAAAATGTAAAGTTATCTGATAAAGGAGATGTACAGACAGTGGATGAAGTTGCACAGAAAAGAGTGCAGTTGATCATGCAATATATACATGAAAACTATAATCGCAATTTGTCTCTGGATGAAATTGCTTCGTATATAGGAATCAGCAAAAGTACTGCACTTAATTTGTTCCACCGTTTTTTACATACTACACCGGTTAATTATCTGATAGGATATCGACTTCAGGCAGCTTCCTGGTTATTGAAAAATACGAATAAAAAAGTAAAAACGATCGCTTATGAAAGCGGATTTCATAACGTTGATTATTTTTGCAGATTGTTTAAAAAACGTTATCATTTAACTCCATCAGAATATCGCTGCACATGTTTAAAAGTGTTGTCGGCTGATCCGAGTCTTTAGACCTGTAAATAAAGCCGATGCAGGACTTTTGGAATCCTGTATCGGCTTTGTTGATTTTGTAAAGGCTTTGAAAAATTTACTTTTACTGGTTCATCAGTGCTTTGATATCTTCTTCCGGTGTGGTGATAGGTGCAATGCCATAATTTTCAACCAGAAAGTTCAGAATATTAGGAGACAGGAACGCCGGAAGAGAAGGACCAAGGCGGATATTTTTGATACCCAGATGCAGGAGGGTTAACAGGATACAGACTGCTTTCTGTTCATACCAGGAGAGTACGAAGGAAAGCGGAAGCTCATTTACAGAACATCCAAATGCATCTGCAAGTGCCACAGCAACCTGGATCGCACCATAAGCATCATTACACTGACCCATATCCATCAGTCGTGGCAGACCACCGATCTCTCCCAGATCGAGATCATTGAAACGGAATTTTCCACATGCCAGGGTGAGAACGATACTGTCAGAAGGTGTCTGTTTCACAAATTCCGTATAATAGTTTCGACCTGGCTTGGCACCGTCACAGCCGGCAACCAGGAAGAAATGGCGGATCGCGCCTGATTTTACGGCTTCTACCACAGTACCTGCATGGGACAGGATAGCTGCATGACCAAAACCAGTTGTCACTTTATTACCACCGTTGATACCGGAGAACGTCCGATCTTCTTTGTAACCACCCAGCTCCAGTGCTTTTTCAATAAGCGGTGTGAAATCTTTCTTCTCGTCAATATGGACAGCTCCCGGGAAGGCAACCACTTCTGTTGTAAACACTCTGTCAGCGTAGCTGCTTTTTGGAGGCATCAGACAGTTGGTAGTGTAGAGGATCGGGGCCGGAAGATGGTCAAACTCTTTCTGCTGATTCTGCCATGCAGTTCCGAAATTGCCTTTCAGGTGAGAGTATTTCTTTAAGAATGGATAGGCATGGGCAGGGAGCATTTCACCATGTGTATAGATATTGATTCCTTTTCCCTCAGTCTGTTCAAGTAAAAGCTGCAGATCTTTCAGATCATGTCCGGTCACGACAATAAAAGGCCCTTTTTCTACCGTAAGTGTAACATCAGTTGGCTCTGGTGTTCCATAGGTTTCTGTATTTGCCTTATCAAGAAGTGCCATGCACTTCAGATTGATCTCTCCTGTTTTGAGTACTGTGGAAAGCAGTGCTTCTGTGCTTTCTTCATAACCGATCTTAGATAATGCCTCGCAGAAGAACTGATTCACTTCGGCATCTTCATAATTCAGAACATTTGCATGATAGGCATAGGCAGCCATTCCGCGGATACCAAAGAGAATAAGAGATTTCAAGGAGCGGATATCTTCATTGGCATTCCACAGCTGCTGAAGATCATATTCCTTTGTTCTGCAGTCAGGAGCCAGTCTTTCTTTTTCAGCTCTGACTTTTTGTATCATATTTTCGATTGCTGCATTGTCAAAACTTACATTTGTAACTGTAGTAAACAGTCCTTCGATTATGATCTGTCCGGTTCTTTTTGAAATAGTTTCCGTGCTGTCGGCAGCTTTAGCCAGACTGATCAACGCACCTGTCAGTTCGTCCTGTAATTTCGCTGTATCTGCTTTTTTTCCACAGACACCGGAATTTCCGGTGCAGCCGGTACACCCGACAGTCTGTTCACACTGAAAACAAAACATTTTTTTATCCATTATTGTATTCTCCTTTTATTCTGTGATTTTTTCGAAGGATCTTTCTTATTATTTTATCCTCGACCAGTAGTATTTATCCTTGGTTTCTGTTAGGAGTATAGTATAATAATTACAACGTGTATGTTTGATTTCCAACAGGAGGATTAATTTTGAAAAAATATTTACCCATTCTAAGAACGAGCCCTTTCTTTAAAGGTCTTACTGATAATGAGATATTATCCATACTGCATTGTGTAAATGCAGCAACGATCTCCAGAAAACGGGATTCTTATATTTTCAGAGCCGGAGACTCTACCGAAGTAATGGGACTTGTGGTGGCAGGCTGTGTTCTTGTTATTCAGGAAGACCTGTGGGGACATCGGAATATTCTGTCAAAATGTCATGCGGGAGATTTTTTTGGTGAACCATATGCAGCAAGTCCGGGAGCTGTTCTGAATGTCAGTGTGGTAGCAGACGAAGATTGTGAGATTATTTTATTAAATGTTCAAAGGCTTCTGGTTTCCTGCCCAATAGTATGTGAGCATCATCAGAAGCTGATCCGTAACCTGGTCGGTGTCCTGGCAAATAAGATCCTGATCCTCAACGATAAGATCACACATGTGGGCAAGCGAACGACAAGGGATAAGCTGTTGTCCTATCTGTCGTCGGTATCTATCAGACAGGCATCGTTATCCTTTGATATTCCTTTTGACCGGCAGCAGCTGGCAGATTATCTTTGCATTGACCGTGCGGCAATGTCTTCGGAGATATCAAAGCTGCAAAAAGAAGGACTTATAAAAACAAACAGAAACCATTTTGAGCTGACTGTCTGTAATGATACGGATTCAGGAATAAAAATGTGATATACATCACGGAAAACGATAAACTTTTTCATTATAATGCAAAAGGAAGTGAGACTGCTTAAAGAGATTCTATTGTTATAAGCGTTCACACGATGGTATTATGGTGTATGTATAAAGAATCTATGAAATCAGTTATTGAAAAATAGGAGGAAAAAAATGCTCATCAGAAAAGCAGAAGAAAAAGATATTCCGAGGATCCTGGAATTGTTAGGACAGGTGCTGCAGATCCATGCAGATATAAGGCTGATATTTTTATTCCGGGCACAACAAAATATACGACAGACGAATTGACAGAGCTTTTGAAAAATGAAGAAAAGCCAATATATGTTGCAGCGGATGAGGCTGATGTTTGTGTGGGGTATGCATTTTGTCAATTAAAGGAGCAGCCTTTTTCAAACAATATGGTACCGTTTAAATCTCTTTTTATAGATGACCTGTGTGTCGATCAGGAGACACGAGGTCAGCATATTGGGGGAAAGCCTGTTTGAATATGTAAAAAATAAAGCAAAGCAGCTAGGATGCTATGAAGTGACATTGAATGTGTGGGCAGGAAATACTTCAGCAGAAAAATTTTATGAAAAAATGGGAATGCGGACAAAAGAAAAGGCAGATGGAATACATATTATAAGATGTTGAATTGTTCAGGAAAAAAACAGCCGCTAAGATACAGACTGAGATGTCTGTACCTTAGCCGGAAAATTTATCACTGTAATGAACATGCATAGCTTCCCAGTCCATAAACAATACATAAAATACTCTTCCGTATTGCTGGCTGTCCACAATCCTTCCGTGATCAAGAACAGAAAGGTAAGTGCCGTCTACTTTTCGAAGATGAAAGTGGATATAGTCATTGTTATTGCCGGCATCGATCTGTTTCCAGATGCTTGTTTCTATCTGCTGTTGTTCATCTTCCCTGATCAGGTGAGACTGTAATTAATTCTGTGTAAACTCTAAAAGAGCTATATATCCTCTTGGATTGATGTTAAAATAAATATCAATTTAGGAGGATTTTTTTATGGCACGAAGAAGAAAAATGGATCCGGAACGCAA
>ENA-OQAN01000633-OQAN01000633.1-human-gut-metagenome-genome-assembly--contig:-NODE-633-length-17906-cov-2.305641_pt1 | contig 17906 bp, 25 predicted proteins | sample MGYA00242735_ERZ504527 | MGnify/ENA primary metagenome ERZ504527 (study PRJEB26092, sample SAMD00036230) | human gut metagenome | host: Homo sapiens | study: EMG produced TPA metagenomics assembly of... | reverse complement strand
GCTCCTTACGGCGATGAGCCCGCGACTTGCGCGGGCTGAGCGTTTCCACATCCCTGTACAGCGAACGCACCGTACAGGCCACGAAGATCCAGAGCAGTACGAGGAAGCCGTACTTGAGGATCGCGAAAGTAAGTTCAGTGAGCATAGAGGCAACTCCCGAGGTTGGGGTTGGTTACTCCTGATCCTGCGAAGAGGCCCAATACAGGATTCGGGTGCGGCCGATGGTGATCGTGTTGCCGTCGAGCAACGTGGCCGCCTCGACATGATGGCCTTCGACATACATGCCGTTGGTGGAGCCAGATCGCGTGCGATGACGGTGTTGCCGTTGTCGGTGATGTCGATCTGCATGTGGCGGCGGGAGATGCCCGGATCGTCGATCACGATATCGCAGTCGGATCCGCGGCCGATGATGGTCTTGCTTTCCGTGAGCAGATACTGGTGTTCGCCGATTTCCAGCATCGGGCAGTCTTCGGTCTGCGCGTCGGTGGTGACGGGCACGGTATTGCCTTGCACGGATTCGCTCGTCAGCTTGAAATTGCTCTTGGTGAGGTCAAGGTCCTCTTCGAAGATCACCACGACCGGACCGACGAACGCGTAATGCTGGTCCTTCGCGTACTGGGTGAGGTTGTCGGCCAGCTCATTGGCCAACGCTTCCGCGCCCCATTCGACGATGTTGTTGAAATCCGGCGTGCTCAGCTTGAAACGGTACTCATTCGGCGCCACGGTACGGTCTCGCGTGACGGGCATGGCCTCTTTGTCAATCTCACGTTCCAGAGCGCTGGAAAGGTCGACGGGCTGCAGGTCCTTGGACCCGAACTTGGCGAAAACCCCGTTGACGGCGTCTTCCACGCTTTTCTCAAATCGGTCGAGAACACTCATGCTTGTCCCTTTCTATCCTCACCCATCCTACGCGGTAGAGCGCCGAGCGCCAATTCGTAAGTCCTTTAATTGCAAAAATTTCATGCATAAATCCATCCCCAGCATCATTTAGGGGGTATTTATCCGCGAATATGACTACCTTCGCCCCCGATTTCCACGATGCACGAATTCACGGAAGGTGGAATTGGGATGGTGCTAGGTTGGGAGCATGACAGATGCGATTCGACAGTTCCCCCGTAAAAAGCACGTACCTTGCGATTTTCCTGCGGCGCTCCGCGTTCGGCGCGCGTGATTGCAGACGGCTCCCGCGCGCTGTTCCTGCGTTCCGACGGTCCGGAAGACACCGTCACCTCGCTGTGGATGAGCGTGATCGACGAAGACGGCAACATCGGTGAGATTCCGCTCGCCGATCCGCGCGTATTGCTTGCCGACGCCGACGCGGAAGACGTTCCGGCGGAAGAGAAGGCGCGACGCGAACGTGCGCGCGAAGGCGGATCCGGCATCGTCTCGTATTGCGTCGACGGTGCCGGCAACCGCGTGACCTTCACCATCAACGGGCAGCTTTTCCTCACCGACCTTACGGCGGGCGCGACGCGAGCCATCACGATAGAGGAAGATGAACTCAAACCGGTGCTGAACCCGCGCATCAGTCCCGACGGACGGCACATCATGTACACCACCGGCACGTATCTGGTGGACGTGGATCTTGCCAACGATGAAGAAACCGGCGACGCGATTTCGGTGGTCGCTCGGCACCGCAGAACGGCGAATGGAAAATCGGATTGGCGGAATTCGCCGCAGGCGAAGAAATGGACCGCTACGACGGCTTCTGGTGGTCACCCGACTCCAAATACGTGCTCTTCGAAACCTACGACGAATCCCCCGAACCGATCTGGCATCTGTCGGACCCCGCGAATCCAACCAATCCGGCGCAAGCCAACCGCTATCCGCAGGCGTTGACCGCCAATGCCGACGTGCGGCTGACCCTGCTGGAACTCGGCTACGACAGCGACAACTGCTGCTACGGGGCAATCGCCAATGAAGTGCAGTGGGACCATGAATCCTACGAATATCTGGCCGCCGTAAGCTGGCGTGAAGGCCACGATCCGATCATCCTTGTGCAAGACCGCCTCCAGCAGCACGATCAGGTGCTCGCCATCCATGTAGGCGAGCCGATCGCCACCATGCGTGACGCGGAAAACGGCTTCACCGACGACAATGGCGACGAGGTCGAAACCTTCTCCATCGCCATTCCCGAATACGCGGAAGGCGAACGCCCCGGCACCACGCGCGTGCTTGAGGAACACGGCAACGACTACTGGCTCGACCTCATCCACGGCACCCCTGCATTCACTCCGGATGGACGCTTGATCTGCGCGATGAACGACATGGACGTCGATACGAACCGACTCACCGTTGATGGTACGCCCTTCACTCCGGCCGGACTACAGGTGCGCGAAGTGCTCGACGTGACCGACGACGACGTGCTGTGCGTGGTGCAGCGCACCCCTGAAATCCTGCCTGAAAGCGACCTGCCGTTCCTCTGGCAGTCGAATGCCGCCGACCATGACGCCCGCAGCTTCGACGTGGTGTCGATCCGCTATGACGGCACATGGGAACCCCTCACCTACGCGCCCGGCCAGTGGAGCATGTCTCGCGCCGGCAACGGCTGCGTGGTGACCGGACGGGGCATGGACGACGCAACCGTGCAAATGCAGCATTGCATGAACATCGCCACAACCGACGAAAATGGTACGGACGTGGCGTCAATGGTGGTCGCACCAATCGAAAACCATGCCGAAACCCCCGGATTCACGCCGAACGTGCACTTCACCCGACTCGGCGAACGTGAGCTGTACACGGCGATCGTGCTGCCCTCATCCGATAGTGAATACGCGCACGAAGCCATCCTGCCGGTACTCATGAAACCCTACGGAGGCCCCGGCTTCCAACAGGTCATCGAAAGTCAATCCTTCTATTGGGACGCGCAATGGTGGGCCGACCAAGGCTACATCGTGGTCACCACCGACGGACGCGGCACCACCGGACGCGGCCCGCAATGGGACCGCGCCATCTACGAAACCATGAAATCCGCAACGCTCGAAGACCAGATCGACGCCGTGCGCGCGCTGCCGGAAGCGTTGGAAGCGCTGGCTGGCGAGAATGCGGCAGCCAACGTTCCGCAACCCGATCTCAGCCGCGTCGCCATGATCGGCTGGTCGTACGGCGGATTCCTCTCCGCGCTCGCCGTGTTGGAGCGCCGGAAACGTTCGCCGCGGCCTGCGCGGGCGCGCCTCCGACCGACTGGACGCTGTACGACACGCATTACACCGAACGCTATCTCGGCCTTGACCCGGCCGTGTACGAACGCAACAGCATCATCGCCGACGCGCCGCAGCTTGATCGCCCGCTCATGCTCATCCACGGGTTCGCCGACGACAATGTGACGATCGCGCACAGCCTGCGCCTGAGCCAGGCGCTGATGGCAACCGGACGTAAGCACACGTTCCTGCCGCTGACCGGCATCACGCACATGACCAACGACGAGACGGTTGCCGAAAATCTGCTGATCCTGCAGCGCGATTTCCTTGCGGAAGCGTTGGGGTGACGGCACCGTGACGACAGTGCAGTAACGGTAACGGCAACATCGCAAACGAAAGTGCTGCAAAGCGCCGTAGGAAGACAAAACGCGTTCCCCTGCGATTCCCGGACTGCCAAGCATCCGAACGTCGTGGGCGAACGCGTTCCCTTCTCGAATGCCAACATAAAACAGGCGAAACGACTTCGCAAGCGAGGGGGTACCACATTTGTGTACCCCCCCCCAAAAAAAATCTGGGCTTGAAAAAGACGGAAATCGGTGGATCGGGCTCGTCCCAACCTGATCCGCAGCTATAGTCAAACCTGCACTTGTTCAAGCAAACCGGGCGAATCGTCGATGACGGTCACCGGAATGTACGCAAACAACGTCCAACTGCCGTCCTGCGCAGACGTGGTGAGCGTGCCCTGATACGATTCGAGCTGCTTCTTGAACGAGGCGAGCCCGTGGCCGCCCGGTAGTTCGTCATCGCGCTCGTCAGCTCCAGCCATGTCCTCTTTCATGGGATTGATTTGCGTGATTTCGATGGCATTCGGCCGGAGCATCACCGAAAGATCGACCTTGCTTCCCGGAGCGGCATGGCGTGCGATATTCGCATAGATCTCGCGCAGCAGATTATTGGCAAGTTCGGCGATTGCTTGCGATGCGCTCGCTTGCCGCCCGCGCAGTGCCGGATGGACGTGATATTGAAGCCAAGCTTGCGCAAGCGACGATCGCCGTCATCCAGTGTTGCTCGCAGCAGATTGGCCAACGCTTCGCCGTCGGCGTCGCCGGGGAGAGTAGTGGCGTCCATATTCAATTCGTCGATGACGCGATGCACGTTCGTCAATGCGGAAAGAATATATTCGTTGATTTGACGCCAGTCTTCGGCATCGGCTGTTGTGGTTGCCGTAGTTGTGGTTGCGTTGGCAGGGTCAGCAGCGACGCCAGGGCCGCTAGAGTTGCCACCGATATGCCGTTGCGCCACAAACGACGCTGCTGACAAATCGCCCGTCACCGCATCGTGAATGGCATCGGCAATGCGTGCGCGGCTTTCCAATTCCTGCAGACGATTCTTGTTCTGCGCCGCTTCGAAGCTTTTCTGCGTTGTTTTTTCGCTCCAACTCAACGTCCGACCAAGCAGTAGCACCATGGCATACATGCTGACCATGGCGACGGGGTTGGTATTTGGGTCAGGGGGGTCAATCAGCAGAATGTTAACAACGTAATATGTGAGTAACGTTGCCACGATAATGGCATTAGTGCTGTATGCGAGCATGCCATAGGCGTAAAGCTGCGCGGGAAGAGAATTTCCCAAATGCGCGTAGGGAGTAAACAGATCGCCTATGGAGCAATCACGAGAATCGCCACCGATGTACTTTTCAGAAACAGCGGAGACAGTACGAGCGCCGTAACCAGCATCGCAACCCATATCACGCCAAATATGTCGGTAGGAGGCTCGTAGCAAACGCCGTATATGGTCCATGCAAGCACGATCAGCATAATGGCGAAACGGATTGGATGCCACAGGTTCGGATGCTGCGTGCGCATACGGTTGCGCCACGCAATGTACTGAGTTGCGGGTTTAGAGCGCATTGGACCTCACCCACAGTGCCACTGCCTGACGCGAGGTCTTGCAGTTGAGTTTTCTTAAAATACTTTGCATATGTTTGCGGATGGTGGCTTCGGAAATCCCCAAACGCTCGGCGATGTCCCGGTCAAGCATGCCCTCCGCGCACAAGGAAATAATCTGCTCCTCACGAACGGTAAGCGCGGGAGTGGTCTCAGCCTCCCTGCTGATACGCAGATTGGCCAACGCAGGCGGCTCAAATCCCTCCATCACCTCGCCATTGCACATACGCATAATAATCTGCGCCAACTGGTCGGCATTCTCCTTACCAACCAACCCTTGCGCACCAGCCTCAACCAGCTTGTCCCGATAACTATTGATGGAAAAACTGGTTGCACCGAGAATCGGCATGCGCTGGCCCATCAAACGCAACCGACGACACGTGGCGGAGCCTTGCAATCCCTCCATCGACATATCGAGAATCAACAAACTGACATGGCCGTTCGCATCCTGCAACGTTCTATCGCCTCACAGCCTGAAGTCGCCGTCCACACCACATACGCGGTCGGCACTTTGCTGGCAATGACGGCACTGAGCGAATCCAGCGCTCGCGGATCATTGTCGACCAGCGCGATGCGGTGAATCTTGGGATGCTTTTCCCGCGTGGACATCATGCGATCACTTTCCTTTTCCGCACAGCCATTGCAGCCATGTTGGGCAGTTGGAATCTTGGGCAGCGGAGATATCACCGTTGTTGTCAACGGGAGTTGCCGCCGCGTACGCATACGTTGGTGTGCCGGTGAGAGACAGCGTTACCACCATCAGCAGTGAAACGAACTTCATACCTCCATAGTATGCGAGGATGGCGCGCGGGGGTGACGATTCGGTTGTTCCGGTACGCCGTTGATGCACTGACGCATCGTTATACAGCGCGTATGCCTGTGCTTAGTTTCGTCTTGGCGCCGTTCGCCTAAGATGGAACCATGACTATCACGCTCATCGACGAGGCGCGCTATGACGCCGAAATGGACGCTACGGTGCTGCCTGCGCTGCAGGCTTGCATGACGGAAGGTTGGATGGAACCGGCCACCGTCGATTGGGAAGGCAAGGCGTTGCCCAAGTTGGAGCGCCCCGGCCGGTTGCATTACTACCGCTACGACGCGCGCACATTCGACGCGTTGCGCGAGGAAGGCGCTTCGGGCGTATTTCGTGGCACGGTCGTCATTTCGCACGGATTCACCGAATTCGGACGCAAATACAGCGAATGGTGTGGTACTTTCTGTTGGCCGGCTATTCGGTGTGCGTGTTCGAGCATCGCGGGCATGGCCATTCCGCGCACGATATGAGCAATCCAAGTTTGGTATGGATTGACGATTGGCGGCGATATGTGGCCGATTTCGCCACGTTTGCACAGACTGTGGGGCGTGAGGCGGCGGATGGTGGCCCAATGTACCTGTACTGCCATTCCATGGGCGGCGGCATCGGCGCGGCTGTGCTGGAACGCTACCCGTCGCTGTTCGACAAGGCGGTCCTGTCCGCGCCATGATCGCGCCGGTGGTCGGCATGCAACGTGGATCGCACGCATTGTGGTCGGCGTAATCTGGCGGGCTTGGCTTCGGCAAATCACGCGTGTTCGGTCATACTGATTTCGACGGAAACCTCAATCTCGACGATTACGAGGGAGCCTCCGAGGCACGCATCCGCTGGTTCCACAAGCAACGTTTGGCGGACGTGACGTGCCAGACCAACGCTGCCACGTTCGATTGGGCAAACCAGGCGATGGCGCTTTCCCGAGCCGTGCTCAAACCCGACATGTGTGGAGCTATCGAAGCTCCGGTATTGCTATTCCAAGCCGGACGCGACGTGTGGGTGCTCAACGGACCACAAGATGACTTCGTCGAACGTGTGCGAGAAGGCGGCGGTTCCATCGAAAAAGTGCGATACAGCCAGTCATTGCACGAAATTTTCTCCATGCCGAATGCCGTGCTCGGATCATATCTTGGCAAAATCCTCGATTTTTTGTCAGCGCCGAACGCAAGCTTGGCGGAATAAATCTGTTTTGCATAACTGACGTTTAATATGCGTACCGTGTGCGTTACAATCGCCGTGAATTTGCCGTGAAAGCCGTGGAGAGAGCGAGGACAGGCCGTGGCAAAGCAAACGTCGGGACAGGCGTCGCAATCGCAGAAAACTTCCGAATCGCAAAAAACCGCGAAAAAAACTACGAAAAAAACGGAACATGTGCTGGAACAGACGCCGAAAAGCCTGCTCATCGGCACTGGCATGACATTGCTGGGCGGTGCCATGTGGGGTATGAACAGCACCGTGGCCAAACTGCTGATGCGCGACTACCAGCTGGATCCGATCTGGCTTTCCTGCGTACGCGCGCTATTCGCCAGCCTGATCTTCCTGGTCGGATCGGCCATCACCACACCGCAGAAACTCGCCGGAGCGGTCAAAGACGTCAAATCGTATCCGAAATATCTGGTCACGACACTGATCTGCGTGCTTCTGGTGCAGGTCTCCTACCTGATGACCATCGACTGGACGAACTCCGGAACCGCCACCGTATTGCAGACGCTCAACCTGATCTTCGTGCTCGCCTGGGTATGCCTGCGCGGCAAACGACTGCCCCTCAAGCGTGAATTGGTCGGCGTGCTCCTGGCGTTCGCAGGCACGTTCCTCATCGCCACCGGCGGCAACTTCGCCTCGCTGTCGTTGCCATGGCAGGGGCTCGCATGGGGACTGGTTGACGCGGTGAGCACCGCGGCCATGTCCATCCTGCCGGTCGTGCTCATGCTCAAATGGGGCAACATGACCATCAACGGCATCACATTCCTCATGTCCGGACTCATATTATGCCCGTTCGCGCAACCGTGGGCGAACATTCCCGCACTGGACGCGCGAGGCGTGCTTCTGCTGCTCTACACCATCGTATGCGGCACGTTCCTCGCGTTCTGGCTCTACATGGCAGGCGTGATGCGCGTCGGCGCGGTGCGTGCACCATGCTCGGCACCAGCGAACCGGTCATGGCCACCATCACCGCAGTGGCATGGGCCGGCGAAACGTTCACCTTCACCGACCTGACCGGCTTCGCCATGATCATCATCATGGTCTTCCTCGTGCGCTGACCGCTCGCCATAGCCATAAACTGTCCGATTCTGGAGAATCGGACATCCAGAACGCAAAACCCATACCTTAGTTGTCCGATTCACCAGAAACGGACAACTAAACAGGTAAAACTGCCCCACAGTTGTCCGTTTCTCCAGAATCGGACATCCAGGGCATAAAAAATGTGCCGCGGATGACCGATTCTGCAGAATCAGACATGCACGGCACAGGAGAGGGAAGTACTACTTGGCGTACACGGAGAAGCGCTCGCCCACGTGCGCGGCCTGCTCGGCCTCATTCACCACGCGATCGCGTAATCCGCGTAGCTGATGTAGCTTTCGCCAGCAGCGTTCACCGTGAGCTCTTCACCAGCGGTCTCATACGAGCCAACGCGCTCGCCATCGGCTTGGAAGTCGGCGGCCGGGCTGATGAACGTCCACTTCACGTCGGAGCGTTCGCGCAGCTCCTCGAGCGCTTGCCTTGGGCTTCGGCGAGCGGCTTGAATTCAGCCGGGAACGTTGGCAGATCTTTGAGTTGCGTGGTGTGTTCCGGGTTGACATACAGACTGCCCGCGCCACCGACCACGATGAGTCGGGTGTTGACGCCGGACAGAATATCGCACAGGTGCTTGAGACTGCTGGAATGCTGCGGAAGCATCTCGGGGGTCCATGCGCCGAACGCGTCCACGACCACGTCGAATCCGGCGAGGTCGGCGGCGGTCAGGTTGAACAGATCCTTGACTACGACGTTCTTCGCGACGGTCTTGTTGTCACCGCGCACCACGGCGGTCACGTCATGACCGCGTTCCACGGCTTCCTTGACGACGAGCTGGCCTTCGCGTCCGTTCGCTGCCACAACTGCGATCTTCATAATGGTTCCTTTCGTCTGGGTGCGTCCGATCAGTGTCTGACGTAGGTTTTGTTCCGATGAGATGTACGATATTTCCATACAGAAGAAAATGGAAGAAGGCACAATAAAGTTCTATAGTTACCTAAAGGGAAGTTTTATTGACTTTATTGAGATTGCGAAAGGAAAGAATATGACAACAAAACGTGAGCTCCCGGCGTGTCCCGTGGAAATAACCATGATGCTGATTTCCGATAAATGGAAAGTGCTGATTCTGCGTGATCTGTTGAATGGCACTTTGCGATTCAGCGAGCTGCGTCGTTCTGTGGGCAACGTTTCGCAAAAAGTGTTGACGTCGAATTTGCGCCAGATGGAACGCGACGGACTTGTGCATCGCGAAGTGTATCCGGAAGTGCCGCCGCGCGTCGAATACTCGCTGACTGAAGTCGGCGAAAGCCTGCGCCCGATCATCGATGCGATGAAGACATGGGGGAACCATTACCGAAACGAACACGAGTCTGATTGTTCCAGTCACTGGAGTTGTCGGGAGCCGCTGAGCTCTACTGCCGCTTGGGAAACGAAAAGGCCGGAACCTTTCGGCTCCGACCTTTCACCATGGTGCGAGCGGGGGAGTTGAACCCCACGAGCATACACTCACTGCCACCTGAAGACAGCGCGTCTACCATTCCGCCACGCTCGCAGACAATCGACTATCTACACCTATCGTTCCGATACCGCAATTACGGCGTGTCGCGATGGTTACGGTGTCCGATTCACCCGAATCGGACAGTCTGGGGCGTTCGGATGATGCGTGCATGACTGATTTACCCGAATCGGACACTCGGGTGAGTGGAGGATGCGCTGCGAGTGACCGATTCTGGAGAATCGGACAAATAGACATGCGAATACGCGGCTGTGAACGGGCGTGAATCAAGGCAGCATCAAATCGGTACCGCCGAGAAAACGGTAGCCGCCGTCATCCAGCAATCGGGTTTTCGCAAAATGTAAGCCCAGGAGCGTGGCTTGTACCTCGTCGATGCCGTAAATGACATGCTCCCAGACGGTCTGTCCAGAAGCGTCTTCCAGACGAACGTTTACACTCCAGGCGTCCTCGTCGATTTGCGGTTCGGAAACCGACAACACCCGATCTCCACCCGCGTATTGGAATTGTCGCTGCATGCTCGTCTCCCATCAAATGCGCGTATCTTCGATTGCGGGTTGTTCGCTCTTCGGGTCGGAAGATAGTGTTTGGCTATTTGTCGCATTGGAACTTTTTCCCGCTAGGCAGGCGGCATAGGCTGTGGCTGCCCCGGCCCAGCATACTGCGGCCGCAGCACCGTGTAGGCGTTTGCATGTTTTCCCTAAAAGTTTATATTCGTGATCACACGTTGCTTTGAGGAGACTGTGACTGCAGCTGCATTGCTTACTGATGGATTACTGATGGCGCATGGGGGCATTCCCTGAACTGTTGATAATATACAAGCGAAGGTAATTGTTAGAATAGTTTTCAGCATAATTTAATGTCCTGCGATAACTGATATTGGAATTAAATTAAAATATTCGCCAGAATTTGTGCTACGCAATGTGCAGTGCTTGCGTTTACGCCATGCTGACGGAGGAATTGCTCGATTTTGCCAGCTGCCCAATTCTCAGGTTTTTGCAGAAAGCCGGAGAGATCGCCGAGCCATTTTGCTCCACTGAAAATTTTTGCCGCTACTTTAAGCGCTTTGGCTACATTTCCTACGGCTCCACGACTCTGTGGCACGTCATCCGTGTCATTCAATGGTTGCAAGGCGTTTGCATTTTTAGTGGGGAATATTCCGGAAGCCTCCGCCTCTGCCGGGTAAGCATATTGTTTGTCGGCTGTGGGCTGGACGGAGAGGCTATGTGCTTCGTGTTCGATTGCTGCGCTGTTCGGCACCTCATCCATGCTGGGAAGCGAAGCTTCATCTGCCATTGCTGTCGCGCTCCCCGATGCAAGTGTCGCACAAGCCAAAAGAGTCGCAATAACACGTAACGTGTTCTTTTTCATATATATGTCCTTTCGTCAAGTTGACGTGACATCAGTCGAGAGTAGAAGCGTGTTCGCAATTGTGATAGAGTGCTGTCACCTGTTAGGGGGACATGTCGCATTAAATATTCAAACGGGTGACATTGCTGTTGTACGGAACCGCATTGCGTGATTTACATGATGACGGAATGTGTCCCCCGGTGAAAGGTGTGAATATGCGACGGAAGCAAAATGCATGCGATTCGAACGGTGGCGTACATGCTGAGCGCGTGACGGCCAACATGCATGACCTTACATATGGCTTGAAAGATTTTTTCCGCGAGGTCTTTCTTGATAAGGATGATATCGACTATGAGCGCCGCTTTGACGTGCGTTCCTTGCCATTGCTGGTTGTAGCGATGGCTGCAGGATGGCTCTATTCTCGTGATGGAAACGGATTCTATGCGTGTGTCAGCGCGATTTTTGCTGTTTCCTATACTGTGTATTTCATCGTCAATCGAGGCGTGTACATCGTGCGCCTGTTCCGTGGGGAAAATATTTTCGGTAAACGGCGTGTGAGATGCATGAAATACCGTGGCACGATACATTCGTCGGTTGTGGGCGGGCTGGCAAAAGCCTTGGAAAAATTCGTTGATAACGATACGCTGTATGCGTATATCGGCGGATATGGTGTTCCGTTGCTGGGCACTGCGACAATGATTGCTTATGATGCGTCGCACTGGTTATGGTTGGCATTAGTTGGGGGAGTCTTGTGCGTTGTATATGCGCTGTATTGGCTGATATATGCATTTGTTGCTGCGCATCGGGCGCTTATCGCAGTGCTTGCGGATCGCGATAGGAGATTGGAACAGGCGGGTTATCGCATGACGGTTATGCGCCGAGATGCAAAATTGGCCAGCAGGACGCATGATACGGTTACCGGTGGTCTGTCGTATATTGCCTTTATTGCGCAGCAGCAGCTGGAGGGTAAAACCTTATCGGACGAGGAACGGGTTGCGTGGAAACATATCGATGATGCGGCTCAACGTACGATGGACAATGTTCATGAAGTTATTGATATTCTTGGACGAGATATCGACCCCGCAAATCCCGTTGGCGGCGAAGGGTTTGATTGCGAATCGCAAGAAATACAGATGCCAGATGTTTCTTCATTGGAGAGAATTATTCGCGAGCATTGTGATGAGGGGGATTCTCGGCTTAAGACGCTCGGGTTTGTTGGAACAAGTGAGATTCAGCTGGATGTTGCGGATGCTGATGATACTGGTGAAAGTGTTTGTGCGGATCTGATTGATGAGTGTACAAGTCTGATTGATGAGTTATACACCAATATTTCTTGTCACGCTGATACGAGTCAGCCATACGCTGTTTTTGTCAGTAGCGAGAACGGATGCCTCCGCATCACGCAGGTAAACGCTATAGCGTGCCCGCGCGATGCGCAGAGCGGCTATAAGAAGAAGGTTTCAGGAAGGGGACTTGCGTTTCATCGGAGGATGCTTGACGCGATGAGCGGGTCGATTACTACTTGTGAAGAGGGTGATACTTGGACGCTGCATGTGGTCATACCGTTGTGAAAACAATAGGTTTTGGCGTAGATATTTGATGATTATTCATGCTGAATCTTTATAAAATATCGCAAGTAATTTGGTGGTTAATGTAATGGAAACTAATGTGGAAAGAATTAACAAATTAGTTGAACATATAGGAATAGTCGACAATGATGTGTTGACGTTGGGTGCGTTGTCTAGCTATTTGACTCAACGATTTGGAGACGAGAAAATTTTATGGCGATGCACGCTTGGTAAAAAAGCTGCGGAATTATGTAGTAATTCGCAAACACGTCCCCAGATATTACTCATGGATATGTCATTATCTGATGCCGATGGCGTGCAGATTTGCCAGGAGATTCGGCGTACTGTTGACGATATGCCGATTTTGGCGATTACTTCTTTTCCGTTGCGCCGATATGCTGCTGCGGTGGCTCAGGCTGGAGTGCAAGGCATTGTCGCGAAACGAAATTTGCGCACTATTGCCGCTGCTCTTGAGTGCGTTGTATCTGGACACGTTTATCTGCCGGATGAGTTAGCGGAAACCATGCCGGATCTGCATTTTGAGTTGCCCGTACAGGCGCATCGTAGGATCGTAGCAGAGACTCTTGGCGGGCAGGCCGTGAAACCAGTTTTGTCCGATCGGGAAACGGCGATTATAGCCAGATATGCGCGAGGGCAGACCACACTTCAAGTGGGGGAGTGCTTAGGATTATCGGAGAACACTGTCAAGACTTATACCAAGCGTGCCATGGCGAAGCTTGGGGCGAAAACGCGGAGGTCAAGGCAATAGCCCTCTGGCTGATGCAAACCATGAGGCATGGTGTGTGATTTAGGCAGCTTTTATCTCTGATAAACGTATATGTGCTGTGACCGATTCTGGAGAAACGGACACATTGGGTGGTGGGTGGCTGGGGTGAAACGGCTAGATGTATGCATGACACGCGCGGAACACATGAAAAAGGCGCCGACGGGTTTGTTCGTCGGCGCCTTGGAATGCGGAAGTATGGCTCAGCATTCGTTTGGGTGGAAGGCCCAAGTGAAATGCATCATCGCGGGAACCGTTGGCGTAGAAGCGGGCTAGGGTTTCGTCGCGGAATTCGTCGAAATATCCGCCGTCAATCGACGCGCGAATATCGTCCAGCAGCTTCACGAAGAAATGCTCGTTGTGGATCGTCGCCAATGTGAAACCGTTGAATTCGCGGGCACGCAACGCATGATCCACGTAAGCGCGCGAATAATGCGTGCATGTGTAGCAATCGCAGCCCTCTTCAAGTGGGCCAAAATCATGCTTGAATTGCGCGCGCTTGATGTTGTAACGTCCGCCGCGCGTGAAAATCGCGCCATTTCGGCCGCAACGCGCCGGTGCGACGCAATCGAACGTGTCTCCACCATTCTCGACGCATGCGAAAATATCGTCGACTGCACGATGCCGAGCACGTGGCGCGGTCGGCTTTCCGGCATCGCATCGCAAATCCAGGCGCAAGTGTCGCCGATAATGCGCTTTTCAATCGCACCTCCAATACCGACGCCGTCGAAATCCAACGAAGCGATCTGTTCGGCCGCATGCCTGCGCAAATCCTCATAATTCGCGCCCTGTACCACGCCATACAGCGCCTGATACGGCTTGCCGACGCGCTCTTCGGTAAGTCTCTTATGCTCGGCAACGCAACGCTGCGCCCAACGGTAGGTGCGTTCCACGGAACGCTCCTGGTAGCCGCGCGTGTTCATCAGTGTGGTCAGCTCGTCGAACGCGAACATGATGTCGGCGCCGATCTTATGCTGGATTCCCATTGAAATTTCGGCGGAAAAACGGTGCAGTGAGCCGTTGAGCGGCGATTTGAACGTTACACCGTCCTCGTCCACGAACGCGAGACGCTCCTTGCCTTCGGCGATCACGTCGTCTGATTTCATGCCGGTCACGTCCATGGCGAGGGTTTTCTTGAAGCCTGCGCCGAGCGAAAGCACTTGGAAACCGCCGGAATCGGTGAAGGTCGGACCGTTCCAGTTCATGAATTTGGCAAGGCCGCCGGCTTCGTCGAGCACTTGCTCGCCGGGGCGTTCATACAGGTGAAACGCGTTGGACAGCAGGCATTGCGCGCCGAGGTCTTCATGGTTTCGGGCAGAACGGCTTTCATCGCGGCCTGCGTGGCCACGGGCACGAACGCTGGAGTGTGAATATCGCCGTGGGGGGTGTGAATGATGCCGGTGCGACCATATCGTGCGCCGCCTCGCCCCTTACCGTCCGCCGCGTCGGGAAGGCGGTTTTTCTGTTCGAAATAGAAGGCGTCGCGGCGGCCCGGCTTGCCTGGTTCCGCTCCACGCGGATGTTCGATGAGATTTTCGGACACTGCGGTTGCCGCGTTTTGCGTGTCTTGCGCTGTGTCGGTAGATGATTCGGTAAGGCTTGTCATGCGGAATATTTTATGCGATAGCAGCGATTCTTGAAAGTGCTGCAAAGAATGCGATCGGTGAAATGAAAACAAGGAAGATGTGGAAAGTGCGATGAAGGTGCCGATCGCATTTTGGTGCGATTTTCAGATTCAATGGTGATGTTGAACGTATTTGGCTGCTACTTTCAACAAACATTCAGGAAACTTCCAGAGCGAGTATCTTTACTCGTAGATAGCAGTTCGAGCGGCACGATTGCTGATTTGTGAAATGCCGCGAGACGAATAAGGAGCGAAAATGGCTGAAGAGAACGACCAGAACGCCGTGCAGCCGCAGAATGACGAACAACAGACCGTGCCGATGCCGCCGGTTGATGCGGAACAGACGCAAACTTACGCAGGTGAGCCGTATGCTGCAGAGTCGGCTACCGAACCGATTGACGTGCAGGGCGGTATTGAGGATCAGCCGACGGCCGCCATGCCTGTTGCGAACGATGGCGCTTCGGCGGAATCCGCGGCTGCGGCGGGCGATACGCCGGATTATGCTTCCGCGGCGGGCGAACGTACCGTGGTTGGCGGTTCCACGCAGGATGCGCCGGCCCAGCAGTACCGTCCGGCACCGGAATATGGTGCGTACGGTCCCGTGCCGACGCAGCCGGCTGATGGCACCGCAGCCGCGAACGATACTGCGAATGGTGCGCCGAACATACCCCCGCAGCCGCAATATGGCGCGTACGGGCAGCTCCGCAGCAGCCGCAGCGGCCTCGCAATCCTTTCTTCGGGAATCCGTATGTGGGTGGAAATCAGCAGAACGATCAGCAGAATACGCAATCGAATAACGCAATCCATTCATGAAGCCCGCTGCGCAAGGCGGAGCCAACGTGCCGCCAGCAGCGCCGAATACTCCAATAACGGCAACCCGTTTGGGAATCCGAATAACGGTAATCCGTTCGGTGCCCCGCAGCAGAATGGCGCAGCAACCAAGCCGAAGTCCGCTTCCGGCGTGACCGGGCATGTGATGACCGGCGTGGTGGCGGCCTCGTCTCCGCGGCATTGTGCCTCGGCGTCGGCTACGCGGCAATCACCAATGGATGGGTGACCGTACCCACCTCCAGCTCACTGACCAGCGTGAAGTCCAACACGTCCGGATCCGGTTCGGCGAAAGCCAAATCCGGCGAGGCCGCGGACTGGAGCGCGGTGGCGAAAGAAGTGTCCGATTCTGTGGTGTCCATTGACGTGGCAACCAGCGACGGCAGCGCCAAAGGCTCCGGTGCAATCATCAGCGACAAAGGCTACATCGTCACCAACAACCATGTGATTTCCGGCGCGAAGCAGATTCAAGTGACGCTCGCCAACGGCACCATCTACTCAGCGCAAATCGTCGGCACCGACACCACCACCGATCTGGCCGTAATCAAACTCGACAATCCGCCGAGCAATCTGAAAGCCGCGGAATTTGCCGATTCCGACAATCTTGCCGTGGGTGAATCCGTGATGGCCATCGGCAATCCGCTCGGCTACGATGACACCGCAACCGTCGGCATCGTTTCCGCGCTCAACCGCCCGGTGACCGTGTCCGATGACAACAACAACGACATCGTCACCAACGCCGTGCAGATTGACGCGGCCGTCAACCCGGGCAATTCCGGCGGTCCGACCTTCAATGCGGCCGGCCAGGTGATCGGCATCAACTCATCCATCGCATCCACCACAACGTCTTCCGGCACCGCCGGATCCATCGGCATCGGCTTCGCCATTCCGTCGAACCTGGTAAAGCGTGTGGCTAACGAGATCATCGACAACGGCACCGTGCAGCACGTGGCGCTCGGCGTCACCATCAAGAGCTCCACGGTTGAGGCGGACGGCGTGACCCGCGGTTGCACGCAGGTGCAGTCCGTGGTCGACGACAGCCCGGCGGCCAAGGCCGGAGTGAAGGCCGGCGACTCCATCGTGGCGTTCAACGGCAAGGCGGTGAACAACAACTATTCGCTGCTCGGCTACGTGCGCGCCTCCGCCATGAACGACAAGGTGACATTGACGGTCGTGCGCGACGGCAACACCATGGAGCTTGACGTGACACTCGACCAGGAGGAATCCCAAACGAACTCCTCCAACAGCCAGAACCAGCGGAACAACGGCAATGATGGCCAGAGCCAGAACGGCAATGGCAACGGTTACGGTAATGACGGCAACGGCAACGGAAATGGACAGAGCGACGGCAACGGTAGCAACGGCTACGGTGACGGTGGCGGCCTGTTCGACCGTTCGGCCTGTGGTAAAGCGAGATGTTGATGCGGTGCGTGAATTGACGGACGCAAGTTGTTGCGGTGCGCAAGTCAAGACTGTTGGGCTGGCTAAAACGTTCGCGACATGCGAACGGACGGAAGCCACCCGATAGGCTGACGGCGAAGACGCGGCTGGCACCACGAAATCGCAAGTACAACGAAAACCGCGAAAATCAACAAAAAGCAAGCCAAAAGAAGAATGCAATAAGGGCTGTGTGAGCAATCGCACAGCCCTTATTGCTGTATTGCGGCACAAAAATCGCAAATATTTGCTATGCTGAAAATATCTTTTTACGCCGTGTATCGATGGCTCGCGCGGGCGAGGCGCCGATGGGTTAACAAGGCGTCCGATACGAGCGTAAGGAGATTCTCATGCGTAGAATCATCGATATTTGCTGGCGACTGTGCAAACAGGTTCCGTTACTGCCGATTACCATTCTGTCCGCGATTCCGTTGGCATTGCTGGGGGAGTGGAAGCCGTGGGGCGAGGTGCGTGGGATTCGTGGATTTCGCAAGTCGGCGTTGACGGGTTGAGTGCGTTCAATCCGGGCGTTGGGCAGTGGATTGTGATCGCGTTGGTTGCGTACACGATTGTGGTGACGGTACGCGGCATGATCGACGATCTGCGGCACGGGCATGTTGGCGTCGATCTGCTGGCGGTCGTCGCGATTGCGTCGACGGTCGCAGTGCAGGAA
>ENA-OQAN01000632-OQAN01000632.1-human-gut-metagenome-genome-assembly--contig:-NODE-632-length-17906-cov-4.030485_pt1 | contig 17906 bp, 17 predicted proteins | sample MGYA00242735_ERZ504527 | MGnify/ENA primary metagenome ERZ504527 (study PRJEB26092, sample SAMD00036230) | human gut metagenome | host: Homo sapiens | study: EMG produced TPA metagenomics assembly of... | reverse complement strand
CACCCCGGCAGGCGGGAAAATTGCTGTGTCGGTGGTGCTGTGGGAAATGTATGTGGAAATCAAAGTAGCCGACACTGGCAAGGGCATTTCCGAAAGCAATCAGCCACCATCTTCCGGCGCTTCTATCGTGAGGAAGAAGTACATGAACAGCAGGGCGTGGGCATTGGCCTGTATCTGGCCCGCGAGATCGTAACGCGGCAGGGCGGCTATATCAAAGTGGTTTCGGAGCCGGGCAAGGGTTCGGAATTTTCTATTATGCTGCCTACAAAATAGAACGCGGCGGACGGCCATTTCCGGCTGCCCGCCGTAAATTTTTTTGAAATGTCCGAGCGTTGTAACATTTCACCCCGATTTTCAATGAAATTTTTTGGCCGCTGTAACATTTCGCGGACATTTGGGTTTTATAATACCCTTATCAACAGGCAGGAAGCCTTGAAAGGAGTTTTGAATATGAGCGTTTTACAGACTATCGACCTGAAAAAGTATTATGGCACAAAGCCGAACATTACCCACGCCCTTGACGGTGTGAACTTCTCCGTGGAGGACGGCGAATTTGTGGCTATTGTGGGAACATCTGGCAGCGGCAAATCCACCTTACTTCACATGATGGGAGGGCTGGACACACCCACTTCCGGCAATGTGATTGTCCGGGACAAAGAACTGTCGAAAATGAACGATGAACAGCTTACTATCTTCCGCCGCCGTAACATCGGCTTTATCTTCCAGAACTATAACCTTGTTCCGATCCTGAATGTGTATGAGAACATTGTCCTGCCAGTGGAGCTGGACGGGGACACGGTGGATAAAAAGTTTTTGAATGAGATTGTTCATCTGCTAGGGCTGGAAGATAAACTGAAAATATGCCAAATAATCTATCTGGCGGTCAGCAACAGCGAGTAGCGATTGCTCGTGCCTTGATTACCAAACCGGCTATCGTGTTGGCCGACGAACCGACCGGCAACCTTGACAGCAAGACCAGCGCCGAGGTGCTGGGGCTTATCAAGCGCACCAGTGCGGAGTTCCGGCAAACTGTTGTGATGATTACCCACAATGACGACATAGCCCGTCTTGCAGATCGGATTGTCCGCATTGAGGACGGCAAGATTGTGGAGTAAGGAGGTGGCAAGTTATGACATGGCCTTTTGAGAACGATACTAGCGCTGTTGTAAAAAAGTTACAAAACGCAGTATCCTAGCGGATAAAAAAAGCAATTTACTTTTGATAGTTACAATTGCACTATCTGTATGTATGGTTCTTTCACTTGCACTATCAACAAAAGGAATAGCGGAAGCACAGAAAGATTCGTATCGGGACAAAGCTCAGATTACGGTTGTCGCTCCTACTGAAGAACAATTGGCTCAAATAAAAAATAATAGTAATGTTCAATGGATCGGTGAATATCTGTTTCTGGGCAGTTCCTATCAGGACAATATAGAATTAGGGATTTCTTACGCAAATGCTGATTATATCGAAAAAGAGCGTGGATTGGTTTATAGTGGTAGTTTACCGAAAGATGATAATGAAATACTGTTGGAGCAAGATTACATTGATCACTACGCACCAAACTGTCAGGTTGGGGGTACAATCGTTCTTGATCTAACTGGAACGGGAGAAACAACTGAATACAGAATAAGTGGAATTATTGCAAATAGCGAAAATACCCTTGGTGAAGCATATTATGATGTATTTGTTAGCAAGACATATGCACAAATGCTATTGAGTAAAACACTTGATAGAGATTTTCAAATTACAGCATATACAAGATTAAATACCGCAGCAATTTCCTCTGGAGAAATATTGTCATTTGCTTATGATATTACGCGTCCAGTTGGAATTGACGATGAGCAGGTTTTTCTGACTGATTATTTTGCCGTTATGTCTGGCGTTATCAAGGATGGAGTGTATATCTCTATTCCCTTGATTACTTTTATCACTTCTGTATTGGCGGCAGTTGTAATATACGGCATTTTTTATACCGTTGTTGTGAAAAATGTTCAAACCCTTGGACAACTTAGAACTATTGGAATGACTAAACGGCAGATTAAAAGAATGGTAAGACGAAACAGCGTACAGTTTTCTGCAAAAGGTATTTTCTTAGGTATTTGTTTGGGAACCGTTATTGGCTTTTGCGTTTGTCCAAGTGGCTTTAGAATAAAAACTGCATTGGTGTATGGAATATTTGCAACAATTATTTCTGCTTTTGCAATTACAATTGCTGTGCGGAAACCTGTTAAAATTGCATATTCAACTTCACCGATTGCTGGTATGCATTATTTGCCCTATGAGGTCAAAAAGAAAAATAGCCACAAACTGCATCGTAAACTGACTTCTACAAATTTGGCAAAAATAAACATTAGCCGAAACAGAGGCAAAGCGATATTTACATTTTTGACATTGAGCATTAGCGGTATTATATTTCTCACTTCTGCTCTTGTCGCTGGTTCTATTGATGCTGAAAAACAAGCACGATTTCTGTATTTTCCTGATGGTGAAATACAAATCCAGTTGAGAAATGCGGCACAATCCACCTTTACTGCAAATGGAGAATACAATTACAGTACATTTTTGCAATTAGGAAATAACCCATTGGAGAATGTTGATTTTATTGAAAAGATTGAAAAGATGGATGGAGTTGAGAAGGTGACTCCTCACAATGCTATTATGACTACAATTGGTTTGCCTGTTGGAATGGGCAATTGGCTATATCGAAGCAATTATACACCAACACTTACACAAGAACAATTTTCCATTGTATCTGACCTTTTGACGGCGGGTTCAATTGATTATACCGAAATGACAAAAACAAACGGGATTTTCGTTGAGGACAAATATGCGTCTGTTGGAGATACATTAACTCTGCAATTGCGAGGCATTGATGGTAATGAATTGAGCTTGGATGTCCCAGTTGTTGGCACATATGATGGATCAAAGTTAATGAGTGTATACCCATTGGTTCCTGGTAATCCAAATTTCCTTATGACTTATGATACTGTCAAAAATCTTACTGGCGTATCAGCACAAACTGGAATATTGTCTGTAGATGTAACAAAAGAGAAATATGATGCTGTTTTATCACAGATTAACGAAATAGCCAAAGTGGTGATGAAATCATTGTTTTTGATATTGCACAGAATATTTCAGGGATAAAAACTGAATATAATGCATCTATTAAAAACCTCTATCTGGTTTCTGTAATTCTATTTTTGTTTGGAGGAATAAGCCTTACCAACACACTTTTGGTGGATTTCAAAAACAGAAAACACGAGTTTGCTTTACTAAAGGCTATTGGAACAACACAAAAGCAACTAAACAATATGCTTAACAGAGAAATTATGACCTATCTTGCAGGATCTTTTTCAATTGCTCTTTTTGGAAGCACTATTGCAAGCATAATTGTATGCAAAAGATTAGATTCGATAAATCACTGCATTAGATTTTCATTCCCTTGGCTGTTCCTATTTGCTTTTGTTGCATTGCTTATAATCATTTATTTCATATTCTCGTTTTATGTTTCAAGAGAGTTAAAAAACACAGATGTTATAAAGCTGATACGGGAATAGGTATCATCGGAGGTATAACTTATGGAAAAAGAAACAATGGGAACTGTAATTTCAGTTACAAAACAATGGTGGTTAAAAGTAAATCGTAAACCTGCCCGCGTTCATGCTATGGATGGCGCAGCCTTTCCGCATACTATCAAGGTCAAATATACGATAGACGGAAAAGATTACATCTGCCGAAAATGGATTGGCGCAGGAAACAAAGTCCCTGACAAGGGAACAACGCTTAAAGTTACCTATTGTGAAGATAAGCCATCGAAAGCAAGAATTGAACTCTAATTCAAATTGACGACTAACAGGGTATGTTTTAACCTTTGCGGAATAAGACATACCTACATATTCAAATATCTGCCTCCACAGCGGGGAAAAGAAAAAAACCGCTGACGGGCAGAGGATTTCGTGCGCTTTCCTGTATCACTGACGATACGGCGGTTTTGAGTAGATCAAGGCCGCCGTTTCTTTTTGCTTCGACGACCCCTGCACCGTGTTCTGGCATGGCGGCTTTAGGAGGGAGCCGCCATGCAACGAAAACCACTTCGACAAATTCTGACAGGGGTTAGCCTGTCAAAAAAAGCCGTCCCCCGGCAGCGGGGACAAGCGGCTGTGCGTATGTACTATACCATGTAGGAAAGAACATATTGCTTTTTGTTTCGCCCTGTGGGTCTTTGACCTGCCGGGCGAATTTTGTTATTTCCTGCGGTCCGCTATCCGGCGCAAAAAGAAATTTCAAAAAAGTGAAAAAAGGAGGCGTTTAGCGGGCAGCCAGAGAGATTCCATTCGCTCTATTGGCGGAAAGGGAGAGAACCACTACATCCCCCATAGAAAGGGGGTGAGAAGATGGAAGCGATCCCCCGCAAATACGGTGAATGGGGCCAGTTTGACCGCTATTGCAAGCTGGTTCTGTACCATGAGGCGATAGATTATCTGCGGGAAATGAAGTGCCGCCGCGACCGTGAAGTGTCGCTGGACGCCGTTTCCCCGGCTGATTGGGACAAGCTCTCGACCGTAGATCGGTATTCCTGCGACAGCTTTACATTCAGTTCGCATGGCTATGACCTACATATCGACAACGAGCTTGTGGCCGAAGCGTTTGCCAGCCTGCCAAAAGACGAGCAGAGTATTTTGATTCTCCGCTTTGTTCTGGATTTGACTGACGAAGAAATTGGCCGCCTGATGGGAATGTCCCGCAGCGCAGTACAGCGCCACAGGACAAGCACCCTAAAAGACCTGCGTATAAAATTGATGGCGTTCATGCCGGAGGGAGGTTAAACGCGGATGAAGCAATCCAGTTACAAGGCAAAAGCCCTCTGCCTGATTTTGTGATCGACGCGGCCTGCGCCGGTAACGCCGAAGCCGTGGAGCGTGTCTTGCAGCATTATGACGGCTATATCAATAAGCTGTGTACCCGGACGCTCTATGACGGCAGCGGCCAGCCTCATATCTGCATTGACGAGTATATGAAGCGCCGATTGCAAATCAAGCTGATCCATTCCATCGTTAGTCCGATTGGCGACTGACGGTTAAGGCCCCGGCCATAGACAGGCGGCTTTCCCTTTCCCCGCCTGCCTGTTTTCCCGGCGGCCCTTTGCTCCTTGACAAATACGCCCGCAGGACAATGGCGGCGCGTCATAGGGCAGACGGATACATTCTGTCTGCGCCGAGCCGGGCGGCAGGTGCGCCAAGAGGCTTTCCCTCATTGGGATAAGCGGAGCGATTTTACCGGACCGTAAAGCAGGTGTGGCAGCTGCGGGCGACGACGCGCAGGCAGGACAATGATACGCCCTTGCCGTCGTAGTCCGAGCGTTTGAAGCGTCGCAGGCAACGAGCAGGGCCGCGTGAGAACCACGCGGGGGTGAGATTCCCGTGGAGCTGTGCCAGCAGCCGTCCGTTACTTTCTGCCCACTTTCACAACAATAACCTTTGTTTTGAAAAGAAAGGGGCCATGTTATGAGTAATAACGATGTGCCTATTTGGGAAAAATACACGCTCACCATTGAGGAAGCGTCCAAATATTTTCGGATCGGGGAAAACAAACTGCGTCGGCTTGCCGAGGAAAACCCCACCGCTGGCTGGGTGATCCTGAACGGCAACCGCATCCAGATCAAACGGAAGCAGTTTGAAAAAATCATTGATTCCCTTGACACAATATAGTGAAAAAGGGCCTTGCGCGTGTTATAATAGGTTATAAGCGTGTCAAGCTCTTTCCGTCATGGAAAGGAGCATGACGAAATGCCAAGAAAAGAACGAGATGAAAAAAGACGAGACAACAAAGGCCGCCTTTTGAAGTCTGGAGAGAGCCAGCGATCAGATGGAAGATACGCTTACAAATACATTGACACCTTTGGAGAACCCCAGTTTGTTTACTCATGGAAGTTAGTACCCACCGACAAAGTACCTGCCGGGAAGCGGCCCTGTCTTTCCCTGCGCGAGAAGATCAAGCAGATACAGAAAGACCTTGACGACGGGATAGACACCATCGGCAAGAAAATGACCGTGTGCCAGCTTTATGAAAAGTACATCCGGCAGCGCGGAAATGTGCGGAAAGGAACCCAAAAGAGCCGCCAGCAGTTGATGAAACTTCTGTCCGAAGATAAGCTGGGCGCGGCCAGCATTGACAGCGTGAAGCTGTCTGACGCGAAAGAATGGGCCTTGCGTATGCAGGAAAAGGGCGTTGCCTACAACACCATCTGCAACAGCAAGCGTTCCTTAAAAGCCATGTTTTACATGGCCGTACAGGACGACTGCCTCCGCAAGAATCCCTTTGACTTCCCGATCAATGAGGTTATCAACGACGATACCGTACCAAAGGTGCCGCTTACCCCTACACAGGAAAACGAGCTTTTGGACTTCATACAGAACGATCCCGTCTATGCCAAGTATTATGACGAGGTGGTGATCCTGTTGGAAACCGGGCTTCGTATTTCCGAACTCTGCGGCCTGACGCCCGCTGACCTGAATTTTGAAAAGCGCTTTGTGAATGTAAACCACCAGCTTTTGAGAAGCACCGAGAACGGCTACTATATCGAAGCGCCAAAAACAGAAAGCGGATTCCGTCAAGTGCCGATGAGCGCAGCCGCCTATGAAGCGTTTGAGCGCGTGTTGAAGAAGCGCAGGGACGGCAGGTGCATTGAGGTTGACGGTTATAAGGACTTCCTGTTCCTGAACCGGGACGGCCTGCCCAAAACCGCCGTCAACTATGACGCCATGTTCAAGTGCCTTGCCAAGAAGTACAACAAGTGCCACAAGGAGCCGCTGCCCGATGTGATGACGCCGCACACCATGCGGCATACATTCTGTACCAGAATGGCAAACGCGGGCATGAACCCCAAGGCATTGCAGTACATCATGGGACACGCCAACATTGTAATGACACTGAACTATTACGCCCACGCTACTTTCCATTCCGCACAGGAGGAAATGGAACGGCTGCAAGCCAAGGCAAAAACCACCGCAGAGGCCAAGCCGGAGCCTGCGGCGGAAAGCGCCGAGGAAACCAAGGCGGCATAAGTAGTACGCAGAATTTACTACTGCTTTTACTACTTTTGAGAGCGAAAACATGAGGGGTAATAAAAAGATTTGTGAGGTTCTTCCGATATGAAAAGTGCCGGAAAAGCCCGGAATAACGGGCTATACCGGCATATAAGAACATCTAAAGAGATAATTAGAAATCTATTAAATGATTTCTATAAATACTCGATTTCATAATGCGCCACACCCTTTTTATCAATGTCCATCAGGATATACGAAGGGCGTTTTCCCTCCTGTCGCGGATAGGAAATACTTCCAGGGTTCATGACAACGATTCCGTCCCCGTATTCGATCAGCGGAATATGTGTATGCCCGAACATTGCGACATCCGCGCCCCGCGCTAAAGCCTCACGCTTTAAATCCTCTATCCCTGATCCGACATAGTAATAATGTCCGTGTGTCATAAACACACGGTAATTTCCTGCCATGATCTCCTTTTCACGTGGCAGAGAAGAGAAAAAATCATTATTTCCAGCCACAATTTCTAATGGACAGCCACAAAGCTCCCCAATATAGTCTTCATACCCTTCCGCATCCCCGAGATGGATCACAAGATCCACCGGCGAAACTCTCTCTAAAACAACTTTTAAATTTTCATGTTTTTTATGCGTATCACTAATAACCAGTACTCTCATAAGGCTACCTGCCCCATCCTATGTATTTCCAATCCCCGTTTTTATACATCAGATTCCATACTGATTCAATTTTTCCTTCATGGCGCGCAGCGCCTTTCCCCTGTGCTGATCTGATTTTTCTGTTTCTCCGTAAGCTCTGCAGTGGAACATCCAAACTCATCCACATAAAAAATCGGGTCATATCCAAACCCGTTACTTCCTGCAGGTTTTTCTCCGATATAACCTTCTATCGTTTCTCTTGTAACCAGCACATCTCCATTTGGCATTGCAGCAGCGATCGCACAGACAAAACGAGCCGTACGCTTTTCCTTCGGCACACCTTTTAACCGGTCTAAAATTGCCTGATTTTTGATCGTATAAGAGGTATCTTCCCCCATATAGCGGGCAGAATATACGCCTGGTTCCTTATTCAGATAATCCACCTCAAGTCCGGAATCATCTGCAAGGACAATATCTTTTGTAAACTGTGCCACTGCCTTTGCTTTTATTCTGGCATTTTCCTCAAATGTCGTCCCGTTTTCCACGATATCCGTCTGGATCCCGGCTTCTTTCATAGACAGGATCTCTGCATCCATATCCCCTAAAATTTCTCTGATTTCTTTCATTTTACCGGCATTTCCGGTCGCAAAAATAATTCTGTTCATTCCGCTTCTCCATTTCCCTGTATGCCATTGGTTTTCACACTAATATCCTTCTTCAAATGCACGCAATATCGCATGATAGATACCAAGTGCTGCTTCTTTCTGATAATCCTCCGACCGCAGCAGATCAAGCTCCTGCTGATTGGTCATAAATCCAACCTCGATCAGCGCAACCGGAACCTTGCTTGTCCTTATAATATAGATACTGTCTCCCTCAACCAGACCACGGTTTCTGCTCTGTAACTGTCCCGTTACTTCCTCTAAACAGATCTGTGCCAGCCGCTTACTTCCAAGTTCGCTCTCATCCGACTCGTTATACATGACTGCTGTACCATTTGCCGAGGACATTCTTCCACTGTTTGTGGAATTGTTATGTACGCTGATAAAAAGATCGGCGTCCGACTTATTTGCAAGCTGTACCCTCTGATCAAAAGTAGGGTTGCTGTCGTCGGTTCTGGTATAATAAACACCGATATTGTGATCATCCTCATCAAGTATCTTTTTTAACTGAAGCACAATATCAAGATCAATTTCTTTTTCATTGACCCCCTGTTTGTTCGCTCCCGGCGCACGGCCTCCATGCCCCGCATCGATTACGACTACTTTATCATACACTTCCTGCGGTGTCAAAAAATCAAAATAATAATATGCACTGTCATATTCCGTTTTTAATTCATAAACATGATCCATTACGATCTCTATCACACCATCTTCTCCCTTGCTGGAATAAGAAAGTGTCGCAATGTGATTACTGCTTCCCGTAATCGGTCCGTTTTCAAAATAAGAGCGGTCTGTTCCCGGAATGCTGATTTTTATCGTCTGTGTCACATAATCATTTGTAAATTGAATATCAGATCCATTTATGCCCTCCGGCAGTTTCAACTGCAGCTGTCCGCCATGAACCTGTTCTGATGTATCTGCAGCAACAATTTCAAGATCTTTCATCTCTGTCTGGTTTTCCGCATATTCCTGCTCTGCTAAACGCTCTTCCCGCGATTCCACTGCCCAGGTATGGATCTGTGGAAAAAACGGAAGTCCAATGCAGACTGCCACAGTAAGCACCACAACAACTGCTGTCGCAAATTTTAATATTTTATCTTCCATGTAATAACTGCTTTCTATCGATTATCACTGAATGCCTTGATACAGAGATTGGATTTCTCTACGGTATCAACACTCACCATTTCGAGCCATTTGCACTGATATAGCTCTCTCCATCATCTAAGTCTACATTTTCAGTCGCTTCATCCGCAGCATACTCGATTGCCATCGGATGTACGGATCCGGGTGTAATTATATACAGAACAACCGCATAACGCTCCCCCGCATCCACTTCAATTCCCTGGTTAAAGTCAACGGTATAATAACCGGCATTCCCAAGCTTGCCGGACGCAACCGGAATCATCTTCTCCAACGATGTCTCATCCTCAAACTGACGCACCACATATAATTCATACTGTGAGTCTTTTCCAGTCGCATAAAAAGATGCCGCCTTTAAGGTTTCATTCCCCTCTGCGGTAAATACATTGGCACCGTAGATGCTGTCTTTATTATAACCAAGCTGTCCAACCCATCCGCACAGATCACTCTGATAAATGTGATCATAATTATCCGTGTTTTCTATATCCGTATAAACAACATTATGTGTTCCAATGTTTGTATCATAATAGGAAATATAAAAGAAGCCGTTTTCCCCGAAATTATCTCCCCAGCTGTTCTGACAGATAAATGCTCCATCACCCTCGAGATCAGTGTTAAAATTATCCTTAGAATAAGAATCATCCCATCCGACGATCACCACATCATGGTTTGGTTTCTCTGTACCAATATAGCAGTATGCATCTGTGCTTTTGTTATAATATGGGGAGGAAGACTGTGAACTGCGCAGTGCATTGTAAATGGATGTCTGTACTCCGCCGTATTTGAATACAGCTTCCTTGATCTTTTCATAATCTTTGCTTTCAATGATCTGCATTTCCTGCACATGTTTTACCGCGGTAAGATCCTCATTTGTCTGATTATCTCCATAAGGATCATCTTTTTCATAGACAGGTCCCTTCCATGCTGCAAGATATGCCATTCCCATGGTATATTCCCCACCGTCATTCTGCGTCATATTAAATCCGTTACAGAGTGTCATATGATCCACAGAATACTGCTCACTCTCCTCCGGCAGAAGCGATGATTCCAGCGCCCCTAACGCCGCAAATGACCAGCAGGTCCATAACTTCCCTGATTACGCACTTCTGATGTCCGGTTTTTCGTCCGCAGATCATAACTGGTCGGCACGATCGACGCATCTGAATTATCCGCAGCCTGTGCCTCATTTTCCTGCATGTTCCAGCTATATGTATAATCCATATATTGTGAGAGATCATTGAGACTGACATAATACTCATTATCTATCATGGTAAACGGAGAAGTGATCTTTTCAATGTCCCCATTCACGGTCGCAGTCTCCTGATCCAGGGAAAATGATATGTTGCTGGAATGTTTTTCCACCACAAGCCTGTCCCCGTCATAAATATGTGCGCTGCAGTTTAAGGCATCCCGCAAAATGGAAACCGGCATCATAATGTCTAAATTGTCATCCATATAAAATTTGTATTTCTCATTGGTATACTGTTTATTATCAATGATCACAGACAGCAGATTATCATTCACACTTGATGCAATCAGCGGATTCCAGGTTTCTGCTTCTAAACTCGCTCCGCGGAAACTGCCGATCTGCTCATACTCAGCACCAGGTATATTATATTTTATCAAAAAAGCAATCGCCACAATTCCACCAAAGGCAATAAATCTTTTCGAATAATGCATGAATCAGAATCTCCTTAATGAAAATTATCCCGTTTTGGCGGTTTCGGTCCCATAAACTGATAAAAATACGTCTTTAACATTCCGTTGTAGATCTTGCGGTTTTTATCTGCCTTCCGTCCTATGTAACGCTCGGTGTCCTCATAACTGGTGATCAGATACATAGACCATGCATCCAGTCTGCGGTAAGCCTCCCCGATCTGACTGTATAATTCCGGCAGATCCGCCTTATCCTCTAAACGCTCTCCGTATGGCGGGTTTGTCACGATAAAACCGTATTTCTTTGGATGGTGCAGTTCTGCCACTGGTCTCTGCTGGAAATGGATCAGGTGGTCAACTCCTGCACGTTTTGCATTCTCCCTCGCCGCCTTAACCACATCACCGTCAATGTCATATCCCTGGATATCCACGGTAATGTCATCATTTACCATGTCCTGTGCCTCTTTTACGCATTCATACCACGCCTTACGGTCAATGATGTTTGTCCACTGCTCTGCCGTAAATTCACGGTTCATTCCCGGTGCAATATTAGCAGCGATCATTGCCGCCTCAATCGGAAATGTACCACTTCCACAAAACGGATCCACGAGAATACGGTCCGGTCTCCACGGTGTCAGCATAAGCAGGGATGCCGCAAGTGTCTCCGTCAGCGGAGCCTTGCTCGTTAAAGTACGGTATCCTCTTTTGTGCAGAGAATCCCCTGATGTATCAAGTGTTACCATCACTTCATCCTTTAGCAGGAAAATACGCACCGGGTACGGCGCCCCATCCTCCGGGAACCACTCCTTATGATACTGCTGCTTTAACCGCTCCACCATCGCTTTTTTCGCGATCGACTGAATATCGGACGGACTGAACAGTTTACTCTTGATGGAGGATGCTTTTTTAACCCAGAACTTACCGTTTTCCGGGATATAATTTTCCCATGGAAGCGCTTTGATTCCCTGAAATAATTCCTCAAACGTTTCTGCATGAAAACGTCCCACCTGGATCAGGACACGTTCTGCCGTGCGCAGGAAAATATTCGCCCGGCAGATTGCTTCCTCATCTCCGGTAAATGTGATCCTTCCGTCTTCTACTCTGCCTATCTCATAGCCAAGATCATAAATCTCTCTTTTCAATACCGCCTCTAACCCAAAATGGCACGGTACCACAAGCTCATATGTTTTCATGAATTCTCCTTAACTGTTTCTTTTACCTTAGTACTATATTATCCGTTCTAAAATACCCTGTCAATGTTAATCATAACCATTATAGCGTCTGATTGCCTGCATTCCTCCAACAACGGTATACACCTCATAGCCATATTTTGAAAGCTGTCTTGCTGCTAAAAGACTCGTACTTCCATATTCACAGTAAACTAATAGTGTTCTATTTCTGTTAAAATGCCGCATCCACCCATCGATCTCCTCATATGGACAACAGTATGCTCCCCTAAAATGCCCTTCCCGGTAAGATTCCCGTTCCCTTACATCCAAAACCAGGGCATGCTTATTTAAAATAATCTGTTCCATCTCGCGTGGATGGATCGTAAAAAAAGCCATACTCCCTCCGAAATAAAAACAGATTACAAAGCTCTGCCCTGTAATCTGTTCTTCTGCTAATGTTTTTTCCTTACATTATATGCAGTTTCCGGTACCCGTGTTCTTATTTTGATACGTTAGAACCTGTACTGTTCTGTCCGGATTTATTCTGTCCGTTGCTGTTTGTTGCTTTGTTGGAAGACTTATTTTTTGAGCTGTTCTGCTCATAACTATTCTCATAGCTGTCCTCGTAACTGTTTCTGCAATTAGATCCACTGTTTGCATTGTCTGCATTCTTTGCCATTTCTTTCTCCATTCCGGTGCTGTTCTGCACCTTGTTTACTACAATTTCGCTTACATGCAATTTTCCTTACACCCAATTCTGATTACGCATAATCTTTCTTACACGCAATTTTGGGTACATGAAACTTTAATTACATGAAACTTTTATTGCAAGAATATTATGGGAAGAAATTCTCTAAATTATACATACAGTTACATCATAAATTATACATACAATTACATCATATAATATTCTAAATTATCCTTCAGTTCATCCGTGATCTTACCACCGGCCTTCTGATATTTATCATAGACTCCCTTGATACGCTGAATCTTTTTCGTCATTAAAATATCATATTTCTGCCATGCATTCTGATACATTGGATTGGACTTTAACTCTTCTCTGATCTCCTTGGAAAATGGACAGTATGTCACAAGGATCTCTCTTGAAACTTTATTTAAACGGAAGCTTCCCTTTGATTCATATTTGATCCAGTTCTGATAATCTTTCACAAACACCTCGCGGTAATTATTTTTTCCACGAAGCAATGCACTTTTTATCTTCTCTTTTGCCTCAGTCGAAAGATCATGATTCTTCTTATAAAACTGAATATAATCACAATACTCTGCCGTCAGGGATTTATCGCGGATATCATTCCAGTGAACCCCTTGAATTTTACGACAGATCTCCCAACGGTAACGGCCGGTCGTTTCAACCATCATATCATCGAGATCAACTGCCGTAAAAATAGGGAACATATATCTTGCCGGTGTATCACGTCTGACCCCCGCTGTTTCCTGCCACATCATAGCTCTTGTTCCAGCGTTCGGCATCAGAATAATATTCGGAAGTACCTCTTTCATGATCTCCTCGCGATTGATTCCCTTGTCCGGATCAGAAAATACAACGCCTCTGTAAAATACGGAAAAATCAACTTTCCGCACTTTATTCATGGCATCTTCGATTTTCTGTGCCGTAACGAGCATCTTATCAACGGAATTGATCAGATCATTTTCGCCAAGGATCGGACAGAATGTTGAAACTCTGCCGTATGTAACACGGTTTCCGGAAGTAAACATATTCTGTATCTCAAATTTTACCTTCATCTCACGGTTATTCGCATAATCGCGCATCTGTTTTTCATTTACTTTTCCGGTCTTTTTCAGTTCTGCCAGATAGCCCGCATAATCTAAGTCAAATTCGTTTTTTGACGGTTCATTCTGACCGTTATAAATCGTTTTTAACCATTCAAAAATAGTAAAAATATGCTCTGAATTGCAAAGTTCTAAATGTTCTGTCAGATCGTAAAGGATATTGGCATTATCCTCACCTACCATCTGTACATCCATAAATCCGAAATTCAAAAACATCTCTATGATCGGTGTCGGTTCATCATCATCTTTCATCACATTCATAAATACTTTATAATATGCATCATAAAAGACCTGTGAAAGCTGTTTTCTAAGCTGGAACACTTCCGCATCCGTGGAAAGCATATCCGGAAGCTCCCTGTATTTCCGGATCAGATTACGCATATCTTCGATCCGTTCCGGTGTATATCCGGCATAGGTCAGGATATGTTCTAAGCAGTCTTCTGACTCTTCTTCCTCTTCATCCCACTCATCATCCGAAACATTATCATCTTCCCCCGGCGTCGCAAACTCATCCATCGCATACTGGGTAAAGTCGTGATTTTTGTATTCATTCAGACGATAGGATACCAGTTTGTCATCATAGATATTTAATTTGCGGATCACTTCCGCAATTTTATCCATACGTTCTTTTAACGGCGTCACATCATAATGATTCATTTCCGCCTGTATTACAAGTTCAAAATAAAGATGGAATAAATCGTTTTCAGATTCTGATAACAGGATATCCTGATTATATTTTAAATAATCAACCATCTCGATAATTCCCTGCATCACTCGCCTTGTCTGATAGGAAGCCTCCATAATAGCCCCGATACAGAGACTGTCGTCTTTTTGCATGAGTTTTATGTATTCATCAAGATATCCTTTTTTTGTAAGGCTTGTACTGTTATTAACCTCCCAGTTTTCTGCCATATGTACCATATCAAGCGGTTTAAAGTTGTCCATCCTCGTAAACCCCTGTCCATCGATACGCATCTGGCTGCAGAGCATGGTATAGTCGTTATATTCCGTTTCCACAAACGTATGGAACTGTCTTACCAGATTTTTAAATCCAGCATACATCTCAAGCAGCATCTGCCGCTGCTTTAATGCAGCACGAAGAAGCGTGCCTCTCATACTCTCCTGCCCATTTAATGCATTGATCAGATCATCTGCTGTATTGTATGGAAAAACTGCAAGCACAGAATCTTCTCTCGCAATATAATCGCACAAAAACCGGTCTTTTTCCGAGACACCGATCACACTTTCTTTGTTCAGAACAATCCTCGCATAGGAATTTCTCTGTACGACCGAACCTTCTAAAATTAAATACCATGCTTTTACTTTTTCTTTTTGTTTTGCAATGATCTGATTTTTCTGTACTTTAATCGTTTCCATATATCCTGTCTCCTGTCAGCTTTTCACGCTGCAACACTTTTTGTTTTACACCGCCATTATTTTTTGTTTTTCTTAATTTTTAACAATTCATCTAGCAGACATTTTGCTGCTTCGTCCTTACTCATAAGTGCAAGTTCTTTTTCCCAGTCTTCTGTAATCAGAGTCAGCACATTGGTATCACCAGCAAATCCGGCTCCCTGCTGTTTTAAATTATTTGCAGCGATCATATCAAGATTTTTCTTTTTGCGTTTTGCCCTGGAATTTTCCAACATATGCTCTGTTTCCATGGAAATCCACATAAGACCGTATTGCCTTTATTTTTTCCGAGTTCTGCAAGAATATCCGTCGTTTTTTCCAGTGCGAGTGATAACTCACCTTCTGATTTTTTAATTTTCTCATCTGCGGTATGCGCCGGTGTGTAATCTGCCACTGCCGCAGCCTTTACGATAATGTCCTGTTCTTTTGCACATTCCATGACCGCCTGATACATATCTTTTGCAGATGTTACGGGAACCGTTTTTACAAACATCGGCGGTTCTAATGCCGTCCTGCCTGTAACCAGTGTCACTTCTGCACCTCTTAACATTGCGTTCTTTGCTATGGCATACCCCATCTTTCCGGTAGAATGATTTGATATAAAACGTACCGGGTCGATTGCTTCCTGTGTCGGTCCTGCTGTTACCAGTACTTTCAGTCCCTGCATATCCTTCTCAAATGCCAGTTCCCTTAAAACATACTCCACCAGCGTTTCTTCAGACGGAAGTTTTCCATCACCGGTATCACCATTTGCAAGCATGCCGCATACCGGATCTATCATCTCATACCCATGCCGCTTCAGTTTTTCCAGATTCTCCTGCACGATCGAATTGTGATACATATTATGATTCATCGCCGGTGCAACCAGTACTTTACAGGTACATGCCATCACTGTCGTAGTCAGCATATCATCCGCAATCCCGTTTGCTATCTTACCAATCACATTTGCAGTTGCCGGTGCAAGTAATACAAGATCTGCCTGCTTTGCCAATGCAACATGTTCCACCGAAAATTCAAAATTACGGTCAAATGTATCAATCAGACATTTATTGCCGGTCAGTGTTTCAAATGTTGTTGCTGTAATAAAGTTTGTTGCATTCTGTGTCATCAGAACATGTACGTTACAATGCATTTTCTTTAGCATCCGCGCCACATTCGGCATCTTGTATGCTGCAATCCCTCCTGTTACACCAAGAAGTACTGTCTTTCCCTGAAGCATTTTATTTTCCTCCTGCTCTCGTTCTTTTACGATACGATGCTTTTTAAAAATATTTTATACTGTTTTTGTATATTTCGCAACAAAAGATTTCATGCGACAAATTACATGCAATTTTCTATGACAAAAAAGAGACATGATAATATCATGTCTCTTTTCATACGTGCGCGAGAAGATTCGAACTCCCGACACCTTGGTCCGTAGCCAAGTGCTCTATCCAGCTGAGCTACGCACACATATTCAATTCATTGTATCTAGAACCAGATACAATGCCGGCGACCGGAATCGAACCGGTACTGTATTTCTACAACAGGATTTTAAGTCCTGCGCGTCTGCCAGTTCCGCCACGCCGGCATAATGAGATAAACTCATCAAATGGGACCTATAGGGCTCGAACCTATGACCCTCTGCTTGTAAGGCAGATGCTCTCCCAGCTGAGCTAAGATCCCACGCGATTACTTGTAGTGAGTGTTATACTTTCTTCACTACGAACGACCCAAGCGGGACTCGAACCCGCGACCTCCGCCGTGACAGGGCGGCGCTCTAACCAACTGAGCCATTAGGCCGTATTAAATGACTCCGACGGGAATCGAACCCGTGTTACCGCCGTGAAAGGGCGATGTCTTAACCGCTTGACCACGGAGCCTTATCTTTCTTCTTTCATCAAAAAAACTCCCCGAGTAGGACTCGAACCTACGACAGCGCGGTTAACAGCCGCGTGCTCTACCAACTGAGCTATCGAGGAATAATCTAAAGGTATTTCTGATACCTTCAAAACTTCATACAGATTTCCGATTTTCCTCGAAAGTGGTCATTGCCACTTTCCATGCGAACATCGTTCGCATTGTTTTGGTCAAGCCCTCGATCGATTAGTAACAGTCAGCTCCACACGTTACCATGCTTCCACCTCTGCCCTATCTACTTGTACTCTTCAAGGGATCTTACTCACTTATGTGAGGGATATCTCATCTTGAGGGGGGCTTCACGCTTAGATGCCTTCAGCGTTTATCCTTCCGGACTTGGCTACTCTGCCATGCCGTTGGTCGACAGCAGATACACCAGTGGTCCGTCCATCCCGGTCCTCTCGTACTAAGGACAGCTCCTCTCAAATATCCTCCGCCCGCGCCGGATAGGGA
>ENA-OQAN01000631-OQAN01000631.1-human-gut-metagenome-genome-assembly--contig:-NODE-631-length-17927-cov-2.149888_pt1 | contig 17927 bp, 23 predicted proteins | sample MGYA00242735_ERZ504527 | MGnify/ENA primary metagenome ERZ504527 (study PRJEB26092, sample SAMD00036230) | human gut metagenome | host: Homo sapiens | study: EMG produced TPA metagenomics assembly of... | reverse complement strand
CTGCACCGCCTCGACGACAACGATAGCATCATCCACCACGTACCGATCACCAACCACCAAAGCAAACAGGGTAAATCAGGTTGATACTGAATCCTGCTATGGACATAAAAGCAAATGTACCAAATCAAGGATACAATGATCCCCACCAACGGAATAATAGTAGAACGAATATCCTGCAAGAATACATATACAATTAAGATTACCAAAAAAAATGGCCTCAAACAAGGTCTTTACCACCTCATGAATAGATGCATACAAAAAAGTCATTGGAGCTCATTACCTGAACCATCTCCACCCTTGCAGATCTTTCTTTGCTTCTTCCAAAAAGGCATCAATATTATTATTTACTTCTGTTGCATTAGATCCTGCCGTCTGAAAAATCATACAGGAAATACCAGGATGACCATTCATAGCCCCGTGATAGGCATAGCTTTCCTCGCCCATCTCTATATCGGCAATTTCTTTCAGCTTCAACACTTCGCCATTATCCGAAGACCGGATCACAATTTCCCCAAACTCTTCCGGAGTAATCAAACGACCTTTGTACTTCATTGTATATTGATAAGTTTCATCAGAGTTTTCGCCGAATGAGCCGGTAGCCGATTCAATATTCTGTTCAGCCAACACTTGTGTCACATCCGATGGAATCAATTTATACTGGGCCATCACGTCAGGCTTCATCCAGATACGCATACTATAGTCACCACCCATAATCATCATATCACCCACACCCTGGATACGAAGAATTGCAGGTTTCAAATTAATACTGATATAGTTGGACAAGAATTTCTCATCATACGAATCATCCGGACTATATAGTGAGAACATCTGCAAAATACTGGTCTGCCGCTTTGAGGTAGTCACACCCACCTGAGTCACTTCGGCAGGAAGCTGTCCGGTCGCCTTGGATACACGATTTTGCACATTAACAGCCGCCATATCAGGATCTGTCCCTTGTTTAAAATACACAGTAATATCTACAACTCCGGCATTTGAAGCGGTAGAAGTCATATAAGTCATATTTTCCACACCGTTAATCGCTTCCTCCAACGGAGCGATAACACTCTTCTGAAGAGTTTCCGCACTGGCACCGAAATAAGAAGTGCTTACCTGAATGGTAGGCGGAGCTATATCCGGGTATTGCTCGACGGGCAAAGTGAACAACCCGATAATCCCCACTACTACTATCGAAATAGAAATAACAGCCGACAGGATGGGGCGTTCTATAAAGGTTCTTAAATTCATTTTCTTCTTAGTTTTGTTTTACTTTAACCGGAGTACCTTCACGCAGCAAGCCTACGCCTTCTGCAACAATGATATCTCCCTCTTTCAATCCATCGTTCACGATATATTCCTGTCCTCCATTTACACGGGTCACACTAACAGGAGCTGATTGTGCCTTGCCGTCCACGACTTTATATACATATGTAATATCCTGAATTTCAAAAGTTGTAGCCTGAGGAATAACCAAACTTCCTTTCATCGTAACCGGAAGGATCACATTTCCCGATGTTCCGCTATACAACAACCCATTCTTATTCGGGAATACGGCACGCAGCTCGCGGTACCCGTATTACGGTCTACCACCCCACTGATGGTTTCAATACGCCCCTTTTCGCCATACATAGACTTGTCATTCAATTGCAGTTCCACTTCCGGCATATTTTTCAACGCTTCTGCTTTGGAACCATATTGACGGGTCAGAGCCAACAATTGATTTTCAGTCATCGAAAAATAAACATACATATCCGAATTATCAGAAACCGTAGTCAACGGTTGTGGCAAACTGGCACTAACCAATGCACCTACCCGATAAGGCAATGTACCAATCACTCCATCCGCAGGACTTTTCACTTCTGTATACGAAAGATTATTGCGAGCACTCACCTCCTGCGCTTTCGCCTGGGCCAACTGGGCTTGGCAGTAAGCCATGAATTTTCTGCCGTCTTCAAATCAAATTCAGAAACTACTTTCTTTGCAAACAATTCTTTCTTGCTATCGTATGTCAACTGTGCTGTTGCCAATCCGGCTTTCGCCGATTCCACATTAGCCACAGCAGTTTCCAATGCCGCCTTATAAGGTACTTGATCAATAATAAATAAGATTTGTCCTTTACGTACTGCCTGTCCTTCCTCCACACAAAGTTGTGTTAGGAAACCGGAACTTGCGGATAAATATCAATATCCTGACGTCCGCGGATCGTAGCCGAATAAGTAGTAGACAAAACTTATCCGACGGCGATACTTTCAATACCGCATATTCCGCCTCCATTTGTGCAACAGGCGCCTGTTTACACGACGCTGTCAAAGCAGCACAACCAACTAATACTATTAGTCGCATCCATTTTCTGTTCAATGTCATCATATTCCAATCTTTTAATTTCGGACGCAAAGGTAGATGGAATTTCTCAAGCCGACACATTCAATTATTAGCCACCATTGTTCAAATTCAGAACATATTTCCTATTATAACAAAAATAATAGTTAATTTTGCATCAAAACAAGAATAAACATGGAAATATTGAGTTTACCAGAGAATGAACCGTTTATCACCGGAATAGAAGAAAGTATAGATATATGCTCCAATCAGATTATGAAGTTAGCAGACGCATCTATTTTTCATTGCCGTAGCGGAAAAGCCCACATAGAAATTGATTTGCAGGCGTACGAAGTGACGGAGAACACCCAACTTCTGCTTCTCCCCGGCAGTATCTTCAATTGTACCTGCGCCAGCCATGATTTTACCGTTTCCTATATTGTTTTTTCCGACACCCTTTTCAGGGAGATCACCTCACGTCTGGATCCCTCCTTCTTTCACTTTCTAAAAGAGCATCCATGCATTGTCATCCCTGAAGAACGTGTAAAACCATTCATCGGGCTCAGCTTGGTCATGAAAGATCTTTATGAAGACAGGGATAATAGTTTCCGCATTCAGATCTTCAAAAATTTCATTCAAAACTTCATTCTGGACTTCTATGACAAGACCCAACACCTGTTCCTGCAAAAAAAGACCGAAGGAATAAATCGTCAGGAAGAGATATTCAAACGTTTCATCCAATTGATTCATAAACATTGTACCACCCAACGTGAAGTATCTTTTTATGCAGCCGAACTGTTCATCACTCCCCGTTACCTTTCCACAATCGTACAAAACGTATCCGGCAACACAGCCAAAAGCATTATTGACCGACATGTAATTCTTGAGATTAAAGCATTATTACAATCCACGTCCCTAAGTATTCAAGAGATCTCCAACCGATTATCTTTCCCTGACCAATCTTTTTTTGGCCGCTATTTCAAGAAACATACAGGCAAATCCCCTCTTCAATACCGAAACCAGTCTTAAAACAAAAAAAGCTGCTTTCAATAAAGAAAGCAGCTTTTTCCTGTTTATATAGGGTGAATTAATTATTCAGCCAATTTATTGTCTGAACCCAGCACGTTAATAATTTTGTGCTTGTACAGTTTTTCCATATTGTCACGAGCCGGACCTAAGTACTTACGAGGGTCAAATTCAGCTGGTTTTTCAGCAAATACTTTGCGAACAGCAGCAGTCATAGCCAGACGAGAGTCTGAGTCAATGTTGATTTTGCAAACAGCAGACTTGGCAGCCTTTCGCAATTCTTCTTCAGGGATACCGATAGCAGCTTCAATGCACCACCATACTTGTTGATTGTCTCAACTTCTTCCTGAGGAACTGATGAAGAACCATGAAGAACGATGGGGAATCCCGGAAGTTTTCCATTACAGCATCCAATACTTCGAATGCCAAAGGAGGAGGAACCATACGACCTGTAGCAGGATCAATGTGACACTGTTCCGGAGTAAATTTGTATGCACCGTGAGAAGTACCGATAGAGATAGCCAATGAGTCGCAACCTGTACGAGTTGCAAAATCAATTACTTCTTCAGGGTCAGTATAAGTATGATGATCAGAAGAAACTTCATCTTCCACACCGGCCAATACACCCAACTCACCTTCTACAGTTACATCAAACTGATGAGCGTAGTCAACCACCTTCTTTGTCAAAGCTACGTTTTCTTCATAAGGCAGATGAGAACCGTCGATCATTACAGAAGAGAAACCTGAATCGATACAGCTCTTGCAAGTTTCGAAAGTATCTCCGTGGTCCAGATGAAGAACGATTTCAGGTTTTGCACAACCTAATTCTTTTGCATATTCTACAGCACCCTGAGCCATGTAACGCAACAAAGTAGCGTTAGCATACTGACGAGCACCTTTTGAAACCTGCAAAATAACCGGAGATTTTGTTTCTACTGCAGCTTTGATGATAGCCTGCATCTGTTCCATATTGTTGAAGTTGAATGCAGGAATTGCATATCCACCTTTGATAGCCTTAGCAAACATATCTCTAGTGTTTACCAGACCTAAATCTTTGTAATTAACCATTGTTCTAATATTTATAATTGTTAGTGAATTAAATTCCACTGCAAAAGTAATCATAAATGCGCTAACTATGGCAAGTTCACACCAAAAATATCTCATAAAAAATGATTTTATTAACTATTTTCTTCGCTTGAACGCATAAACTAATTACATTGTAATGTCTACCTTACAATACTATAAAAGAAGAAAATAAGGGGTTTAGAAGAAAAAATAGCCCGAAGTTTTTTCTATTTCAAAGAAAAGCCGTATCTTTGCGGTCCAAAATGGACCATTACACCCAATTTGTTTACCAAATAAGTAAAATAATAACAATAAAAGAATATACTGAAATGAAAAAAGGTCTTCATCCTGAAAACTATCGTCCGGTTGTATTTAAAGATATGTCAAACGGCGATGTATTTTTGTCACGTTCAACTTGTAGCACAAAAGAAACCATCGAATTCGAAGGTGAAACTTATCCGTTGGTAAAACTGGAAATTTCTAATACATCACACCCGTTCTACACTGGTAAATCTAAATTGGTGGATACAGCAGGTCGTGTTGATAAGTTCATGAGCCGCTACGGTAACCGTATGAAAAAGTAAATTGTAACTTACACATAAGTTTCAATATAAAAAGGCTGCAAACTCATTGAGTTGCAGCTTTTTATATTGAAACACATTGCACTCCCTTTAGGGGAATGCACTAAACTTTCCTTCTTTCCATTCATATATCACCGGCTCTTTCTTGATATACACTGCCAATTTTTCTCTTTCTGTCTTTGCCAGATATTCCGGAGTAGTATAAGTAAAAGAGATGATTGACTTGTCCTCAGACAAAGTAGCTTTCACCAGTTCCATATCTGCTTTCTCTCTAATCGCAACATAAGCCTCATCAGTCAGCGTATCTACCGGCAGATAAAAAGCCTCGACAGAAGGAAGCCGGATAAAATCACTTTCCGCCAGTTGCTCCCACCGTGTACTATAAAAACGAATTTCACTATCACAAACCGGACCACAAACTGTATTGATCACACAAATCACCTTTACGGAATCATTCAAGGGCAACAGTTTCATTTCCATAGAACTACTTCCCGTGGTCTGCAGAAACAAATAATCGTCAGTCAACTTTTTCAGCTCGGACACCTTTCCAAAACGGTTCTTGACCTCCGCCTTCATATTACTTGCCAGAAAATCCACACAATCCTCGCGATTTACCTTTGTCAATAAAGGAGCTATCGATCAGGCATAGCGATAAAGAGAGTTTTCATATCCTGAGCGTGCAACGAAAACACGCACAACAACATACCTATTATAAATAAAAGTCTTTTTCATCACAATTTTTTAAATTAAAATCCCCCAAAGATACATATTTTGTCAGCTTATTCCCAACCGCATTATATTTTTTTCTATTTTTGTCGGACTAATAACCAACTAAACAGAAAAATGCTATGTATTTACACAAAGAGTTAGAAACTCTAACACGGCCGGAAATAGAGAAATTGCAATTGGAACGCTTGCAAAAGACTGTCCGTCATTGCATGAATTCCCCTTTCTATAAACAACGATTTGCCGAGAGTCATCTGAGCCCGGAAGATATCCGTTCACTGGATGATTTACAAAAAATTCCGTTTACTACCAAACAAGATTTACGTGATACCTATCCCTTCGGACTGGCATCCGTACCTTTGGAAAAAACCGTCCGCCTTCACTCATCCAGTGGAACCACCGGAAACCCCACTGTCATTCTCCATACTCAGAAAGACCTTGACGAATGGGCCAATGCAGTCGCCCGTTGTCTTTTATATGGTAGGATTGCGTCCAGGTGATGTTTTCCAAAACTCTTCCGGTTATGGCATGTTCACTGGCGGACTAGGTTTTCAATATGGTGCCGAAAGGCTGGGAATGTTAACCGTACCTGCCGCTGCCGGAAACACCAAGCGCCAGTTAAAGTTTATCTCAGATTTCGGAACCACTGCCCTGCATGCCATTCCCAGCTATGCAGCCCGTATGTATGAGGTAATGCAGGAAATGGGGATTGACCCTCGCCGTGATACCAAACTGAAGACATTGATTATCGGAGCAGAACCTCACTCTGAAGAACAACGCCGCCGCATCGAAGATATGTTAGGCGTAAAAGCTTACAATTCTTTCGGCATGTCCGAAATGTGCGGTCCCGGTGTGGCTTTTGAATGTCAGGAACAGAACGGCCTGCATATATGGGAAGATTATTATATCGTAGAAATAATCAACCCCGACACTTTGGAACCCGTACCCGAAGGGGAAGTGGGTGAGCTGGTGTTGACCACGATCAATCGTGAAGCGATGCCTTTACTGAGATACCGCACCCGTGACCTTACCCGTATTCTGCCGGGCGAATGTCCTTGTGGCCGTCATCACAAACGTCTGGACAGAATGAAAGGACGCAGTGACGATATGATTATCCTGAAAGGGGTCAATATCTTCCCCATTCAGATTGAAACAATTTTGTTACAATTCAAAGAATTGGGCAGTGATTATCTGATTACACTTGAAACTGCCGAATCAAATGATGAGATGACCGTAGAAGTGGAATTAAGCCAACTGTTCACTGACGATTACGGGCGTCTGCAATCATTGACCCGTGAAATCACTCGCCAACTGAAAGATGAAATATTAGTTACCCCACGTGTGAAACTGGTACCCAAAGGAACACTCCCTAAACCAGAAGGCAAAGCTGTCCGCGTGAAAGACTTACGTAAAACCTTTTAAAAAATAAGTTTATGACTATACAACAATTATCCGTCTTCATTGAAAATAAATCGGGGACTCTACAAAGGGTATTGAACTTATTAAAAGAAGCAGGCATACAACTGATTGCCTCCACTATTGCCGATACAGTGGAATATGGCATTTACCGTATCATCTGCTCGGAACCCAAACGCGCATACGAAACACTGAAAGAGGCCGGAATATCTGTGGCGCTCTCTGATGTGTTCGCCATCACACTGGATAATCAGCCGGGACGGCAGCGGACGCTATCACCATTTTCAGTGAAGCCAAAATAGGAATCACTTATCTGTATTCCTTCTTGTTAGGGAACAAAGGCATATTGATTTTCCGCACAGATAATCCCGACAGAGCAAGAGAAGTGATTATTCTTAATAATCTCTCTTTCGTAGCTGAGAAAGATTTATCAACGCTGATTTAAAATATACATCCCCCGTAGAGCGTAAGCATTACTCTACGGGGGATATAGTTCTTATCCTCTGCGTTTCAAGAAGTCCGTAGGACTTTCCCCGAAATAATCCTTGTAACACTTTGTAAAATAAGAAGGAGAAGTAAAACCTACCTCATACGTTATTTCGGATATGGTTTTCTCTGAAGAGGCCAGCAAGGAAGCAGCTTTCTTTAATCTGGCAATACGTACTAATTCATTGGGAGAATAATTGGTAAGCGCCTTAATCTTACGATAAAGCTGCACTCTGCTTAATCCCATCTTACTGCCTAAATCTTCCACACTTAATTCAGAATCCGCCAAGTTTTCTTCTATCAGTTCCCTGAAACGGTCAACAAAGCCTTTATCCACGTCGCTTACCGGTTCTTTAGATAAAGTAGTCTTATCCCCGAAGAATTGTTTCAACCGCTTATGGTTATCCATCAGATTACGAAGACGTACCAGCAACAGTTTGGAATTAAAGGGTTTGGAGATATAAGAATCCGCCCCACACTCAAATCCCTGTATCCGCTGTTCATCCAACGAACAAGCGGTGAGCAACATCACCGGAATATGGGAAGTCTGCAATTCTGTTTTCAACTTTCTGCAACACTCCAATCCATCCATCACCGGCATCATCACATCACAGATTATGGCATCGGCACATATTTCATGGCTTTCTTTAATCCGGCACGCCCGTCGGGAGCCTCTATCACTGTATATTCTTCTTTTAGTAATGACTTCACATAGTCACGCACATCCGCGTTATCATCTATTATCAAGATACATTCTTTATTCTCATCCGGAATCTGCTCTTCTGTTTCCATATCCTCCAGCTCCTCCACCACCGTCTGTTGTGTAATGCGCGGTTCCTGCACGAGGTCTGCAGACGGCTCTTCCACTACTGTCATAGGGATATCCACTGTAAATACAGTTCCTTTTCCTTCCACACTATCCACCGTTATCTCTCCACCGTGCAGTTCGACAAAAAGCCTTTGCCAAGCAAGGCCGATACCCGAACCCGCATGGTTTACATCAATCTGATAAAAGCGGTCGAAGATATGCCGGATATGTTGGACAGAGATTCCCGAACCAGTATCAGCAACTACCAGACGGGCATATCTCCCACCTTCCTCCTTCGTCAAAGTAGAAAGTGTAACCGTAATGGTTCCATTCTCCGGTGTGAACTTAAACGCATTGGACAATAAGTTGAAATAGACACGTTCCATTTTCTCGGCATCCACTGCCATCAGATAATCTGCCCGGTCATCATTCACCTCCAATACAAAATGGATATGCTTTTTCAAAGCCAAAGTTTGGAATGAATGACTCCATTCCTGCAACTGCACCCGTAGATTCATATTGGCTCTTACCAATTCCAATTTATCATTTTCATACTTACGAAAATCAAGAATCTGGTTGACAAGCCTCAACAGGATATGTACATTCTTATGCACCACCTTTAATAAGGATTGTTGTCTGGGAGTCAATGCCTTATCTTCCAATAGTTGCTCCACCGGATCGGCAACCAAAGTGAGTGGAGTACGGAAATCATGAGAGACATTCGTAAAGAAAACCAGTTTGGCATGGGTCGCCTCTTCCAATTGTTTGGAAAGGCTAATCAGCTGGTCACGTTGTTCCTCCAATTTTTTCTTTTGACGGGACAGTTCCATATTCATCCGGTTCTTTGTCCAATAGGCACGGACAATAATCGCCAATAAGGCAGCAAACAATAACAGAATAATCAGACAGGCATACAGAAACATGGTTTGGGCAGAGTATCTGGACAGATATTCGTTCACCTGATTATTCAGCCGTTCTATCTTTCCATCCTGTTCGGTAATGTGGTCTGTCTGCAATTGCATCACCCGGGCATTCGTTTTATCAACCAAAGCTGTTGATAACTTAGTATCTCTCTCATACGGGCGTTTCTCCAAAATATCCATCGCCACCTGTACTACCTTGTCACCTCCGGTCGGATAAATAAATGTAGCATCCAGCACCCCGTTTATGATCTGTTCCACTCCATATTCCTTACCGGGCAGCGCATCAATGCCGACAAACAACATTTCCTTTTCCAACTGTTGCTGACGGGCGGACAAATAGGCCCCGATAGCCATGCGGTCATTCTGGGCAAACACCAAATCTATATTCTTATTAGTTTGAAACACGGAGTCCATTTTCTCACCTGCCACACTTTGCAGCCAGGCTCCATCTACGCTGGCAGTTATTTCAATTCCGGGCTCTTCTTTCAGCACATCCGTCAACCCCTTATGGCGTTCCATAGCAGGCGTGGAGCCTTCAAGCCTGTTATCTCCAAGACTTTCCCTTTTCCATGCAGGCGGTTGAGAATGTATTGCCCCACATCTTTTCCAATCTCATAATTATCGGCTCCCACAAAAGCCGTGTACTTGTCCGACAGAATCTTACGGTCAATCACCACCACAGGTATTCCCTGCCGATAGGCTTTCTCCACAACGGGAGTAATGGCTGCCGCTTCGTTTGGAGCGACAATCAGCAGGTCCACTTTCTTATCAATAAAATATTTGATATCCGCTATCTGGTTCCGGTTATTGTCTTTTGCCGTACGTATCTCCACCTCTACCCCATCATAGAATAAAGCTTCACGAACTATTTCATTATTCATTTTGTGCCGCCACTCATCATCACTGCATTGCGAAACACCGATGCGATAACGCGTATGCTTCTGAGTGCACGACATCAGAATTCCGGCGAGGCATAAAATGGACAATAAAAGATAGTTTTTCATGTTCCTCAAAATATTTATGGATACACAAAGATAAAAGGTAACCGCTAATGAAACAAACATCTGCTGGAAAAAGAGCACCACACACGTTGGAAAAATCATCGAGGACTCCATTCCTGTTTCTTCGAAAAGTTTCTTCAGACATTTAAAATGGATTTCAGGCATCTATAATATGCCTGAAAATCCTATAGCTTCTTTCATAACGCCCCTTAGCAGGTTTACCCGTTATCAACCAACTGTTCCCTCAAACGGGCAGGCAATTCGGCATAGCCCCATTTTGTGTACATACATAAGCAGAAACCTCAACCGCCAGTTATGCGCTTCGGCAACCGATTTTCCTTTCAGCACGGCTGCCACAAACGTTGCCGTGAAAGAATCACCGGCTCCCACCGTATCAGCTACTTCCACCTTCGGAGTCTCTACAAATGAAATCTCACCCGGAGTAAAGACATAGCTGCCATTAACACCACAAGTAAGTATCAGCATCTTCAAATTATATTTAGCCAGCAGAATCCAACATTTATCCTGCAAATCAATACCGGGATAACCGAACATGCGGCTCACTGTGACCAGTTCTTCATCATTAATCTTCAGAATATTGCATTTTTTCATGGAGTTGCAAAGAATCTCCTTCGTATAGAATCCCTGACGCAAATTCACATCAAAGATTTTGCACTGTCCCTCGCCGTCGGGCATGGTATCCAAGAAACGGTTGATAGTCTCCCGTGAAACGACACTGCGCTGTGCCAATGAACCGAAACATACCGAACGGGTATTACGGGCCAGTTCCTCCAAAGCGGGAGTGAAAGGAATATTATCCCAGGCAACCCCTTCCTTTATATCATACATAGGTACCCCATTAGGATCCAGTTCCACTTGCACAGTTCCGGTGGGATAAGGAACTTTTTCTATCAAATAATTCAATTTCTTGCTATCAAAGTTCTCAAGTATCTCATTACCCAATTTATCATCACCAATCGCACTGACCACACGGCTGTCGAAACCGAATTGTGATACATGATAAGCGAAGTTTGCCGGAGCACCACCAATTTTCTTTCCTTCGGGCAGCACATCCCATAGTGCCTCACCCATTCCTACAATAATGTTATTCATGGTCATTTTTTTATTTTTAAGGTATATAATAACAAGTAAATCACTCCTACAGTCATTACGGCAACAGCGCCGCTTTGTCTCATCGCGTCACTGGCAACTCCCATAGCCAACGGAAATACCGTACCACCGAACAATCCCATAATCATCAGTCCGGAAACTTCATTTTTCTTATCGGGCATCGCAAACAACGCCTGCGAGAAGATAATGGAAAACACATTGGAGTTACCGAAACCAATCATGGCAATACAAATATAAATAATTGTTTCCGTATGGAAAATAAAAAGTCCCGCCATTGCCAGTAACATAAACACTACACTGAGTGCAAAAAAGGACTTCGCAGAAACCTTTTGCAAAATAAATGCTCCGAGAAAACATCCTACCGTACGGAAAATAAAGTAAAGGCTTGTCGCAAAACCGGCCTCAGCCAATGTCATATCCAAACGCTCCATCAATATTTTGGGAGCAGTCGTATTGGTACCTACGTCAATGCCCACATGACACATGATGCCAATGAAGGATAGCAAAATAAACGGTTTACCCAACAGAGCGAAACAGGCTTTGAAACCGGATGCCTTATCGGGCTTCTCCTCCTCGATAGGTGTGGAACCTAACAAGGCAATAGCCAAAACAGCTATAACCATATAGACAGGAAACAGCACCCTCCATCCCAATCCGAAAGAAGGAATGGTCTGAGTAGCTCCCCACATGGCAATATAAGGGGCCAGAAAAGAAGCTATAGCTTTTACAAACTGTCCGAAAGTCAATGTACTTGCCAGCTTGTCCCCGGCAATGATATTACTCAACAACGGATTCAAGGACGTTTGCATCAATGCATTACCGATCCCCAACAAAGAGAAGGAAATAAGCATGAGGGTATAGCCGTCTCCAAAAACAGGAATCAATAAGAAGCAAAAGTGATTATCAAACTCAAAAGGACTGTCTTTTTGCGCCCTATCTTATTCATCAGAACACCCGTAGGTACGGAGAAAATCAGGAACCAGAAAAAGACCAGTGAGGGGAAGACATTGGCTTGCGAGTCTGTGAGATCCAAGTCAGCCTTTACATAGTTCGACGCAATCCCCACCAAGTCAACAAACCCCATGGCGAAGAAACAAAGCATCACCGGAATTAATTTGGCATATAGGTTTTTATTATTATTCATGGCTTTTATTTTTTCATTTTTTATTTCTTCATCTTATTCACCTGACCTATTTATAGACCTAATTTATATATTGTGAAATCTGAGATTTTCATCTCCCCTCCTTCACTATAAAAACGTAAGGAGTTATAAGGTTCATTCGGGAATACCAGATTAGTCATGGCAATGCGACCGCCGTCAACAAACAGTTCCACACTTCCATTATCCACAAACACTTGAACCTTATGTCCTTTCGCGGTGTTTATCGGAGCCCAAGTACCCAAAGCAAAATCATTTTTATAGTTCACCGTCACTTCTTTATACCGAGCATAACTCTCTTCGGTATCCAAATCATGCGGCTTTACCTTCTTGCCAAAGTCTACAATACCGCTTTCCGCCCGATCCATTACCACACGTCCTTCCGCAGCATCCAGATAAATCCTCACTTTCTCACCCAGACTATTCAGCAATTCAAAACCAGCTTCTTTACCTGCCGATGTTAATTGCAGTTCCAGTTCGAAAGCGCCATCATTATTTTCAAAAAGTGTTTCAAAACGCTTCTCACCATTCACTGTAAAGTCATCCAGTTTTTTAGAATCCTTCCGTAAGTTTTCCGTCTCTTTTACCGGTGCGGCACTCAGATAAAGCTGCTTGTCCTCACCTGTATACAGACTCAATTCACGTGGCAAAGCATTGGCACTACGGAACTGCTGTATAGGAGTATAGTTAGCATATTGCCAGTTGCTCATCCAAGGAACAGCAACGATACGGTTGTCTGTATTTGAGAAGCAAACGGTGGCATAATGATCTTTTCCCCAGTCGAGCCACTTCACCACCTCGGGTTTCGTATCGCATACAAACCGATGTCCGTCAAAATCGCCTACAAAATACATAGTACCACTGCCTCCATAAACAAATCCCGGATTGATATTTACAATCATCACCCATTTCATCTTAGACCGGTCACCATCTACAGGCAACTGAATGAAATCCGGACATTCGAACTGATTGGGCTGAGGACCAAATCCTTCTCCAAATTCACTCATGTATTCCCACTGCTTCAAGTTTGCAGATGAATAAAAACGCATATTCTTGTCCGCACTGACAATCATAATCCACTTCTGTTCGGGCTCATACCAGAATACTTTCGGATCACGGAAATTCTGTAGCCCGTCAAACGGAGTAAGGACCGGATTTTGTTCATATTTTGTATAAGTGCGTCCATTGTCCGTGCTGTATGCCATACTTTGCACCTGACTCTGTCCACCGGTACATTACGGTGCGAAGTATAAAAAGCAATAATTGTATTCTCACCGTAGCCTGCGCTGTTATTTTTATCCACAATAGCACTTCCCGAGAAGATATGCCCCAAAGTATCACGGGCAATCGCCGGGTCGAGGTGTTCCCAATGAACCAAGTCTTTGCTCACGGAATGTCCCCAATGCATATTCCCCCACATAGAGCCGTATGGATTATGCTGGAAATAAAGGTGATATTCACCATCTTTATAAACCAGTCCGTTGGCATCGTTCATCCATCCATAAAGCGGAGTGTGATGGTAAAGAGGACGGAATTTATCTCTGTTTGTTGTATCAAATGTATCCGAGACTTTAATGCTGTCCCAACAAAGAGCATCAGCGGCCACATTGCGGATAGTCACCGTAGCGCCCCCCTCATCTTGAGTCAAAGCGAAAGGTACATAATATTCTACACTGTCGATAGCTAGACGAATATCCATTTCAGTATCAGCCGGACTGCCTGTTTCCAATTTCACCTGTCCTTCCTTACTGCCTTCCTGAATCGGAAGCAACAAATATTTAGCGGGATGGGCAATATGCACGATAGTGACTGTATCCCCCTGATGTTCGAACACCAGATTATTTTTTTGTGACTGACAGGAAACTGTGCCTGCTGTAAAGGCTAAACCTAATACAAGATTAACAAGATTTGTTTTCATGGAATATATGGTATTAAAAGTTTTATTATTAAAATCAGAATGTTATTTTCGCCGCAAATTCTACGGTGAACGGACGGATATAGCTACCTGCCATCCATGCGCCATTATATGCTGCCGCATTTTCCTTATCAACCAATTCCGCCCCCGAGCATGCTGCCCTTAGCACCGGTCTGGTTCAAGAAGTTTATCACAGTTCCGCTTAAGGACAGATGTTTGTTTACATTCCAGTTAATTCCACCGAATGTTTCCCAACGACCGTTGAAGTAATAAGCATTCTTGATATTCGCATACGTTTTGCTGAAGTAACGGAAACTTGCCCATACCTTCAAGTCTTTGGTAATGTTGTAACTAGGGTCCAGCTCTATCAGCACCTTCGGAATTTCAGTAACGATATTGCCGGTGGCATTGATACCCGATGTTGTCCCGTCACTAAAAGTCACTCCTGTTTCATACTTTTTATACTTCGGGCTTTGGTAAGTGAACAGGAAATGGAAATCAAATCCTTTGAAAGGTTTCACAACTGCATCCGTCGTCCATCCTATTGTTTCAATATCATAACTCAATGCAGCCGCCTTAATATCCTTATCATTATTCGGATTAATCAGATTCAAGGTAGAGTTGTTGTTAGTCTTGGCAATGTAACTGAATAATGAGGTCAGGCTAATCCAGTCATTATTGAAATAAATACCCGCACGCCCCAAAGGAATCGTAATCTTATCTACATTCGGCATCTCGGCAGGAGCAAAGTTCGACATATTCGGACGCTGGGTATTGTAGGTAAAATCGGCGGTAAAGCCAAATTGTTTCGTCATTTTATAAGTAGCGGCCGCCGTGAAAGCCATGTTCAACCAATCGTAGCTGAAATGACGGGGAGCTATCTTCGTACCATCGGCCGCAACTGCCCCGATATGATAACCGGCAAAGCGGCCTACCGGATTGCCTTCGGCATTATATACCGCCAGGTTCTTTCCTGCCAGACGCTGGTACTCGAAGCGTGCGCCATAATACACATTCCATTGATCAGTGATATCCCAATCGTGAGTAGCATAAAGAGCCAATTTGTTTTCATGTCCTTTGTAATATTCGGAAGCATTCTGGTTCAGATTATAATAAGGAGTGTTTCCGTAATGATGAATATCCTTCGTATCGGCGCTGTACAACATTTGGGGATATTCTTCTACCGTATGGTCGTACATGGTAGTGTTCGAAGCATAGTCCACATCATAATACCATTCGTTCACCCCCACACGCCAAGTCATATAATCATACTTCCGCGACAACTCGGTGGTAAAGAAGAATTCATCTATATTCCCCCGGTTGAAACAGGACATACGGCTCTGCACATATCCTTCATAAGGATTCAAAGCTCCATCCAGTCCTTTGGTGCTATAACCGTCGGCCAATACTTTCTGCTCCATAGACATCGGAGTCTGGTACAGATAGGAGCCCAAAGCATGGTCATACTTCATATTGATTTTCCACTCCAACCCGTTATCCCACCGGTAACGGTTAAGAACCGTCAACTGATTTCCTTTACTGGCCGTAGCATCATACAGACTGATCTTTTTCATCTCTCCGGTACGCATGTCCATATAAACCATATCCGATACATTAGGCAGATAGGAAGAAGTACCGAGACCGAAACCGGGAATCTCCTTCACACTCCCATCGCCTACATAAATAAATGGTGCACCGGTGGTAGCATTGGACAACCAATGGCTGTTGCTGTATGGTAGATGGCAGAGAGCTGTCCACGTCCTTCATTGTAGAACTTAGTCAAAGCAAACTTATAGATCTGAGTCCGGTCCTGATATTGTGCAAAACGTAGTTTGAACGAACCCGGATCAAAATTCTGATAGATACTGCCGCTGTAAAACCAATCTTTTCCGATGCTTCCATTCAGATTAAAGTCAAATTGCTGTTTACCGAAATGATTGGTGCCGTAGTTCAGCACGCCATTCATTTTCTTCTCTTTATTCAAGCCGAGTTCCGTAAATGAATTGACAGCATAACCTATATTGCCGGTAGTAATCGCTGTTTCGGAAATCTTCAGCAATCCGGTATGTCCCAAGCTGCTGTCTCCGCGCCAATGCGTGTTTACATTATGAGGATTCGAATTATATACTACAGGAAGACCATTTTCGAGTACATTCACATCACCACCGGGCAGACCGATAGAGATTTCACGAGGACCATTGGCACTAGCCGCATTCAACATGACATTGCGATTGCCTTCCTCTTTCGAATTAGAGGCCACTTTGGTAGAATCTTGTTGTGCATAACCATTCAAGCAAGCGGCGGCAAGTAAAATAATGACCGCGCCCATCCGGTTCTTTTGCTGATTTTTGTTCATAGCATTAAATGTTTTTAGAAGTTTTTCTGAGGCAAAGGTAGGGGACAGCCGGCAACCTCTATAAAACATTTGTTACAGCTGCTGGCATTTTTGTTTCATTGCAACAAAAGTGACGGATTATGTAACATTTCTCGTGAACCATAGGCCTTTTCACCTCTAAAAACAAGTTCATCCCAATTTTCCTTCAGCCTTCAGTTTTTGCTGTTTTTTCCCCATTTCATCGAAGAAAACACCTGAAGGATTATCCTTCAGCCTACTATCAGCCCGCCTTTAGGCAAGCAAGAGAAAAAAATTCCCAATTCCTCTTTTTCTATCCGAAGTATGCCGGTAATCAGCATAAAACACTTACCTTTACAACAACACCAACTGAAAAGAAAGACGCCACAATGAAAGGAAAATCCCTCAAACCTTCAAGGGGAACATCTAATTTGCCCGTACAAGCTCTTTTCTCCTATGAATTAATAGGTTTTTCCAGTATGATTAAGTACTTTTGTCCTGAATACTAAGACAGACTCCGATGGCAGACTGTACAATCCACTATAGCAGACCGTACAGTCCACTACAGTAAACCGTACGGTCCATTGCCTGCGTCTATAGAAGTTAATAGAAAGAATCCCCTTAGCGTTCAGCAAGAAACGACTTAATCTCCCTATTAAAAAGCATTAAACATGGCAGCAAAGTATGATTTCAAAACCTCCCCCGACATACAGGGAGAGAAGGAACAGCCCACCCTGTATCCACAAATTGTAGTATCGGGCACAAAAAGCCTGAAAGACCTGGCTAAAGACATTGCCCGGCGTTCCACCGTCCACGAAGGGACCGTCGTCGGTCTGCTATGTGACCTGGAAAGCATTATCGCCAATTACCTGGCAGACGGTTATAACGTAAAACTGGGAGAACTGGGTACTTTCTCGGCCACACTGACTTGCCGCAAGGTAACGGACAAAAGCGAGATACGAGCCGCATCGGTACATTTTGACAACATAAAGTTCAAACCACCCGGAAATTCGATAAGGAG
>ENA-OQAN01000630-OQAN01000630.1-human-gut-metagenome-genome-assembly--contig:-NODE-630-length-17958-cov-4.274578_pt1 | contig 17958 bp, 18 predicted proteins | sample MGYA00242735_ERZ504527 | MGnify/ENA primary metagenome ERZ504527 (study PRJEB26092, sample SAMD00036230) | human gut metagenome | host: Homo sapiens | study: EMG produced TPA metagenomics assembly of... | reverse complement strand
ATAGCAGCGGTATGCTAAAATTCAGACAAGTATTTTCAGATGTATGAAACGAGGGAAAAATAGTTAAACAAACTTGTGATTTATTATAAATACGAAGGAAAAGGAGTGTCCGTATGAGTAATACAACCAAAAGGGCATTAGAAGCATCCTTAAAAAAAATTACTTTTACAGAAACCATTAGATAAAATTACGATCCAGGATCTGACCACGGACTGTGGAATCAGCCGTATGGCATTTTATTACCATTTTAAAGATATCTATGATCTGGTTGAATGGGCATGCGTGGAGGACGGAAAGCGGGCACTGCAGGGAAAACGAACCTACAATTCCTGGCAGGAAGGGTTAGAGCAGATTTTTAAGGCAGTGCTGGAAAATAAACCGTTTATCATGAATGTATACCGTTCGGTCAGCAAGGAACAGATTGAAAGTTATCTTTATAAGCTGACGTTTGAACTGATCGAGGGTGTGGTAAATGAGAAGGCGGAAGGAACCGGTCTCCCGGAGGAAGATAAACGTTTTATTGCAGATTTTTACAAGTATGGTTTTGTCGGTGTGATGTTAGACTGGATCAAAGACGGTATGCAGGAAGACTATAGCACGATCGTCAAAAAAATGAGTCTGACACTGCACGGAAATATCAGTAATTCGATTGGAAATTTTTTAGATGAAGGGTGATTTATGTTTCGGATGACAGTCAGCAACGTCGTCCGGTTAATTTAGGTACGCTGTACCGGATTTGTAAATGCAGGGCCGATTATTTATCAAAACAGGCGGAATGATAAAAATATTGTCATTCCGCCTGTTTTGTATATTGGATTTTTATCCGGAAAGTAATAAGATGACCACAGAACGAAGATAATAAAAGCAGTTAGAAAGGAGATTCTTATTATGTCAAATAAAAATAAAACCATCGCGTTAGCATCTTTGATTGCAGCAGGAGCCGGTGTGGCAGCAGTTGCGGCAAGCAACAGCCACAAACAGGCAAAGGCAAAGAAAATCGCCGAAAAACAGCAGGCAGAGAGTGGAACACCATACCGCAATACAGAGCGTGGAAAATACGAGAAAAACAGCAAAGGTATTTATTATACCAACGGTAACTACGAGGCATTTGCACATCCGAAAAAACCGGAAGGTGTCGATGAGAAAAGCGCATACATCGTAGGAAGTGGTCTTGCATCTTTAGCAGCAGCATGTTTTCTGGTTCGTGACGGACAGATGCCGGGCGATCATATCCATATTTTAGAGGCAATGGATATCGCAGGCGGTGCATGTGATGGTATCTTTGATCCATCCAGAGGCTATGTGATGCGCGGCGGCCGTGAGATGGAGAACCATTTTGAATGTCTGTGGGATCTCTTCCGCAGTATCCCTTCCATTGAGACACCGGGCGTTTCCGTACTCGACGAATACTACTGGCTGAACAAAGAAGATCCGAACTACTCTTTATGCCGTGCAACCGAAAACCGCGGCGAAGATGCACATACGGACGGCAGATTCAACTTAAGCCAGAAAGGCTGCATGGAGATCATGAAACTTTTCATGACCAAAGACGAGGATCTGTATGACAAGACGATCGAGGATGTCTTTGACGACGAAGTATTTGATTCTACCTTCTGGCTGTACTGGAGAACCATGTTTGCATTTGAAAACTGGCACAGCGCATTGGAGATGAAACTTTATTTCCAGAGATTCATCCATCATATCGCAGGCCTGCCGGATTCAGTGCACTGAAATTTACCAAATACAATCAATATGAATCACTGATCCTGCCAATGCAGAGATATCTGGAGGCAGCAGGGTTGATTTCCAGTTTAATACAGAAGTCACCAATGTGATCTTTGATATCAAAGATGGCAAAAAAAGTGGCAACCGCGATCGAGTGCAAGGTAAAAGGTGTTGAGAGCGGTATCGTCCTGACAGAGAATGACCTTGTATTTGTGACAAACGGAAGCTGTACCGAAGGCACAATTTACGGTGACCAGAACCATGCTCCAAACGGAGATGCAGAAGTGCGCAACAGCGGCTGCTGGAATTTATGGAAAAACATTGCAAAACAGGATCCGTCCTTTGGACGTCCGGAGAAGTTCTGCTCTGATGTTGCAAAGACAAACTGGGAGTCTGCAACGGTAACCACACTGGACGATAAGATCATTCCATACATCACAAATATTTGTAAGAGAGATCCAAAGAGCGGAAAAGTTGTAACCGGCGGTATCGTAAGCTGCAAGGATTCCAGCTGGCTGTTAAGCTGGACGATCAACAGACAGGGACAGTTCAAGGAGCAGGATAAAGATAAGGTCTGTGTATGGGTATATGGACTGTTTACCGATGTACCGGGTGATTTTATAAAGAAACCAATGAAAGAATGTACCGGTAAGGAGATCACGGAAGAGTGGATGTATCATCTTGGTGTACCGACCGACCAGATCGAGGAGCTTGCAGAACACAGTGCAGTCTGCGTACCGACGATGATGCCGTACATCACAGCATTCTTTATGCCAAGAACCAAAGGTGACCGCCCGGATGTCATCCCGGATGGCTGTGTAAACTTTGCATTCTTAGGTCAGTTTGCAGAGACACCGAGAGATACCGTATTTACCACAGAGTACTCCGTCAGAACCGCAATGGAGGCTGTATACGGACTGCTTGGTGTAGACCGTGGCGTGCCTGAGGTATGGGGAAGTGTTTACGATATCCGTGAACTTTTAGACAGCACAGTCAAACTCATGGATGGCAAATCTCCGTTAGAAATCCAGCTGCCTGGTCCGCTTAACGCATTGAAGAAACCTCTGATCCGCCTTGTAAAGGGAACTGTGGTTGAGAAAGTGCTGCGTGATCATAATGTATTGAAAGATGGGATGTTAGAGTAATAAATAAGAGGGTGAAAACACGGAAATTCTGTGTTTCACCTCTTATACATATTTTTGGGATGTTCGCGGAGCATTCCACAATCATATGTATATAAATTGTATTATTTAAGTTTGTTATTAATGTCTTGTAACAATTTAATTATTTCAGAGAAACCTGGGAACAGAGTCTATTTTTCATTTCCAGATAAGGCAGAAATGAAAATCCATTTTTCTTATATACATTGACGGCCCGTTCATTTTCTTCTTCCACCTCCAGCCGCAGGATGGCGTCCGGGTATTTTTCACCGATATAGTCGATAAATTTGCTTCCGATGCCGGCCCCACGGCAGGATTCCTTGATATAAATGTCCTCGATCCACATGCATGGCCTGCCAAATTCTGTGGAAAAGCTTTTTGCGATCATGCCATAGCCCTGGATCTCGCCGGAAACCTCAAAAATATAGCCTTCCAGATATGGATTGTCATTGATGCAGTTTTCAATATCGGTGCGGAAAATATCATCGGATCCGTTAGTAAAAACCGCCGGGGATGCGTAAAATACACGCATCATTTCAAGAACACTGTTTTTGTCTTTAGGTGTCATAGGTCTTATGATACTGTTCATTTTTATCCTCCATTTAAGAAAAATTGATGTGTTTTCTGACAAGTATATATGAATGCGCTGCCCGGCAAATATTGGTTTGTGGGTGACATGAGTTTCCCTGTGTAGGGTGGTTCCGGGGGGTTTACGATTGGCAAATTGCATCAAGCCGGGAATGTTTTGTTTCCGTTGTCCGAAAATAAGACAATCTAAGGTGCCTAGTTCAGATTGTGGCAGAGTGACGTGTGTGTCTTAAATGTGCCATCCGAGCACATTAAGACTTGTGCTGCCGTCCATGGCAGCACAACACTGTGTTACGGACAGGCAGACTAAGATTGCCTAATTTTCTCCCAAAGTCACAAAACAGGTCTCGGCTTGATGCAATTTGCCAGCCGCAAGGTTGTGAACCACCCTTCGCCGGGGAACTCATTTTACAACCTTGGGGGTGCGTAAATTTTTGTGACGTTCATTTTAAAAATGTCGAAAAACCTCGACGCAATCTGTTATATCTATGCTTTTAAACATACATACTTGGAATAATAATCTGCATTATTAGTCTGGTAATTTACGAAATGATTAATGTAATGCGACATAGCAGATGAAACTTCAGACAAGTCATCAGGCTGAATATCAATGATACAGTACATTAGGATCATAAGCAGATTATAGGCATAATGTGAATATCAAAAATTTGCACTTACGCCCCCAATTTTGAGATGAACCGCCCACCCAAATGGTGTTCACAACCTGGAGGCTGGCATCTTGCACAAAGCCGAAGCTAATTTTGTGACTTTGGGAGAAAATTAGAAAAATTTGGTCTGCCTGTAGTTACACAGTGATGTTCTGCCACGGATGGCAGAACAAGCTTCACGAGCCAAGGATGGCTCGTTGAACGCCGGTCACGTCACTCCGCCATAACCTAAATCAGGCAGACCTAGCTTTTCTTATTTTCGTACAACGGAACCCAAATTAACTCCGGCTTTGCGCAAGATGTCGCTCACAGACCTACAACACACCATTGGTGGGCAATTTATTTCATAAACAAACCATCATTTATTGGGTGAAAAAACACACAAATTATTTTAAGAAATACAACCGGTTCTGTCAAATTGCATTTTATTCAGTACTTTAACGCTTTAAATAAAAAAAAGTGCTTGCTATTCTCAGAAAAAGAGGATATTATGTTACTAAAATAATCTTGCGTAAGAAAATAAGGAGGAAAATCCTCTGCTCCTGTAAAGACAGTCGCATTTTCCTTCGGAAAACAAGGAGGATTTTAAACATGGAAAAGCGTATTTCAGGTCACACAGGTCTTTTAGCATTGATCGGTTCACCGGTCGGTCATTCAGGATCACCGGCGATGTACAATTACAGCTTTGAGAAGCTGGGATTAGACTATGCGTATGTGGCTTTTGATATAAAAGAGGACAAGGTAAAAGATGCGATCGCTGCAATGAAGACTTTCAACATGCGTGGCTGCAATGTTACCATGCCGGATAAGGTTGAGGCTGCAAAATACATGGATGAGCTTTCACCGGCAGCGCAGATCATCGGTGCTGTCAATACAATCGTCAATGATAACGGAAAACTGACCGGTCACATCACAGACGGCGAGGGATTCGTACATAACTTAAGAGATCATGCATTGAGATCAAAGGCAAAAAGATCACAGTAGCCGGAGGCGGTGGTGCTGCGACAGCCATTCAGGTACAGTGTGCCTTAGACGGTGCGAGAGAAATCTCTATTTTCAATATCAAGGATGCATTCTTTGAGAGAACCTTACAGACGGCAGAGAAGATCAAAAAGGCAGTGCCGGAGTGTGTGGTCAATGTATATGACATTGCAGATACTGCAAAGATGACAGAAGAGATCCAGTCAAGTGATATCTTTGCCAATGCCACGATCGTTGGAATGAAGCCGATGGATGACCAGAGTGTTGTAAAGGACCTGTCTGCATTCCGTCCGGGACTTGTCGTTGCAGATGCAGTATACAATCCGGAAGAGACAAAACTCCTTCGCGAGGCAAAAGAAGCAGGATGTACCTGTGTCGGAGGAAAGGGAATGTTGTTATGGCAGGGAGTTGCCGCATTCAAACTTTACACCGGACAGGATATGCCGGTTGAGGATGTGAAGAAATTATTCTTCAGCTAGGATATATCGGTGGATGGTACGAAGAAACGCCTTAACCAGGAATGGGAAGTCTGGTTGGGCGAAAAATGGATCATGCAGATTGGTTTTGCCCGTTTTCAGGGTATAATTAGAGAAAAATGAAACATATTGGATGAAAAAAATATGTTTCATGTGTAAATAGCCCAGGATTTTTGGAAATCCCGGCTATTCTCTTCATTATGAGTGGTATACACCCATTTTAATTATTTTGAAGGGGAAAATTCAGCATTTATGGGTGAAACAAATAGGAAAGAAGAAAGTTACGCCCATTCTGTAATCATATCATGTGAAAAATCAACATATGATCGTGATTTACACTTGCTTCGATCGGCAGTCTTATCATATCTTACAGATAATCATGTTTTGCAAGTACGTTTAAGATATTACGTCCCTCTTCAGTACCCTCAATGATTCTTCTTGCACGTTTGCTGTCACCGATATTTATGATTTCTACGTTAGTATCTGCGAAAGCTTCCTCTAACTGGTCTAATACAGGGTTGTTTGCTCTCATTCCGAGGCAGATGAAACCATAATCAAATGGAATTTCTTCGATCTCACCCTGAGGATTCTTTACGATGAAACGATCGTTCTGAACTTCCTGCAGAGCAGTGTTGGTCATCTGTTTTACGTTGTATTTTGCCATTTTGGCATTTGTATCACATTTTGTAACCGGATCAAGACCGTTTCCGATCATTGGAAGCATCTCTACCATGGTTACGTCAGAACCGCGCTCGGTAAAGAATTCCATCACGTCAAGACCTACGGCACCACCACCGATGATTGCAACTTTCTGACCATCCATTTTTTCAGGATACTCGTTGATGCGGTCGATCATCTTTAATACGGTAGCAACATTGCTGTCATCTTTGTCGACAAGATCATGCAGACCGGTGATCGGTGGTAAAGTAGGAACAGAACCGGTTGCATTTACGATGATATCCGGGTTTAAGCTCTTTACTAATTCCGGTGTAGCGCTTGTATTCTTGAAGATGAATAAGTTGTGAAGCTTGCTTGCACGGTGGATCATATAGTTCGGGAAGTCAGCTAAACGTTTCTTATCCGGGATCTTGGAAATCACGGAAGCAAGTCCGCCAAGCTCAGCTTTTTTCTCGATTAAGAAGGTGGTGCATCCGACTTCTGCTGCAGTGCAGGCTGCCTCTAAACCTGCAGTACCGCCACCGATGACTACAACGTTGCAAGGTTTGTTGATCTTATGTTTCATGTAATCTTCGCCGGAGTTGACAGCCGGGTTTACGGTACAACGGATCGGCTGGTTTAAACCGATACGGTGTCCTGCACATCCGATGTTACAGGAAATACATTTGCGGATATCACATTCTTTTCCGAACTCAACTTTGTTGACCCATTCCGGATCAGCGATCAGTCCACGTCCCATTCCGATAAAGTCAGCGTCGCCTTTTGCTAAGATATCTTCAGCAACTTTCGGGTCACGGATATTACCAACAGTCATACATGGTTTGCCGTATTTTTCTTTTACAGCTTTTGCCATGTAAGAACGCCAGCCGTCCGGTAAATAGTTTGCATCGATCTGGTACTGGATAGAACTATTCAGACCACAGGAAACGTCAAATACATCGACTTCTTTCTCGAAGTACTGTAAATACTCTAAAGTATCCTCTAAGGTATTTCCACCCTCTACCATTTCGTCAGCACTGATACGGACGAAGATCGGGAAGAAAGGTCCAACCTGTTTACGAACTTCCTCGATGACTAATTTTGCAAATCTTGCACGGTTTTCTGCAGAACCGCCAAATTCATCTGTTCTCTTGTTGGTGGTAGGAGAGAGGAACTGGCTGATTAAGTAGGAATGTCCTGCATGGATCTCTACGGCGTCAAATCCACAGATCTGGCACGCTTTGCAGCCTCACCGTATTTTTTAACGATGTGCATAATCTCATCTTTCTCTAATGGACGAGGGATTTCTCCGCCTGCCTTGGAAGGAACATCAGAAGCGGAAACCGGCTGCATTCCGATACGGGAAGACATTGCGGATGCACCTGCATGGTTTAACTGGATTGCGATACATGCACCGTGTTTGTGTACGTTTTCGCATAATTTGAACAGACGCGGAATATAGTTGTCTAAGTCGATGCGGAGCTGTGTCGTACCGTTAGAACCCTGTGGGGAATCAACGCTTGCGTTCTCGACAATCAGAAGACCTGTGCCGCCCTTTGCACGCTGCTCATAATAATTAATATGAAGAAAACTCATTTCACCGTTCTGCTCACCATAGTTTGTTCCCATTGGTGTCATAACGATTCTGTTTTTTACGGTCATACGACGGATGGTCATTGGCTCAAAAATATGAGGATATTTGTTTTTCATGATAAAATCTCCTTTGCATTTAAATGAATAAATTGTGTGTGGCTGAGATTGTTGGATAATGAAAACTGCAGCATAGCTTTTGGAATGTCAGAAAACGTGGCGCGGTAGTCGTGCAGTTTTGGGCGGGCAGATAATTATGTTTTAGATAGTTACTTTTTTAACAATGAAAAAGTCTGTGTGCTCTTTCTGTATTTAATGTACCTGAAACAGGGAAAAAATCTAATTCGTTTTTTTGGACAAAATGATAGAATTTCTCTATTGATTCTGATTGGTAAGATTGCTATCCTTATAATATGATGTTGTGCGCAGCAGGCACATGCATATTCGGAAGAAACCGGGGGATGGATTCATGAATTTAAGTCAGTTACAGTATTTTAGAACTTTGGCGAAGGAAGAACATTATACGAGAGCGGCGCAGATCTTATCGATCACGCAGCCGTCTTTAAGCCATGCGATCGCGCAGTTAGAGCAGGAACTGGGGACAAGGTTATTTGAAAAAAAAGGCAGAAATGTGGTTCTGACACGATATGGAAAAATTTTCCTTCCATATGTGGAGGAATCTTTAAAAGTATTAGAGGAGGGCGTGCAGCGGACGAAAGAGTTAAATGGAAGCAAAGAAGGTATGATACATCTCGCTTACATCTATACCCTTGGAAGCACGTTTGTGCCGAAGATGGTGCGGAGATTCTTAGATGCCTATCCGGATTATCATATTGACTTTCATTTTATTGTTGGAAAGACCGGAGATATCATAGAGGGGCTCAAAAACGACCAGTATGATATGGTGTTTTCCTCCTATCAGGATGGGGAGCCGGACATTGATTTCCGGCAGATCGGCGATCAGAAGTTGGTGCTTGCCGTGCCAAAAGTTCACCCGCTTGCCATGTACGACAGCGTGGATTTAAAAGATACGGTGGATTATCCACAGATCTATTTTCAGAAGGGAAGCGGACTGCGCCCGGTTGTCGATCAGATGTATGAACAGATCAGTGTATTCCCAAAGATCGCATTTGAAATAGAAGAAGATGGCAGTATGGCAGGACTCGTCGCTCAGGGATTTGGCATTGCAGTCATGCCGGATATTCCAATCTTAAAAACACTTGACGTCAAAACCCTGACCATCACAAACCCGGAGTACGAGCGCCATGTTTACCTCGCCACCATGAAAAAACGCTATCTCTCTCCGGTCGCAAAATCCTTCATCCAGTTCGTTATGCAGGAGACAGAGTAGCGAGTCTCACAACATTCACAGCCTGAAAAGAGTTTTGCGCAGGCTGACCGCCATCCCATCAATGATACATCCTCCGCACAAACTGGATAAACCTTTGTACCGCCGGCAGCTGATATTTCCCGCGCATATATCCCATATACACAGTATGTGAAAATGTTTCCTGCGAGATCAGCGGACGGATGCAGATGTCATCCCTGTGGATCGTATCCACGTCTGCGACAAGGGCTATCCCAAAGTCTTTCGCCACGAGCGATGCAATTCCGTTTTCATCCGGCGATTCGCAGATAAAATTCGGGAGCACACCATGCTCCTTAAAAAAATTACGCGTATATTTTCCGAGACCGGAATGCCTTGCATATCCAAGAACCGGGTATTTTTGAAAATCTCCGGCCTCAATCTCATCTTTTTTACAGAGAGGATGTCCGATAGGAAGGATCGCTACAAGGTCCTGCTTTATAATAGGAATAAACTCAATATTTGGTTCATTTGCAGAGTAAGAACCAAAGATCAGATCATAAGAACCTTTCTTTAAACCTTCTATATTCATGGAAGTGATATCCTGAAAAAAGTGAAATGTAATATTTTTATTCTGCTCTAAGGAAAGAAATGAGCGGACAGTATTCGGAATAAATTCACGGGCAAGCGGGGAAACATAAGCAATATCGATATGCCCGCCGTTGGTTGCAATCTGCTGCATTTTATTGGAGGCACGTGTCACATCGTCTAAAATCTGCGTGACATGCTCTAAAAAAATCTCACCGGCTTTTGTGAGTGTCACATTGCGCCCGCGTTTTTCGAAAAGTGTGACGCCGAGCTCATTTTCTAAAGCGGTGATGGAACGGCTTAAACTTGGCTCGGAAATGTTTATTTTTTCTGCCGCCTGATTGAAGTGCTGAAGGACGGCTGCCTGGTAAAAATAACCCAACTGATTGAGTGTCATGTATAGATCTCCTTATAAATGATAGATAATATCTATGGATTATAAAATAAAAACCTTGTTTTTGTACAGATTATATCATAATTAATACATTAAAGCTACTAAAAAAGCATGAAATTAGCATTGGATGTATTAAAAAAAGCGTTGTATAATAAATATATCAGAGGTTGTTAAGTTTTTAACAAAGCGGGCAGGTAATGTTAAAAACATGAAACTAATAAGAAAATCATGCAAAAAGAAAAAAGGAGAACACTACTATGGCAGAGAGAATCACAGGTCACACAGAGCTTATCGGATTAATGGCTTACCCAATCAGACATTCCAGTTCACCGGCAATGCACAATGAGGCGTTTGCATATTTAGGGCTTGACTATGCTTACCTTGCATTCGAGGTTGACAACAGCACATTAGAAGATGCGATCAAAGGTCTTCGTGCATTAAAGATGGTTGGATCTAATGTATCCATGCCAAACAAAACAGTTGTTGGCCAGTACCTTGATAAATTATCACCGGCTGCAGAGCTTTGCGGAGCTGTTAATACAATTGTAAATGAGAATGGTGTATTAACAGGACATATCACAGACGGTATCGGATTTATGCAGTCCTTAAAAGACAACGACATCGACGTGATCGGAAAGAAAATGACCGTCGCAGGTGCCGGCGGAGCTGCAACAGCAATCGAGATCCAGGCTGCATTAGACGGAGTAAAAGAGATTTCTATCTTCAATATTCATGATAAATTCTGGGAGAACGCAGAGGCAACTGTGAAAAAGATCAACGAGAGAACAAACTGCAAAGCAACTCTTTATGATTTAGACGACAAAGAGAAATTAAGAGAAGAGATGGCAGATTCCTACATCTTCGTAAACGGAACAGGTGTTGGTATGAAACCATTAGAGGGAATGTCCGTTGTTCCTGACAAATCTTTCTTCCGTCCGGACTGATCGTTGTAGACGTTCCTTACTCTCCGCTTGAGACAAAGATGCGTTCTATGGCAAAAGAAGTTGGATGTAAGACAATGAACGGTCTTGGCATGATGTTATTCCAGGGTGCAGCAGCATTCAAACTCTGGACTGGAAAAGATATGCCGATCGAGCACATGAAAGAAGTATTAAACATCAAATACGAATAAAATACCCCCCCAATCACAACCCCATGCGGCGGTATGAAAAATGCCGCTGCATCACAAACCAAATTGAGGAGAAAATCAATGAACAAAAAATATTTACCGAGCGCACTGATTCTTTATTTAAATTATTTTATCCATGGTGTCGGATGTTCTATTTTAGGACAGGCAGTGATCAAGGAAGCACTTGCAGCATCCTGGGGTGTAGAGCCATGGCAATTACAGCCATTTCTGCGGCACTTGGACTGGGCAGACTGATCGCACTTCCATTTGCAGGTCCTCTTTCTGATAAGTTAGGCCGCCGTATCTCTACTGCAATCGGAAGCGGTTCTTATGCGATATACTTAATCGGACTTGCGCTTGCATTTAATGCAGGAACAAATGGCGGATATCAGATTGCATATATCTGCGCAATCGTTGGTGGTATTGCCAACTCTTTCCTTGATACCGGAATTTACCCGGCTGTAGGTGAGATCATTTATAAAGCACCGGGTGTTGCAACGATGGGAATTAAATTTTTCATTGCAATCGCACAGATGATCCTGCCGTTCGTACTTGGCGCAACCGTAGCAACAACAGCAGCAGGTCTTACATCTTATAACACATTATTCTTTGGATGTGGTATCATTTATATTGTATTATTAGTACTGGTAATGCTTTTCCCTCTTCCGGATGCAGATCAGAAGGCAGCGGGAGAAAAAGAAGGACTGATCGCCAGCTTAAAACATACACATTTTTTCCATCGAGTCTGTTGCGATGATCCTGATCGGATTCACCTGTACCGGTACATTCCAGCTCTGGTTAAACTGCGCACAGAACTTTGCAAAAGAAAATGTGGGCTGGACAGATCCTTCCATTATGCAGACTTACTATTCCGCAGGAACCATGCTTGCTTTGATCGTAACTGCATTACTGACAAGAAAAATTAAAGACGTCAGATTTATTCTGATCTATCCGGTAATCTGTCTGGCTACTCTGGTTGTTGTATTAGTCGGAAAGAGCCAGCCTCTTATGATCGCAGGTGCATTCTTAATCGGCTGGGCAGGCGCAGGCGGATTACTTCAGATCGCTACATCAGTCTGCAACATGCTTTTCCCGAAAATCAAAGGAACGGTAACTGCACTGGTTATGATCGCATCTTCTCTGTGTAACTACACGATCCTGACAGCAGCATCCAAAATGCAGCCTTCACAGGTTATGGTTATGAATATCGTGCTGACAACAATCGGTGTGGTACTGGGATTATTTGTAAACCTTCGTTACACAAGTATGGTTGAGCAGGCACAGGCAGATAATTAGGAGAAGATCTATTAAAGTAAAAACAGGAGGAAAAATAATGAGTTCATATGTAGAAGTTCGTGGTGTGAAAATCGGTGAAGGCGTACCAAAAATCTGCGTACCGATCGTTGGCAAAACAAAAGAAGAGATCCTTGCAGCAGCAAAGTCTTTTGCAGATGTAAAGATGGACGTTGTTGAGTGGCGTGTTGACTGGTTTGACGGCGTGTTCGATTTCGCTCAGGTAGAGGACGTGTTAAAAGATCTGCGCCCGGCACTTGGTAATACACCGATCCTGTTCACTTTCCGTACCTCAAAAGAGGGTGGCGAGAAAGCAATCGAGCCGGATGTTTATGTAGAGTTAAACAAAAAAGCAGCAGCAACCGGACTGGTTGACTTAGTTGACGTGGAAGCTTTCACAGGTGATTCTTATGTGAAAGAGATCATCGAAGCTGCACATGAAGCGGGTGTGGCAGTTGTCGCTTCTAACCATGATTTTGACAAGACACCGGACAAAGATGATATCGTTGGACGTCTCCGCAAAATGCAGGAATTAGATGCTGATATCCCGAAGATCGCTGTAATGCCGCAGAACAAAAAAGATGTCTTAACACTTCTTGCAGCAACGGAAGAGATGGTATCTGAATATGCAGACAGACCGATCATCACTATGTCCATGGCAGGAACCGGTTTGATCAGCCGTCTGTGTGGTGAAGTATTCGGTTCTGCACTGACCTTTGGCGCAGTTGGAAAAGCATCTGCACCGGGACAGATGAACGCAGCAGATTTAAATACTGTTTTAAATCTGATCCATGAGAGCATGTAATAAGCGTATTTTTGAAAAGGATGTCCCGTATCGAGACAATTCTCATAAGTAACAAAAACCGGATGTCAAATGAAGTGTCTTTTGACACCCGGTTTTTTAATTCACAGGAAATCAAATTTGAAAAAAACCAGAGAAATCTGATAGGATATAATAATAAATGAGCGAATCTGTATGTCAAAAAAGTTATACGAGGGAAGGAGAAAAGGCTGCATGAAAAAGTTTATTCATGTCATAGACGAAAGTCTTGAAGAAATCCTGATGGTTCTCATGTTAACGGCTATGACGTTAATTATGGGGTGTCAGGTATTTTCCAGATATATTCTTGGAGTATCGCTTTCGTGGTCGGAGGAGATCACCAGATATCTGTTTATATGGTCTGCATTTTTAAGTGTAAGTCTCTGTACCAGAAAATGCATTTCAATCAAAGTTGATCAGTTCATCAAAATGTTTCCGAAACGTGGAAAAACGATTTTTAAGATTACGAATCTCACGGTAGAGTTTGTATTTTTTGTCTATCTGATCCCTTTCTCCTTTCTATATTTAAAAGCAACGATAGAGAGCGGACAGGTCAGCCCGGCGTGTGGTCTGCCAATGTATTATGTGCAGTCAGCCCCGTTTTTCTGTTTTATTTTAACAGCGTTCCGCATCGTACAGCGCTGGTTTGGTGAGTGGCGCATTTTACTTGGAAAAGAAAAGAAACCGTTAGAAGAGGGCGATATTGCCTCTGTGATCGAGGAGGCAGTCGTTGAAAATCCGGAGCATGCGGATGCTGCAAATATGGACAAATCAGGTGTTACAGTTGGAAAGGAGAAATAGATGTCAGCAGTTGTTGTTTTTATTATTTTTGCAATATGTCTTGTGATCGCAATTCCGATCTCTATTTCACTTGGAATTGTGGCTGTGCTGCCGGGCGCATTTGACGCTTCATTTACGGCAAGTGCAGGGTATGTCATCCGTTCCATGGTCGGAGGAATCGACAGTTTCCCGCTGCTTGCAGTGCCGATGTTCGTGCTTGCGGGAATCCTTATGGCGCACGGTAAAATTTCAGAAAAATTATTTGATGTATTTGTTTATTTCCTTGGAAACAAAAGAGCGGGAATACCATGTGCAGTGATCATTACCTGTCTGTTTTATGGAGCAATTTCAGGTTCTGCACCGGCGACCGTTGCTGCGGTCGGAAGTATGACGATCCCGCTTTTGATCGAACTTGGCTATGAAAAAGATTTTTCCACGGCGATCGTTGCGGTGGCGGGCGGTCTTGGCGTTATCATCCCGCCGAGTATCCCGTTTATCATGTATGCGATGGCGACCGGTGAATCAGTCAGTGAGCTGTTTTTGGCAGGTATCGTACCGGGCATGATGATCAGTGCACTGCTAATCTTTTACGCATATTATTACTGCCGCCGTCACGGTGAGGACAGAGAGAAGATCCAGGCGAAAATGGATCAGCTCAAAGCAAAAGGATTCTTTAACATTTTAAAAGAGAGTATCTGGGCGCTCTTAAGCCCCGTGATCGTGCTTGGCTGTATTTATTCCGGTGTGGCATCCCCGACGGAGGCGGCTGTCATCTCCGTATTTTACTCCCTGTTTGTCAGCCTGTTTATTTACAAATCTATTAAAGTAAAACAGATCTGGGGCATTATGGTGGAGGCGATGAAAACCTATGCACCGATCTTATTTATCCTTGCAACATCAACCGCGTTTTCGCATGTGCTCACGCTGATGCAGGTACCGCAGGATGTCAGTGCATGGATCATGACACATTTCTCCAATGAGATCGTACTGCTTCTTGTCATCAATGTGGTACTTCTGATTGTTGGTATGGTCATGGATACGACCCCGGCGATTCTGATCTTAAGTCCGATCTTACTGCCGATTGTGGAACATGTCGGAATGAATCCGATCCATTTCGGTGTCATGATGATCGTAAATCTTGCGGTTGGATTTGTCACACCTCCGGTCGGCGTCAACCTGTTTGTGGCAAGTTCGCTTACCAATGTGCCGATGATGCAGATCGCAAAGAAGGCAATGCCGATGATTGGATATTTCATGCTTGCACTGCTTCTGATCACATTTATTCCGGCGATCAGTCTCTGTCTGCTTTCATAAGGAGGGCGAAAACTTGAAGAATTGTAAGAAAAAGATATTATGCGGTTTCCTTGCAGGGGCAGTACTTTTTGCAAGTGGCTGCGGGAATAAAGATACACAGGATCAGGCAAAAGTGCAGCGTTATGCGTGGCCGCTTGGAAGTTCAAGCCCGGAGGATACGGTCACACAGATCTATGCAGAAAAATTTGCAGAGGAAGTGGAGCGTTTGAGCGACGGGACGATGCTGATTTCTGTTTATCCAAACAGTGTACTTGGCGGAGACAGAGAGTTGTTAGAGTCCTGTAAAGAGGGTGATATCCCGTTTGTGGTACAAAATACGGCACCGCAGGTGACTTTTATGCCGGATGTTGCAGTATTTGATATGCCGGCAGTGTTCGAAACAATTGACGAAGTGAGGGAACATGTGGATAACCCGGATTTCCTTTCCATGATGCAGCAGGTATACGGGGATGCCGGATATGTCCTTTTAGGATATGCCGACCAGGGATTCCGTGTGATGACTACAAACCGCAATGTGCAGTCAATCTCTGATTTTAAGGGACAGAAGATCCGTACCATGGAAAATTCCTATCACATGGCATATTGGAAAGCGCTTGGTGCCAGCCCGACACCGATGACATTTTCCGAGGTGTATATCGGACTGCAGCAGGGAACCATCGATGCGCAGGAAAATCCGTATGAGGTCATTGTTTCTAATAAATTATATGAGCAGCAGGATTATGTCGTGGAGACAAACCATCTGCCGCATCTGATCTCACTGATCGTCAGTGATGAGTTTTTTGAAGGACTGACCGGCGAGCAGCAGGAAATCATCAGAGAGGCTGCGGAGACAGCGAAAGAATATGCGAGAGAGCAGTCGGATGAGCGTATCGCATCCCGTATCCAGACAATCGAGGAAAGCGGTACACAGATTATTTCATTGAGTGATGAAATGTATGAACAGATCAGAGAACTCTGCAAGCCGGTATATGAGTCAATTGAAAAAAATGTATCAGAGGATCTGGTCGATGCATATCTTGGCGATATGAAAGGTGTGATCGAGTAGAAAACATGTCGGAAATGATATTATACACTTTAAAACATAAATACTTTAAAGTACTAAAATATTTTGCTTGCGGAATGTGTCACATCTTGTTATAATGCTTTTTATAAAACAGGGAGGAAAATCCTCTGCTCACCAGAGGTCAGATTTACAGAGTAAATTGACATTTTTTCTTCGGAAAACAGGGAGGATTATAATGGATAAGATAGAAGCGATCCGTGAGAAAATTGGAGAATGTGATGATATCATCATGAACAGCTTGCAGTTCGAATGTCATATATACAGGAAATTATTTCTTATAAGAAAGCAACCGGTATTCCAATCTTACAGCCGGAACAGGAGAAGAAACAGACCGATGCATTAAAGAACAAACTCGGTGACAATGAGTTCGAGGAAGAGATCCTTGATATTTTCAAATATATCATGAAAAACAGCCGCCGTATCCAGGCAAAGAGTCTGTTTGACTACAACATCTTCCTGATAGGATTCATGGGAGCCGGAAAGAGTACGATCGCCGGAGAACTGAAAGATAAACTTGAGATGGACCGCGTGGAGATGGACCAGATGATCGTAGAAAAACAGGGCATGTCCATTTCTGAGATTTTTGACGAATACGGTGAGGCATACTTCCGTAACTTAGAGAGCAACACCTTAATCGAGCTGCAGAAAAGAAAACAGACGATCGTTTCCTGTGGTGGTGGTGTCGTCATGAGAGAAGAAAACACCGATCACATGAAAAAGAATGGACGTGTCGTATTACTCACCGCAAAACCGGAAACTATCTACGAGCGTGTCAAAGACAGCGACGAGCGCCCGATCTTAAATAATAACATGAACGTTGAATTCATCAGCGGTCTTATGGATAAACGAAAAGACCGTTATGAAGCAGTCGCGGACATCACCGTTGCCACAGATGGAAAAAACGTCACCCAGATCTGCGAGGAGATCATCTCCAAACTGATCGCATTAGATAATGCGAAAGAAGCAGAAGCATAGGCATCCGTAGTAAATAGAAAAAAGGTGGTCACAGACTAACGGCTGTGACCGCCTTTTGTCCACGAATCTACAAAAATTCCTAACTAAATCGTAATCAGCTTATATTGATCACTTCCAAGTCCAATCTTAACAGCATGCGCAATGCAGCTCTTCCATTCAAAAAGGATTTTGATCGCAGCGTATTTGTCGGTAAAATCGATCGTCTCAAACCCCGCAGTTTTCATAAGACGATGCAGTTCCTGGAGCAGATTCTCATGCTCCGTTGCCTTAAAAGATGTGAAATAAACATTTGATGCTTCCATACTGTGTGCCTCCTGTATGTTTTCATATACTGTATACATGGTTACTGTTCACAGGCAGGCATTTTCTGAACTGAAAATGCCGTATGATACAGTGGTGGCAGCAGATTTTGCCGATTTGGAATGCGAAGCATCGGCAAAATCCGTTACTG
>ENA-OQAN01000629-OQAN01000629.1-human-gut-metagenome-genome-assembly--contig:-NODE-629-length-17985-cov-2.193415_pt1 | contig 17985 bp, 25 predicted proteins | sample MGYA00242735_ERZ504527 | MGnify/ENA primary metagenome ERZ504527 (study PRJEB26092, sample SAMD00036230) | human gut metagenome | host: Homo sapiens | study: EMG produced TPA metagenomics assembly of... | reverse complement strand
CTTTTTACGTCTTAACGGTTTCTATTCGCTTCATGATGAAATTCCAGTTCAACGAAATACATCCGTATTACCGGCAATATCGTAAAACTGATAAAGGCAAAGGATATCCGGAAGTTTTATCCGTGAGTGGGCCCAAGAGAGCTTTTTATCCCGCGATATAAGGAATCTTATTCTGAACAGCCCCAAACTGTCAGATACGGCCCTGGACAACTTGCAGGAGATCGAACTGGATTTTACCAATTATACCCATAATACGCAGATGTTCTTCTTTCCCGGTTGCAGCATGGAGGTAAGCGGTACCGGTATAAAGGAGCATCCGGCCAACGGCAGCACATTGTCCCACTACGTTTGGGAAGAAAACGTCCTGAAACACAAAGTCCGTCTAATGGAAGACATGTTTACCATTTCCCGTAAAAAAGACATAGAGGGGAACGATGTTTTTGATATCCGGATCAATGCCGTCCCGTCTAACTTTTTCGGCTATGTAATCAATTCGAGCCGCGTTTACTGGCGTAAGGAACTGGAATATAATTTCGACGACAAGAGCGTGGGGGAAGCGGAATCCTACCGGGAAAAACATAAATTCGATATCGAGGGGGAAGCCTCACGGCGGAAGAAGTGGCCGAACAGAAAAGGAACCTTATCAACAAGATCTTTACTATCGGCTATATGTTGCACCGTTATAAATCCCCTTCGCGTGCCTGGGCACCACAGGCCATGGATAACAAGATCGGTGAAGACGGTGAATGTAACGGACGTTCGGGCAAATCGTTCATGTTCAAGGCCCTTTCCTACTTTATGAAGACCGTCAAGCTTTCCGGCCGTAATCCCAAGTTAATGGATAACCCGCATGTGTTCGACCAGGTAAACCAGCATACCGACTTTATCCTGGTGGATGATTGCGACCGGTATCTTAATACGGGCCTGTTTTACGATATCATCACATCAGATATGACCGTGAACCCGAAGAACAACCAGTCGTTTACTATACCTTTCGAGGAATCGGCCAAGCTGGGATTTACAACTAATTACGTTCCTATTGATTTTGATCCGTCTACGGAAGCCCGTTTGCTGTACCTGGTATTCTCCGACTACTACCACCAGCGTACGGAAGATAACGACTACCGGGAAACGCGTTCTATCCGGGACGATTTCGGTAAGGATTTGTTTTCCAAGACTTACAGCGAGAACGAGTGGAACGCCGATATAAATTTCTTCTTGCAGTGCTGCCGTTTTTACCTTTCCCTTTGCGAGGAATCTATAAAATTGCTTCCGCCCATGGAAAACATTATCAGGCGTAAATACAAGGCCGATATGGGCAATAACTTCGAGGACTGGGCGAACTCTTATTTCTCTCCGGACAGCGAGCACCTGGACAGCTTTATCGTCCGTGAAAAGGCTTTTGCTGATTACAAAAGTTTTTCCGGTGTGAATAAAATCACGATGCAGCGTTTTACAAAGGCCCTCAAAGGCTTTGTGGCCCTTTGCCCTTACATTGACGAGCTCAACCCGAGGACCTTTGCAACTCCCAGGGGCGTATTGTACGTAAGGATAACGACGGCAAGGCCGCCGACATGATCTATCTGCGTTCATGCGGCACGGCGGAAACGGCTGCCGGTGGTGGAACGGAACCGGCCGATCCGACACTCATGTTTGTACCTGATGAACGACCGGATGAATGAATAACGCGCATTTGAAATTAAACAGCATGTCCGAGTTTACCGCGCTCTGGAACAGCGGCGAGAGGTTCCGGGAAATTCGCCGAACAGGTCTACCGCTATCTGGAGCGTATGAAACCCGGTACCGTCCTGGCACTGGAACGCTATTCGGGCGAGCAGCTCGAATGGATCATCAAAACGGCCTGTGTTTTTATCCTGGAAGGCGACAACTACCTGGAGTATGAATTTAACGAGGACTATACGGCCGTCGTGCACCGCTATATACCCCCGGACGTAAAGAAATGGATTTTAAGCAGGTGCAAACATCGCGTATAAGACGGATCGGAGCCGGTATAAAATACGAAAAGAGGGACCAGATACGAATGTGTCGGTCCTCTCTAGTATGCTCGGCATGAGTATTAGCTAACGGGTGCAAGTCCCCAATGAGCCTAATAGCGGGAATCATACAGCCAATAGCAAGGGTGTCCATCGTGAGGTGGAATCTGAAAGAAGCTGGCGGCAAACATCTGGTCTGACGAACAGAAACTTCATATAAGGCATAAAAACCGTGGGTAAGGTTGCTACCCAAACCAAAGCCCTATAGCTATTCGGAACGGTTAATGTAGATGAAGCAGACATAAGATTGAAAGTTAATACCCTTATCCGAGGAGGTCTCACGGACGCATGAAAATAGAAAAAAAAATCGAAATCAGCGGAGTAAAGCTTGCCGTGAGAAGTCAGCAGAAGTCATAGTAGCAAACGAGCCGATAGGTTTGCGAAGGACTGAACCTAATAATTAAACGATAGTAATTGAAACATACCTAATGAAAGAACGAATGCAGAAAACATTATCCGAAGTTAATGACTGCCCTCAAAGAGATAGGTCGGAAACCGAATGGTATGAGGGAGTGCAGACTTTCATGTGGATATGTGAAGACAACATCGTGGAAGTACCATTCGACAAGGAACACCTTTTCGAGCAAATCCTGAGTCCTGCGAACCTAAACCGAGCCTATAAGGCAGTGATTGGAAACAAGGGCTGTGGCGGTATCGACAATATGTCATGTGAACAATTGTTTTTATGGCTATTAGCCAACAAAGATGCGCTCATCCGTTCCTTGATGGACGGTTCTTACCGTCCGAACCCCGTCAAAAGGGTAGAAATCCCCAAGGACAATGGCAAGATGCGTCTATTAGGAATCCCCACTGTGGTAGACCGTTTGGTGCAACAAGCCATTAACCAAGTTCTGAGTCCTATATATGAGAAACAATTCTCCAGGAGAAGTTATGGCTTCCGTCCGAGAAGAGGTTGTCATGACGCGGTGAGAGGAGCCCAAGAGATAATCAATACAGGCTACACGTACGTTGTAGACCTTGACCTTGAACGCTTCTTCGATACCGTGAACCATAGCAAACTCATAGAAATTCTCAGCCGTACTATTAAAGACGGCAGAGTTGTCAGTCTGATACACAAATATCTCCGAAGCGGTGTAATGAACAAAGGTCTGTTCGAAGTGAGCGAGGAAGGAACTCCCCAAGGAGGACCACTAAGTCCATTGTTAAGTAATATTATGCTCAACGAGCTGGACAAGGAACTCGAACGCAGAGGACTTCCTTTTGTGCGGTATGCCGATGACTCGATGATATTCTGTAAGTCCAAAAGGGCAGCAAGAAGAGTCAAAGAATCCATAACCCGATTTATAGAGGGAACTCTATATCTTAAAGTCAACAAGGAAAAGACTGTAGTATCGTATGTTCGAGGAGTGAAGTATCTCGGTTATTCCTTTTATGTAATGAAAGGCAAATATCGCCTTACAGTACACCCTAAATCCAAAGCAAAGATGAAATTGAGCCTCAAAGAGCTGACTAATCGTAGCAATGGATGGGGATACGTCAAGAGGAAACAGAAGCTGAAAGATTACATACGTGGGTGGATTGGATACTATCACCTTGCCGATATGAAACGCTTTCTTCTTGACACAGATGAGTGGTTAAGACGTAGAATACGTATGTGTATATGGAAAGCTTGGAAGAAACCCAAGACCAAGGTGGGGAACCTCATTAAATGCGGTATAGAAAAATATAAGGCATGTGAATGGGGTAACACTCGCAAAGGTTATTGGCGTATCGCTGACAGTCCTATATTGAAAGTGGCGATAAATAATGATAGCCTGCGAAAAGCAGGATATCCTACCTTAATGGGCTCGTATCTCGAATGGTATCCAAAATAGGAACCGCCGTATGCCGAACGGCACGTACGGTGGTGTGAGAGGTCGGTGAACATGAAAATAGGAGATAAACACCTATGATTAATGTTTACCTCCTACTCGATTGGAAACAAATGCGTCCCGCCCGGCTTCCCTCCCCATACCCCACCTCTATTTCATACAAAATTTTAGTAACCTTGTAACCTTTGTTTGCTTGAAAGAAAAAAGTCTGAAAATCAAATAAATAAATAGGAAATAAAGGTTACGAAGTTGCAGTTACAAAACGGTTACGAATTTTTCCGGTTTGTAACACCGGCCTTTTTATCTTCTACCGGTAAGCCCGGTTACAAACTGTTTTCCGGCCATTTTTTTGTAACGGAAATTAGTAACGTTACTAAGTTGCTAAGATACAGGATTTTACCTTTGTCGGTTGCCCGGTTACGAAATTACAAAAATTTAGTACCGAATTATATTAGCACAGCCTGGCAGAGAAAATGTCGGGTGTGTGGCGGCTGGAAAAGGCATATTATAATTATTCTCCCGGAGTATATTTATCAAAATGACGACTGAAAGCCTACATTTTCCCGTAAATGGCAGACCAACAGCCGATAAAGGAATATCTTTGCCTTTAAAAAGGAATGTTATTGCTATGATTACCACCCGAATACAGATCGAATCCTACCTGCCGAGTATGTCCGGGGCAAATATTACGACGAAACGGTCGGTACCGTCCGTTTTCCTTCCTCGTCCGATATCTATGTGACCGTTTACGATCTCATGGAGAAACGGCCGGTAAATTGTCCGGCTGACCGCGGCAACCTGGAGTTTATGCTGCCTGACCGCCGGGAGGCCAATTTTGCCGGCGGCAAGTCTCCGGAACAGTTCAATTACATTTCCGTACGCGGTACCGCCATTCTTGAAAAGCGTCTGCGTGCCTGATGTGGGCCGAGCTGCACGAACTCATGGACGAAAACAAGCACCTGCACGGAATCGAGTTTAAGGAAACCGTTTTTACCTTCCTGAAAAAGTATGATATCTCTTCCATTCAGGAAGACGGGCTGCTGAAAAACTACCAGCGGGTGGCGGGACAGTTTCAGGCGTAAGAAGAAAAGGGCGTATAACCGAAAAAAAGTGTAAAAAAGCAAGTTATTTTTTACCTACCAACTGTATCTGTTTGTCCTTTTTTTGTCCGGTTTTTGGCTGAAAAACGTCCGAAAAATGCTGAATGTTTGATTATCAATACTTTATATCTGTAATTATGTCAAGAAAGTTAATATCCGCCGCCCATAGCCTGCAACTGGTTCCCGTTTACAACATTATCCATTTTGGCGTCGTGCTCTCGAAAGTCGTTATCCGCTCTATCGGAAAACCTGATATTCTTATGATCGTACCGGGAACCTTAAAACCGGGTGACAGCAAAAATGAAGACGTCTATACTAAAAAACATACCTTCAAGCTTGCCGACGTGTCGCAAAATAAGACGCTTTACCTGGAAAACCTGAAAGCGACGCCCTTTGTCGCCCTCTATACTGACGAAACGGGTAACACCCGTGTTTCCGGTTCTCCCGATTACCCGCTTACCTTTTCTTTTGAGATCGGCGGGGGCCTGTATAACTGCACCCTGTCCGGTACGGGTCCGGGCGTGATGCGTTCCTGTAGGTTCCTTTCAGTCCTTCTCTACCTATTATATAGGCGTTTTCTTTGCCGTAAAAAAGAGAACGTGGACAAAATACAGGAGATTTTTACAGCACCTTGGCAATCGCTGATAATGATTATTACCGGTTGCTTTCCTTACTTGTGCCGTGTGTTGCAGCCGGCAACCTGGATGCGATCGAAAAACGGCTCGACAATAATAAAATAACCGCCTACGCTACTACGCCTTACCTTGCCAACCGGTGGGAACTGGACGATGAGACATTGCCGGCTGACAGTGTGGCCGTCATTATCCTGGAAGGCACCTTGTATTCCTGGGAGACTTACCGCCTGGAAAAGCAGCTCCGGGATGTTTTCGATAATCCTAAGATTTGCGGTGCGGTACTCTGGATCAATGGGCCGGGCGGTATGGTCGCACATGTGGACCTGGCGGCTAAAATGATTGCCGAATCTTCCAAGCCTATAGCTACCTATGTGGCCGGTACCATGGGGAGTGCCCATTTCTGGCTGGGAACCGCCGCCGGTAGAACCTTTATCGCTTCCCCTATGTGTGAAGTCGGTTCCGTCGGGATCATGCTTACTTACCAATCTTTTAAGGAATATTTTAGGAAACAGGGCATTGATTACCGGGAAATCTATCCGGATAGTGCCGATCTGAAAAACTATGAAACCCGCGCGATTGAAAAAGAGAACAACGAAGAGCCTATAAAACAACGTCTGGCAGTCATGCACCGTATTTTCTGTGATGCGATCAGTCGGAATCTGGGTATTGCCTACGATCCGGAACTTCCCCTTTTCCGGGGACAGATATTCACCGGCGACGTAGCCGTGGCAAACGGTTATATAGACCAGTTCGGCACGCTGGAAGACGCTGTAAAGTGGGTACTGGCACAGGCCACCGTCAGAAAAGTAAATGAGATGTATAACATATAGTATTAACTTCAAAATTTTGTATATATGAAATTTAAGAGCTTTTCCGCTCACATTCTGGCCCTGCTGGGTCTGTCGGAATGGAGCAAGGTAGAGGACAAAAACTCTATCACGGTCGAGGAAGTGGCAAAACTGAAAAATTACGGTTTTACCGAAAAATTCCTCACGGACTTTAAAGCGTCCCTCGAAAACGATTTCCAGGACGAATCCGAAGACGGGAACCAGGGAGAGGAAACCGAGGAACCTAAAACTACCGCTTTCCTTCGTGGTTTGTTGGGTGACACTGCGGCACGTCTGACACAAGCGCAGGAACAGCTTGAAGCCTTGCAGACGCAACAGCGTGACGAGAACCGGAACAACACCGCGTTAATTGCCAAGAAGGATGCCGAAATAACAAAGCTTTCCGGTATTATCGCTCAACTTTCGGCCGCTGCGGAAGATGATCCGGGCAAAGGGAAACAACACAAACGCCCAGGCGGACGGTAAGGGAAATTCAATCTCCAGGACGAAAAGCAGCTGGGGGGCTTGCAGGGTGAAATGTTCTCACTGGAGGACCGCCCGTATAACCTTCGCGCTAAAGCTGCGTTAATGGAGGCTGCCGGTTTTGAAATGATCGCTCTTCCGAAAGCAAGTTCCATTGACTACAGCCGTTTGAAGGAGGACCTCGGGGCCTTTTACCGTATTCCCTGGCAGCAGCGTTTGCAGTCGTTTTTAATGGAACTTCCTTCCATTGAAAGTATTTTCCCGCTTGAATCCGGTTATCAGGATTTGGCTACGCTGGTTAATATCTGGCTGGGTGAGTTTTCACAGGCCGGTAATGAGGAATCCGACTTCGATAAGGTGACTAAAGGTTCCTACGAGTCGACGATGAAACCCTGCGCATGTTCAACGTGATGTTTGCACACCGTTTCAAAAATTTAAAGGCCCTGGAGAAAACTTGGATCGGCACTTTGAACAAGGAAGGTTCAAACCCTATCAAGTGGTCTTTTATCGAGTATATCCTGGCCGAAACCGCCAAAAAGTTGCATAACGAGCGTGAACAACGCCGTATTAACGGAATCCGTAAGGACCCGAATCTGAACGAACCCGGCAAAGCACTTGCTGCAGCTGACGGACTGTATGAGTTCCTGAACAAGAAAGTGAACGGACATACCGATATCAATAACGGAAAACTCGTTTACCAGATCAAGCCGTTCGAATTGGGGGAAATTACCGAAGCAAACATCGGTGAAAAAGTGTACAAGGGTACTTCCATGATCCCGGCGGTTCTTCGTGACAGCGGTAACCTGGCACTTTATATGCCTTCGCACTTTATTGTATTGTATCATAAATACAATGAATTGCATTACGGGCAGAACCAGGATTACAAGGCTAACATCATGTATGTGAAGGAATATCCGGCGGTGAAGATTATTCCGGTTCCCAATGCTGACAACCACCACCGTATCTTCTGGACGTTTGAAGGTAACATTAAAACCTACGAGGATAAGCCGGGTGAAATGACGGCTTTCAACCTGGAGCAGGAAGACTGGAGCCTGAAAGTCTGGAGTAACTGGCGTGAAAGTATCTGCTATTGCCGTGGGATTCAAGTACACCAAGAAAGAAGATATGGACTATACGCGCCAGATGATCTTCTGTAATGAGTATGACCGCCCGGCGTCTTACTTCGTGGATGCTGACAAGGACAAGAACCCGTCGGCCAAACTTCATACATCCATTGTTACCGTAGCCAATACGGCCGAATTTACGATTACCGATATTGAAGACGCTCCGGTAGGTGCGGTTATTTCCCTGAAATGCGGAAGCGTGGATAAGGGTGTTAAGATCGAGAAAAGCGGAAATTTTGAACTTATTTCCGATGCTTGGCAGCCTGGTAAGGGGGACGTTATCAAACTGATGAAACGTGCCGACGGTAAATTTATCGAGATTGGCCGCGAAAGCGGTTCTTCCGATGCGTTGCAGTTTGCGCCGGATGAAACGACACCTTCTTTGCTTGACGGTGAAGTATTCGTTACCGGTGTAAATACAAAGGCAACGGCAATCACTAACTTTACCGATGCGGAAGCCGGAATCGTTTACACGATTTACGGAAACGGTTCTGAAAATGCTTCTACCATTGCCAGCGGTGGAAACTTTGTTTTAACCGAAGCTATAACGCTTTCCGAAGGCAAGTTCATCAAATTGGCGAAAGCGCTGACGGTAAATTCTACGAAGTGGCAAGAGGCTAAATTAATCGGAAGGGGTACTTTATCCCTTCCATTTTATAACCTTATAAATCATTAAGTTATGACATACGTAAAAGCAAGCGTAAGAAGGCCAGCCGGCAATCCCGGTAACGGTATTCAGCCCAAGGATCAGCTCGTAATTTACGACGTTGACGATATTCTTTCTTTTCCGCCAAGAAACGAGGCCGGCGTGGTTATCGAGGAGGATATCGTAATGAAGGCGGGGCGTTATGCAATCAGTATTTACCTGACACCCGGTACCGCTGAAATCAGTTCCAACAGTGACGGGGAAACCGATGCCGAAGGTTATACGCCTTCCGTTAAGTTCAATCATCCCGGTAATGAACAGGAGATTCGCGAGTTTAAGACAAACTGGCTGTCTAAAAAATGTATCGTTGTGCTCCGTTATTGTAGCGGAAAGCCTGCCGATCTGATTGGAACGCCCTGTAACCCGTGTAAGTTATCCGTTTCTTACACCGGTTCCAATGAATCGAATACGAACGAACTTACTTTCACCCAGATCAGCAAGGGGGATGATATCGCCATTTACCGGGGTACCGACACCCTGGAAGAACCGGTGGCCGTAGTGGAAGCCGGGGCCACAGATATAGATTACCAGACGGACGGGCAGTACCAGCTTTCCGCAGGTGCGGCCAAAATAGCCGGTGTTACCGGTGGAAGTCATGGATCGGTAATTACCCTTATGGGATGTTCGGGCGTTGCGCAACAGTGGAAAAAGGCGGTAATTTCCTTCTGAAAGGCGGTAAGACGTTTACCGCTTCCGAAGGTTCCCAACTGACATTGCGGGCGTTTAACGACGGTTCGGAGGCTATGAAATGGATTGAACAAAGCCGTTATGAGGCGTAAGTAAACGGCTTTCATATCATTCAAAGGGTGACCGGCAGCACATGCCCGGCCACCCTTTGTCCTTTTTGGGGGTAATTGCCTTTTTTTTTCTTTGTATCATCAAATTTTATATAGTATGAAACAGGAAATTATTACCTATCTGGCCGGTCCGCGTAACTTTATTCAAGGCGTGGAACTGTACGAGAAATACGGTATCAACCGTATGCTAAAGAAGTCATTTCGCCGGCAGGGAGAAACGGAAACGATGAAGGCCATTCTTTTAGAGGAACTACGGAAGCTGGCCGGGCTTTCCGAACGTGAATTTAAGACGATCCGGCGCAACTCTAAACAGCCGGCCGCGGTAAAAATGGAACCCGCCCGACAGGAACCTCCAAAAATGCCGGTAAAATACAGCGATGATTTGCTGCTGGAACTTGCCGAATCTTTCGGCGTCAGCGTGGAAGAACTCGTTTCGTCCGATTTCCGGGATAAGGTTCTTTCCATGGATGAAAATGCCGACCGTGTGGAAGAGCTGGAAGAGGAACTGGAAGAGGCGGAGAAACGATACAAGGCGGCTCCGGAAACCGTAACCAAAATGATACGTTTCCGCGAGAAATTTACCTTCCTGAACTCTCCGGATTGCCCCGACATTCTGAAAATACTTGTTTCCGACATGTTCACCGCATACGGGAAGTATAAGGAGGCTTTCGCCCGTCTGGAGGTTACGCCGGATGATGTCAGTTCACTTTCTACAGCACAGGAAGCGCAGGCGGTTGTGGAAAATTTCATTACTAACCGCGAAATGTGGGACGAACTGGAATATTACCGGGAAAACGGAAAGATTTTGGGTAAATGTGAGAAGGTAAAAAGTTTGTCCGTCCGTAAGGGTGTCGAGAATCTTTCGGATATCGACATACAAAAGGCATTGAATAACGCTCGTGCCAACCTTTCAAAGAATAAGGCGAAACTGGAACAGGCCGGGGATGATGAGAAGAAGAAAGCGAGTGCCCTTGCAATGATCCAAAAGTGGGAGACTACAAAGAAAGCCATAGAGGAAGAAATCGAGGCGCGAAAAAAAAAAAGTAGTTGAACTTATTGCCACTTTGACAGGAAAACGGCAACGGATCATGAAGGACCGGGGCCGTTTTTCTCACCCTTGCGACCGCTCGGAGCTGGGGCACCAGCTCAAGACATTAACCCTCCGGATAGAAAAAGAAGAAAGCCGGCTTAAACAACTTTCCAATGATAACAAACCAAATTTATAACGAGGATTGCCTGGAGGCGTTGAAACGTGTTCCGGACAATTCTGTAGATTGTATAATAACCGATCCGCCTTATTTCCTGGGAATGACACATAACGGGCAGAAAGGCAGTTTTAAAGATTTGTCTATCTGTAAACTTTTACCGGGATTTGTTTCAGGAGTTTAACCGGGTGAAGAAACCCGGTGCTTGCGTGTATTTTTTTACGGACTGGCGCGGATATGCTTTTTATTATCCGTTGTTTGACTTGTATTTAGGCGCGTCAAACATGCTCGTTTGGAATAAACAGTCGGGGCCGGGTAATCATTACGCCTTTATACATGAACTTATTTTGTTTCATTGTGGAAAGGGTGTTTCTATTGGTGCCACAAACATAATAGATAATATCCGTTCTTTTGCGTCCGGTGCTAACTGGTAGAAGGTGAAAAGGTTCATCCCACGCAAAACCGGTGGCGTTGATCCGTAAACTGATTGAAGACAGTACAAAGCCGGGCGATTTGATCCTGGACACTTTCGGCGGTTCCGGTACTACGGCCGTGGCATCCATTGAAAGCGGCCGGAACTTTGTTTTAATGGAACAGGACGAAATTTATTATTTCACGGCACAGAAACGAATAAAAGATGCGTATGAACGATTTAACGGTGGTAGATAGTATTTACCTGGATGCGCAGCAAAAAGAGGATGTACGGCGTTTGTCTTCTTTAGGGTATTCTTCGAAAGACATAGCCGTTTCCCTGGGGCTTTCTCCGGAAGATGTCGGGCTTTTTGTCCGGGATGCGGAAACGGTGGGAACTTCTGTTAACTTTCTGATCCGGGAAGGGATTCTCGTAGCACGTGCCGCCCCTGAAATAAAACTCCATGAAGCGGCGGAAGGTGGAAACGTGGAAGCTATAAAACAGCTGGAGGCCGTACGGAAAAGACATACTTTTGAACGTTTAATCGAACAAATGGATGACGACGAATTTAATTAAGCCCTCACGAATAGACTTTGACAAGGTGGATATCAACCAGATTCAAAGGATTCTTTCTACCGGTACGCTGGAAGCACTCGCGCCCGATGAAAGGGAATATTACAGCCTTATGGAAATGGTACGGGGCCTTCGTGCCCGTATGCGTATAAATGGCAAGTTGGTGACAAAGGCCGGTATCATCCGCCTTTTAAAGTCGGAGCCTTACGGCCTTTCGGACTGGATGGCCCGCCAGGTGTACGCCGACAGTCTCAATTTCTTTTATACACAGGATAACGTACGCCCGCAGCTTTCGCCAACCTGTATGCGGAAAGGCCGAAAATTGGGCGAATACCGTCTTTCTTATGGGTAATGTAAAGGAGGCTAAGAACCTTCTGAAACTGGCGGCGGAACTTCGCGGATGTTATAAGGACCAACAGACCGAAATACCGGAGGAACTGCTTTCACAGAAAAGCACGGTTATTTATACTACCAGCCGTAAGGATCTGGGTGTTCCTGAAATCGACCGTAAGGAATTGGAAGAGTTTATCGACGCGATACCGGAAATTCCTGTTATTGTACGTGATAATATAAAAGAGGATGCGCGTATTAAAGCTTTTGATCTGAAAAAACGTATGTTGTATGATATCAAAGAGTTCGGGGAAGATAACGAAGGTGAGTAACGCCGATGATGTAGAAATAAAATACGGTCATATAATCCAGGTTCTGACGGACTGGATCGATACTACTATCCTTGTATCTATTGACGGCCGCGGTATGGCTAAATCTACCGTTATACAAGCCAGGCGTTCCGCCCGGTGTGTGGAAGAAATGCCCGGCGGTGCGTTCGCTTTTGTTGCCAATACCTACAGTAACCTGGAAGATAATATAATGCCGGCCGTACAGAAGGGCTGGCAACTTATGGGCCTGATCGAAGGGGTACACTATGTAAAAGATACCCGCCCGCCTGAATCCTGGCGGCGTAAATGTTCGGTTATCGTAGATGATTACAAGCATGTTTATAGCTTCTGGAACGGATGCGTTATTTTCATGGGATCACTGGATAACCCTTCGCTGCTTGCCGGAAAGTCTGTAATACATCTGTTTTATGATGAAGCGAAGTACGACAAGGAAATGAAAGTAAACCGCGCTATGCCTATTCTTCGCGGTGATGCGATCACTTACGGACATTCCCATTTGTTCCTGGGAATAACCATTACTACCGATATGCCGGATATCGACGAAAACGAGTACGACTGGTTTTTCCGGTATGTCAAGCAAATGGACCCGGAACGGATCATTAAAATAGTGCAGGCGGCAAGTGTACGTAATGACTTGATAATTTCCCTTTTACGGGAACAAAGAAAGAACTGGCCTTCCCCCTTGAAACTGAAACGTTTGAAGCGGGATATTGAATATTACGATCGGGCTTTGTTGAAGTTGAGAAAAGGGCAGACGTTCTTTCTTAACGCTTCTTCATTCGCTAATGTTGAGATACTTACGATAGAGTATTTAAAGCGGTTGTATAATGGTACGCTGGAGCTTCACGAATTTAAAAAGTCGGTGGTGGGTATGCGTCCCGGTCTTCGCAGGGATTTACGTTTCTATGTGTTGTTTGGTGAAGGACATAAGTATTATAACGGTACCATGTCTGGAGAAGCCGCTTACAGCTCGCGGGAACTCCGGTACCTGCACCATGATAAAGCGATTGAAGGCGGTATGGACTTCGGTAATATGCTTTCTTTGGTGATCGGTCAGCCGGACGGTGCTTATTACCGGGTACATAAGAACTTTTTTGAGATACCGCCGGGCTGGTTCCGGGAGATCGCCGACCAGTTCCTTTCTTTTTTCCAGAACCACGAATACAAAGAACTGGATTTGTACTATGACCGTGCAGGTAATAACTTTGAAAAACAGAAGGAGGATTACGCGGGTAAGATCAAAGACGCCATAGAAAAAGACGGCAGCGGAAACCGTACCGGCTGGATCGTAAACCTAAAGAGCCGCAAACAGGCAGTTATCCGGCAGGATGCGGAATACGACTTCATGCAGGAGATTATGGGCGGTACCAACAAGAACCTGCCTATCCTGTTGGTTGATGCGGTGAACTGTAAAGAAATGGTTAGTTCTGTAGAAAAGGCAAAGGCTGAAATCAAATACCGGGTAATTCTAAAGTAGTGTTCAAAGTGAAGAAGTCCGAAAAGCTGGCACCGAAAAAACTACCGATGTTATCCACCAATTTCTCCGACGCTTTCAAATACTTACTGATGCGCCCCGGCTGGATAGCTTTAGTACGAGGCAAGCGGACGCTGCAGGCCGACTCGTTTGTGGATCAATGGATAGAGAACAGGCATAAAAGGTAATTGCCTTGTAACGCTGGAAAATCGGTTTTCCGGCGTTTTTTTGTGTTACCAGGTTACGGGGTACCCCTCCCGGAGGTCATATTTCACCTTTTAGGGGGAGGGCAACTGCTTTCCGACTTCTGAGCGGCTCGGTCTTCGGAAGGTGTCATTTTTTTAGTTTTTGAATTTTTTTTCGGCTTTTGACTGTTTTTCAGTCGTTTATCTGCATTTAGACCAAAATTTTACGCGAAAAAGTGCGTTTTTTATGTGTTTTTGTTTCATTTTTTGCCCATTTTTGGGTGAATTACCGTGTATTTTGGGGCGGTTGCCTTTCATTTTTGATTGATTTTGGGGTAATATTTTTTATAAATGTATATATTTAAGTACTTTTGCAATCGTCAAAATTACACTGCATATATACCGTCAGGACTTACGGGGTGGTACAAACTAAAGTACACACTAATTTTAAGTTACTGATATGAAAAGATTTTTTTTAGTTATTGTATTGGCCATACTAACAATGGCAGCCATTGCACAAGAACCGTATAAGGCTTATTGTGAAATCGTGGGTACTGGAAATATAACCGGTACAAAAGTAAAAATAGAAGTAGATTTCGGCCAGAAGGCAAAATGGGCAACACCAAATGCTCGTTTTTTAGTAGATGAAAACGGTGAAAAGATGAATTTTAATTCAATGATAGACGCCGTTAACTATTTGGCTAAATTGGGTTGGGAACTAATACTGGCTTATCCGGTTACACCTACACAAGGAATGAGCAAAGACCCTGTTTATCACTATATTCTTTGTAAAAAGGTAACTTCTGATGAACAGATAAAAGAGGGAATTAATTTAAAAGACAAATAGAATATTAATTATAGTGTGTAACGCTCACCCTTAATCAGGTGGGCGTTTTTTTGTTACGAAGTAACGAATCGTAGAGTCGAGAAACTTTCTTTCCTAATAAACTTTTTATTAACGTTGTTTTTTTTGTTCAGAATTTAATGCCGACATTTGCCCCTGTCAAAATCATGTTGCTAATGCAACCCGTAGAGCTTCGGTTATTAGCTCGAATAAAAAACGGGCTTTTTTTAATGCCTGACGATTGTCTACTTTAAAATATTAGGCGGTTGCCTTTCCCTTTAAATTATTACCCGCTCTTCGGACGGTTAGCAATGTGTTTTGACGAACTGGGGAAACGGTAACCGCCTTTCTCTTTTTAAGTCAAAACCACATTATTATGAAAAAAGAATTTCAAACTGGTACAAGCTATGTACCTTCGTTCCGTACTGGTAGCACGGACGTAAACACGATCCAACATCGTTATTTTCAGGAACTGAAAAAGATTGTTCCGTAAATTCGGCCTCTGACGCTTATTACTTATCTGCTATCGCCTGGTTCTGCCTTACTTTTATCTTCCCTCCGGCTGTTATCGGTGCGGCTGTTTGTGTGTATCGGGCAAAGAAACTACAGAAGAAAGGAGCCCGAAAATGACATCTTATTTTATAGAGCTTAACGAGTATAAGCCACAGAATCGAAAATGTGCTGAAATGGCAGAGTTTGCAAACAGTTTGGTAGTACGCTTTGCCTGATAAGATTTCCTTTGATGCTTTTAAAACTGAAACTGGAAGCAAAGGTAAAGGAGTTGAACGAGAAATACCCTAAAACAATGCCGCTGAAAATATCTTCCAGTAGCGGGTTTATTCATATAGACCAGGACACTAAAACACATAATAACGGCTGTGACAAGCCTGTAGCCTATTTTTTTATTTACCGGGTTAAAAGAATATATAGGTTTTCAGAACGCCCCCAGATAGAACAGAAAGGAGGTACCAAATGAAATATACTGAATATCAGCAGGTGTTACTTACCCAATTACAAAACAATGATAAAAGGATTGAGGAAATAAAGAAAGAGCAGGAAGAAATACAGAATATGTTTCTACAGGAAAGTAAATTTAAACCGGGTGATCTGGTACAGGTTGATTATAAAATAAGCAATGCTACTTTTAAGTTCGTGGCTGGATTTCCCGGATTACATTCTGGAAGAATTGCCCGTATTATCACCTGAATTTACCCAAGAAAGACGGTTCCCGCGGATTAAGGGTTAAAAGTATATGTGACGGGGTACTGGAAAATATAACAAGCATTTCACATATTAAATTAGAAGACTTAAAAGGAGGTGCCAAATGAATACAAATAATCCTGATATCCTATTTTTCGTTAGACGTGAATACGGCGCGCCTTCCATTGAATTAAGAGCCTATAAGGTGGAGAAGGTTAACAATGAGTTTGCTTTCCTTGAACTTGAACGTTTGCGGTTGGTTGTTTTCTCCGGTGATTTTCAGTCTGTATCACTTCATCACGAGTACGGTAAAAACAACTGTCTGTATAATAGTGCCAATAATATACCGGATTTGATGAAAGACATGAAGAGGTGGCAGTTATCGCCCATTGACAGACGTAATTACGAACGGTTTAGGAAAGTCGCCCTCGGGATATACCGGCAGGCCGGAATAATTGATTTCACTACCTTAGAGACTACACCGATTAAAAACGTTTAATGAAAGATTTGTTATGAAAGATATAGAAGTAAACGGCGCACATATAACAGATGAAAGTGCCGAGATTTTGACACAGTGGCAAACTAAGACGGAACCGGTTTCCGCTTGTTACATCGAAGTTATTGAGGACCTAATCGATTTCCTAATAGAGAAAGGAGATGAAAGTACACCAACAAATGAGGTGTTAAGAAGGATTCAATTATTACGTATGATGAAAAAAGACATCGAAAAGTTGTCTAATCCTTAATATTAACAATTTAGCATACCGGCTGAAAAGGCAGCCGTTGGGTTTAAGTCCCAGGTTAGGGTTTGTTTGTGCCGGGGTGGTTCCCGGCACTCTTTTTTATGTCCTTTTCGTCCGTTTCCGTTCTTCCCACCTTTGCAGTAACCAATGATTCAAATTATGAAAATAGGAACGGACAAATGGAAGCATTTCGGAATTAATTACGCTATATGTGCCCTGTTGGGTGATTATGGTGTTCCCTTTGCCCTGGGTGCTTCACTGGGTAAGGAATACGGGGATGAAATGTCCCCCTGTAATAAATGGGACTGGAAGGATATTCTGGCAGACCTGGCCGGGATCGTGGCGGGTTATTTGACGCATGTATGTATCGTCCGGATATAATGTAACATTTTCAACTCTACTAATATGACGGAAACGATAATTACAGCGATTATTACAGCTCTTTGCACGGGTGGCCTGACTTGGTTATTCACTCTCCGGTATACCCGTAAACAGGCGGAAGCTGACGCCATGAAGTCAGTACAGGAGGTTTACCAGGAACTGATTGAGGATATGAAGAATGACCGTAAGGAATTGAAACAGCGGATCGACGATGTAGAGAGCCAGTACCGGGAACTCCAGCAGAAATGTAACGAAATGGAAAAGGATATCAGGCAGAACGCCCGCGTAATGGATATCATGAAACCGTTTCTTTGCGGGGTGAAAAAATTGCCTGAACCGTAAATCTATCACTTTCGACACTAATAACTAAAATCAATTATGAGACATGGAATCGTACACCTACTTATTCTTATTTGTTTTGCAGCTTGTTTTTACGGTTGTCGTTCTCCTCGCTCTGTTACACGAAAAACGGTTACAGAAGCAACTGGAGAAGAAAAACAAACAACTACTGACGGAGTTATTGAACTTGCGCGGAGAGATTCGAGCCATGAGGAGCACGTACTTGACGTTTACCGGGAAGATAGTACGCATATCCGTATCGACTACGACAGCCTCGGAAGAATTAAAAGAAAATTGATTTCAAGTAACCGAAAAAACTGAAAAAAAGAAACTGGAAAGAAATCAAAAGGCAAGTTCTCCGGGATACCAGTAACGGAAACTAACCATGAAT
>ENA-OQAN01000628-OQAN01000628.1-human-gut-metagenome-genome-assembly--contig:-NODE-628-length-17995-cov-1.942635_pt1 | contig 17995 bp, 20 predicted proteins | sample MGYA00242735_ERZ504527 | MGnify/ENA primary metagenome ERZ504527 (study PRJEB26092, sample SAMD00036230) | human gut metagenome | host: Homo sapiens | study: EMG produced TPA metagenomics assembly of... | reverse complement strand
CTTTCCTTCCAGAGAAACCAGAAGATCATAGCCGCCGGAGATCAGATACACTGCATGTACCTCCGGATAGTTGCAGATGCGCTCTGCAATCTTGTCAAATCCCTGACTTCTCTGCGGTGTCATACGCACTTCGATCAATGCTGTCACAAGCTCCACACCTGCTTTGTCCCAGTCGATCAGCGTGTGATATCCACAGATTACTTTGTCTTTCTCCATCTCTGCAATCTCATTGGCAACTGTCACCTCATCTGTTCCAAGCAGTACTGCCAGTTCTCCAAGATTGGCTCTGCTGTTTTTCTCTATATAGTATAAAATTTCTTTTCGGATCAATTCTCGCTTTTCCATCGTTTTTATTCTCCTTATTCTGATCTTACCTCTTTTTGTGCCTGCTCTTCCCACCAGCGCATCAATTCATCCGGAGCAGGTCTGTCCAGATAACGCACTTCGTCTCCGCTTGTGATTACTTTTGCATGATCTGCCGTTGTAACCCCAAGCACACTGCTCGTGCCCCACTCTCTTCCAGACACCGCACAAGAGCATTGCCGTCTCTGGTAACCATCAGAACCGTTCCTGCGGAAGTCATCTGATACGGATTCAGGTGATAATATTCACAGACTTCCACACATTCCTGCCGAATTGAAATCCGGGACATTTCAATCTGCATTCCCACATTTGCCGCCTCTGTCAGTTCCCAGAGAGACGCCAGGATTCCACCGCTTCCAATCTGCTGCATTGCAGTCACCAGTGGTTCCCCTTTTGGTGTATTTTCCTGCTTCACACTGCGAAGCGCATGGAAACCTCCAGTTCTGATTCTATCCCCTGGATCTGACGCATAAATGCCGGAACAAACCGCTTTGAAAGCTCTTCTCTCTTCTCATCGAAAATACGCAGTACGCCTTCTGCTGCGATCGAACCACAAAGTACGATTTCCTGATTCGGCTCCGCCTGAGCAAGCGTACGCAGCTGTCCTTTTTCCACACTTCCTGCCGCAGTCACCGATACCACGGACTGGCTCACTGCAGGACTGGTCTCTGCCTTTGCACATGTTATTGCAATCCCCCAGGATGCACACCGCTCTTCCATACAGCGGAACATCTCTTTTAACCGCGACTCATAAGCATATGTTGGCAGAATCACCTGTACCGAAACACCAATTGCCGAAGCCCCCCTTGTCTCCAGATCCAACACGGCACGCATGATCGCATATACCCCGATATTTTTGGAATTTCCAGAAACTACAGCCGAAGCAAAGACCACATCTTCTGTGTCCCTGATCTGTACCGCAGTACACATCTCTTCCACCGAAAGGCTGTCAGAATCTCTTTTCTTTTTGTATGCAGTTGTTTCAGTACAGAACGTTTTAAAACTGTCTGTGATACATTTCCAACTTTCATCGTTTCCGTCTCCCTTAACCCTCTATGTTCCTGTTCGCAACAGCCACTTTTCTATACCAGATATGGCAGGATCATCGTCGCGATCATCGCAACGACCAGTACCAGCGCTCCGATCGCAATCACTCTTTTGACTCTTTTATCATTAAAATCCACTGTTTTCACCTCTTTAAATTCTCATACCCAATGGGTATTTTAGGTTACATTTTAAACTCTTTGCAGTATTTTTGCAAGAAGCACTGCTCACATTTTGGACTTCTTGCCGTACAAATCGACCGTCCGAAAGTAATGATCTGAATATTATATAAGATCCAGTGATCTTTTGGCAGTTCTTTCATCAGATCCGTTTCAATCTTTTCCGGATCTTCGTTTTTTGTCAGGCAAGGCGTCTGGATATCCGTTTTACATGTGTATCTACCACCACACTCGGATCATGATAGATGTTTCCCCGGATCACATTCGCCGTCTTTCGCCCGACACCTGCCAGAGAAGTCAGATCCTCCAGACTCCTGGGCACTTCACCACCGAATCTGTACAGCAGATCTCTGGTACAGGCAATGATATTTTTCGCCTTATTGTGGTAGAATCCGGTCGGCTTGATATCTTGTTCCAGCTCTTTTAAATCCGCATTGGCAAACTTCTCCAGTGTATCATATTTCTGAAACAGATCTGCCGTCACAATATTTACTCTTGCATCCGTACACTGTGCACTCAGCATGGTTGCAATCAGAAGCTGCCACGGTGTCTCATAATTCAGATAACAGACGTACTCCCGTCCATACTGCTCATCCAGAATCGCTAAAATTTCTTTTGTCCGTTTTTTCATACATGATCAGACGAAGTCTGCCCGCCGCAGGCATGTGTTGGATGCCCGGATGGGTATGCCTCGTCTCCTCCTTCTACCAAAATACGCTTGCCTGATTCGTCAGAACATTCCGGTTCCGGTAATCAAACACGTAGAGATTTCCATTGATCTGCTCCAGATGCGTCATTTTCCGAAGCTGTCTCTTATCATATCCTTCATAGCCCTTCAAATACCGGCGCTCTTCTGCCTCTTTTTCATAAAATGCAGAGCTTTTTGCTTATCAACGCTGACTTCACCTGCAAACTCCGGTCTTTTTTTCACATTTTCCCGTAAATAGAGATCCAGTATCAACATCTGCCGATAGTTTTCCACATTCTTTTCTACACATGCTTTGATAAATGCAAATAATACTTCATATCTTGTAATTCGGGAGTGATTTATCATATGCAGTCCGTTTTCTTCATAATAACGGCTCAGACTTTCATACAAAGCAAACGTATCTGTAAACTCTTCCTCTAATAATCGCAGTGTATTGACAAACTGCCCGCTGTTGTAATAGACCTCCACCATCTCTTCCACACCTTTGAGACGGATCACGTCATCATAGGAGAGCCACTTTGTAGAAAGCACTTCAAACGGCGGCCGATCCTGATATAAAAGCTGATAATCTTCCGTCTTTTCATGCATATAGGAACCTTTTAACACCTTCAGGAATCCAAGCTGGAGCTGCTCCGGATGCAATGCATAGACATCACGGAAGGACTGTGCAAAACGCTCATAATCTTCATACGGCAACCCGGCGATCAGGTCGAGATGCTGATGTACGTTTCCTTTTTCCTGCACTCTTTTTACAATCCGCTTTACTTCTTCAAAGTTCATCTTTCTGCGGATTTCCGTGATCGTCTCCGGATTGGTGGACTGGATTCCGATCTCCAGCTGGATCAGCCCGGACGCATGGACGCGATCAGCTCCATCTCCTCTTCATTTAACAGATCTGCTGCCACCTCAAAATGGAAATTCGTCTTTCCTCTGTCATGCTCTTTTAAGTATGTCCAGATTGCCATGGAATGACTGTGCTTACAATTGAAGGTGCGGTCTACAAACTTCACTTGCGGCACTTCGTGATCAATGAAAAACTGAAGCTCCTTTTTGACCAGTTCCAGATTCCGAAAACGGAGACATTTATCAATCGAGGAGAGACAATAGCTGCAGGAAAACGGACATCCGCGACTGGATTCATAATAAATGATCTTATTCTGAAAATCCTCAATGTGATCATACACAAACGGCACTTTACTCAGATCCATGACCGGGCGCGGCGGGTTCTGCCGGCAGGTTCCATTCTCCCGGTATACGATACCCTTGATCGTATCCAGACTTTCCCTCTCCTGATTCCAATATTCCATCAGTTCCAGAAAGGTCTCTTCTCCTTCCCCGCACATGACACCTGTCACCTGTGGATATTGCTCCATCACAGAAACTGCATTGTAAGACACTTCCGGCCCGCCAAGCCAGATCTGCATCTTTGGCAGCACTTTGTGAATCTCTGTGATCAGCTGCTCCACATATAAAATATTCCATAAATAGCAGGACAGACATAGAATATCCGGTTTTTTCCTGTAAATATCAGACAAAATATCATCCATCGTCTGGTTAATGGTATATTCTGCAATCTCTGTCTGCTGTGCATATTTTCCCGCATAGGCGCGCAGACTGTACACCGCCAGATTGGAATGTATATACTTTGCATTGATCGCTGTCAGTAAAACTTTCATAAAAACCTCCATATCCGTTGACATTTGAATCAAAACCATGTAAAATTAAAAACCGTGCAGCCGGGGTGTTAGCGGTACCTTGTACCTGCAATCCGCTATAGCAGGGGTGATATTACGCAGAGGGTGCAGCATTGCATAGCTGCCCTCGGAAAGTGGCGTTGAGATTTGGGTCCTACGCGACGGGAATCTGTGAACCGTGTCAGGTCGGGAACGAAGCAGCACTAAGCAGAACCTCTCGGGTGCCGTAGGGGTGCCTGGGTTGAGTTAACTACCGAGGTAACGTATGGGGTGATGCATTCGAAGCGTAATGCACGAATGATTTTCCGCAAAAACAGGAAGTTTGAGTTATTCAGACTTCTTTTTTTTATCTTTTTGTTTCTGACGCAGTTCCTTAAAAAACTGTTTCATCATCACTGCACTGTTCTTCCAGAACTCCCGTTGTCAGTTCCACCTGATGATTGAACTCTTTCATATCCAGAAGATTCAGGATCGAACCCGCGCAGCCCGCCTTGGGATTCATACACCCGACTACCACCCGTTTGATCCGCGCCTGCACGATCGCTCCGGAACACATCTGGCACGGCTCCAGTGTCACATACATGGTGCAGTCTTCCAATCGCCAGTCATCCATTTTTTTGCTTGCTTTGCGGATCGCCTGCAGCTCCGCGTGAGCCAGTGTGTTCTTATCCACTGTCCTTCTGTTATATCCGCGTCCAATGATCTTATCCTGATACACGATCACACAGCCAATGGGAACCTCCTCCAGAGCGTATGCTTTTTTTGCCTGACGGATCGCTTCCCGCATATATTTTTCATCCTGATTCATAATGTTTCCTCTTTCCAATTTCTCTCTGCCCTGATCCGGTTCTTTTTTCCCACACATTGAATACATTAGAAGAAAGACAAGACCTGAGGTATTATATGACACCCGGTATCTATTATTTCTATGAATATCAAGCGGCAAAAAAAATTCGAAATGTAGGCTTTTTAAAACTGACGCAGACTTTTCAGTCCTGTCATCTCCAGATCTCCATCCGGCAGATTCCTGCTGCATCACAGGAAAAACTTCCTCTGTCCATGTTCTTTTTCGAGAAAGACAAACCCCGGAAAAAAACTGTGGCAGAGCTTCCCACACAAAATCAGTGTGTATCCTGTCGTGTCACACTTTCAGAAGCTGACTTTCCACCGAATCTGACATTAGCGAAGCTCCATGGTTTTCTTCTGCAAACCGCAGACGGCAGATATTTCGCCGCTTCTACAGGCAACCGGCCATTTTCTGTAAACCTTCTGACTGACTGGATGGAACCCGCCCCCTGCCAGGAGCCGGACTCGGAATCAGAATCTATACCGGCTCCAGAACCTGAAACCCCATCTGTCCTTGCAGAAGAAAAAATGTGCGAGCCGCCAGAAGAAACCGCACAACCTTGCGAACCGACTTCCCGCATACGCAAACTCAGTTATGAAGATCTCTCCTCCCTGCAAAAACCATTCTGGCGGCTTGCCAACAACAGCTTTCTGCTGCATGGATACCACAACTACCATCATCTTCTTTTACTGGAAGAAGACGGACATCAGTGGCTTGGTGTTCCCGGTATTTATTCTCCCCGTGAAGCACATGCTGCCGAGTTATTCGGATTTCCTCAGTTTACGAGAGAATACCATCAAAAACTGGCGCTCTCCGAAGACGAATGCAGCACGGATAAAGACTTCGGCTACTGGTGCCGCTGTCTTAAATAATCCCGTTCATATCCTGATACAGGCGCTTTGCATAGCTGTCTGTCATCCCACAGACATAGTCTGTCACCAGAAGCAGGCGGAGATACAGCTTCTCTGCCTCGCTCTTTCCTTCTGCCTGATAACTGTAAGCCTTTTTATAGTTATCTGAAATAAATGACAATACCCGGCTGTCAATGGCATTTAACTCCCTGTCGGTATCATAGTACAACACAGCCTGGATCATACGATCCATCAAAAAGTCCAGGATCACTGCTTCTTTGACTTCCATCCGGTAAATTTCTCTGGAAGAGAATACATACCGGTATGCGATATTGCCGAGACATTCCATCAGTTTTTCTCCAAAGGTACCGTGAAAGAGATCTCTTTGAAACGTCCCTGCCATGATTTCTTCATAGTGGTTCATAAATCCTTTTGTCGCACAGTCGATCAGAAATCCCTGCGCGCGAATGATCCAGTTCTTGATGGCATAAGCTCCGGATTTTGAACACCCTTTTCCTGACCTCTCTGATACAGTTCTTTCAGCTTTAAAACTCCGTCAAACCCGGAATCTGGATATTGCTCATTCAGACATACGAGTTCTTCTTTAAACGCATGATACGACAGAAATCCTTTTACAAATGCATCTTCGATATCTGCCGTCTTATAAGCCAGATCATCCGCAGCCTCAAGAATATAGGTCAGAGGATGACGGCAGTTCCCTGTCTTCGTCTCCTGCGTGATCTCCTCAAATATCTTCTCATCTGCCAGAAAATATCCCATCTTCTTTTCTCTGATATTCCCGGAATCCGGATGGACCTGTGTGGACGAAACCGGATATTTTATAATCGTATTGAGCAGTGCATAGGTCAGATTCATCCCGTACTCATCCACCAGATAATGAAGTCTCGTTACCAGTCGGAGTGCCTGTGCATTTCCCTCAAAATGATAGAAGTCCTCTTTCATCTGCGGACTCAATATCATATCCAGAGTCTGTCTCTTATAATGCAGTTCGGGAAGCTTCCGCACAAACCAGTCCCGGATCGCCAGCTCCCCGAAATGCCCGAACGGCGGATTGCCGATATCATGGATCAGCCCGGCACATTCCAGAATATGAGAAATATCCTCCTTCATCTTCCGGGTAAACTTTTGATCCGCTCCACGCTCCAGGATTGCTTCACCGATATTCTGTCCCAGCGACTTGGCAAGAGAAGACACTTCCAGAGAATGCGTCAGTCTTGTCCGTACAAAATCGCTCTGATCCAGAGGAAATACCTGCGTCTTATCCTGCAGTCTCCGAAATGACGCACTTCCTATGATCCGATGATAGTCCTTTTCAAACTCACTGCGGAAATCCGATTTTTTCGCATTCTGTTTCTTTCCGGATCCCCGCATCCGCTTTTCAGATAATAAGGTCTTCCACTCCATAGACAGCCTCCTTTTAATCCAGATAAACCGGCGGCACATACTCCCTTCCAAGCATCGCTTTCTTTCTCTCCTGCTCTCCAAGAAATGCCCACTCTGTCATATCTTTCCACTTATGAGTCCTTCTGTCGTATACCTGAACATATCCGATCCGGCTCGGATGCATTCTGACACTGTTGGACTGGTACTCATGACCTGTATATGGATTGATATCACCCACAGACAGATCTTCTCGTTTTGCATCCTCTTCTTCCGCCCGCTTCATCACGGAAGAAATCGGAATATCCTTTGCGATCTCCTCGATGGTACGCTCCTGATTCTCTTCTTCCTCATGTGGCTTTAACTCTTCCAGCGGAAGCTCTATCTGCATCTCTTCAAGTGTCGGCTCTCCATCCTCTAATTTTCCTTCTTTTCTGCGCATCTCTTCTACGGTACGCAGATCCGCAGGCGTCAGTTCAGCAGATTCTCCGCCTAAAATACTCAGCTGAAACGGACAGTCTAAGATCGACGCGATCATCCGCATATCCTGCTCCTGAAAATTGTCTCTTCCCAGTCTCTGCGTCAGATTCTGTCTGGACATTTTCATTCCGGTCTTTTCTTCTATAATCTCCGCAAGTTCCTTTATGGTCATGCCTTTTCGGCTCAATACTACCTTGACCTGTTCTCCAAATGTAAGATCTTCCATGCTCTTCCTCCTTCTCGGATTTTTACATCAGACAGGAAATGTTTTTATTTCCCGTCACCCAACTTCTCTCATTGTAGCAAATCCCATTTTATGCGTCAATCGCAAAGCCTGTTTTTCCGCTATAGAAAGAAAAGAGTTTCTATCCCGGCTTGCGAAATAAAAACTCTTCCTGCTTATTTTTGTATCTGTGCCAGATATTCTTCCAGCGTAATTCCTTTTCCATGATCGCCTTTGCAGCCTCTTCTCCCACATAGCGGTAATGCCACGGCTCATAAATATACTGGGTTATATCTGTCTTATCCTTCGGATAACGCAGAATAAATCCATAATTCTGGCAGTTCTTCATCAGCCACTGCTGCTCTTGCGTCTGTGCCTGTGTCTCATCCAGTGTCTGGTTCGACTCAGATGTGATATCCAGTGCAAGCCCCGTTGCATGTTCACTTGTTCCCGGAACTGCTACAGACTTTTTCGTCTCATCGTAAGAATCTAAATACGAATATCCCTGACTGAGCCATGACTGCATGGTATCATTGAACACATTCTTCTGATCATCATACGAACGGTATGCTGAAATGATCTTCAGATTCATCCCCGCTGTTTTCGCATCCTGAAGCATTTTATTTACAGACTCTACAATCCGGGAGTCTACTTTATGATCTTCATCATCTACAGCCGTCAATTCCGGTGAATAGTCTGCTGCAAGCGGATAAGAACTGTTCACCAGGAGCAGATTCCATTCATTTGACTGCAGGTTTACTTCTTTTTTGCTCATTCTTTGCTTCCTTCAGCTGCTTCTTCAAAGATTTCGCTTCTTTTTCATACTTTGCCTTGACAGTTTTGATCTCATCATTTTTGTCATGCATCTTGCTGTTTGCTGCCAGAAATGTGAGCAAAATCCCTGCTGCCGCTCCAAGGATCATCCTGTGATCAGTATTTTTTTTCGCTTTTTCGATTTACTCTTGCCTATATTTCTTTTAACTCCATTTGTATTCTAGAATCTAACTCTGAATCGTTCGAACAGACTGCGATTCGATAAGGAAATCCTTCCAGAGGGTACTCACAATAATAATATGTCTCTTCAAACTCCTCCGGCTTTTTTATCAGCCTGGGTGGATTCGAAAGCAGGATCTCAAACGATGACATCTTCAGTGCCATTCCCTTTCTGGTCGCTTTCATGAAACTTTCTTTTAGTACCCAGTATCTGCAGAACTTTTCCGCTCTTGCCTCTTTTGAATCACATCTGAAAATATCTTCATATTCACTGCGGCAAAAAAAAAACGTTTTGCTAACTCCATTCTGGCCTTTTGGACTTTCTCAATATCACATCCAAGCTGTACGCCCTCTCTTGCATCAGTGTCGATCGAGCACAGCACATAATCCCCGGAATGCGAAAGATTGTAAACTGCCCGGTCGGAAATTTTGTACCGCTTTCTGATCTCCTCCAATAAAAGCCATGCCCCTGCACTCTGAGCCCTGTCTTTCTGAAACAACAGCTTCCTTGCTTTCTCTTGTCGAAACGCAGGAAGTGCTGCAAAATATTTCTGATAACATTCCTCATCATACAGTGCTCTGATATCTGCAAGCCAGGTACGTATCATACTTTTATCCTTTCAGGTAACGGACTTCAAATGTATCAATCGTGATCGGCTTGTTAAACAGGCTTCCCTGTACACAGCTGCAGCCAAGTTCTTTCAATACATTCAGCTGGTCTCTTGTCTCCACACCACTTGCTGAAACCGGTACTCCCAGCTGACAGCAGGCATCTGTTACTGCTTTTGCCACACTCTGGCTTCGGCCGTTGCTACAATATTGGTCACGATACTTTTATCTATCTTCAATCCGTCAAATTCCATGATCGTCAGAATCGCTACTGTGGATTCTTTTGCTCCGAAGTGGTCCAAAATCACCCGCACATTGCTCTTTCGAATCTTATTACTCGTCTCTGCAAGCATCTCCTGATTCATATCACTGTAAGACTCTGAAACTTCTACTTCCAGATACTCACAGGACACATGATACTTCTCGATCAGAGCTGTCATTTTTTCTGCTACATCTATCTGTCTGAGCGTTGCTCCCGCAAAATTTACAGCGATTGGGATCATCGGCAAATCTTCCGTCTCCCATCTGCGCAGCGTCTTACATACTTCTTCAAACACATACAGATCCAGATAATGAGACAGCTTGGTCTCTTCCAGAAGTGTCAGATATTTTCCCGGATTCATAATACCCAGATCTTTGTGGTGATAGCGTACCACTGCTTCTGCTCCGACTACTTCCTCAGTATCTACATCCACTTTCGGAACCAGACAGACAATAAAATTGCCATTCTCTATATCGCTGAGCAGATCCTGTTTGATGATAGGCTCATGATGCCCCTTTTTCAAATTCTTATAATACTTCTGCTTCTCTTCACGCATCATACCTTCTGCGCGGCCGATCAGCTTTTCTGCATCAATATCCACTTTCTCCCAGGCATAACCGACAGATACCAGTCCAAGACTGATATTGTCCAGTTTATGATGTGCATCGTTCACGCTCTTGATAAATGTATCATATGTCGCATCCTCTACCGCTACCAGATACTCATCTCCGGTCATTCGGAACACCAGAGAGCTGCGGAAATGCTCCTCCAGCACTTCACCTACACGGATTACAACCTCATCCCCATATTCATGTCCAAATTCCCGGTTAAAGTTCTTCAATCCATTGATGTCCACAGATACTGCTCCCAGTGATTTGTGCTCTTTTTTCTGTACGTCCGACATATATCTGACGAAGCTGTTCCGGTTCATCAAACCAGTCAGATCATCATGATAACTCAGATATTCCTGCTGCTTCTGCATCTTCTGCAAAAGAATAGACTGTGAAATATATGGAAGGAGAGACCTCATAAAAGAAATCTCACATCCGCCTCTGTGTACCCCTACCGCTGCAAGAACTGCCGTAATTCCATCTTCCAATGGCTGAGAAACACTGTAGTCTGCTTCTGTCGTATCCGTGATATCCTGTCGGATCCACCGCGGCCACTGTTCTTTATCAAGCATCTTGATCTTATCCCGCTGCCACGGCACGAATTCAGCACACCACTCATAGATTGTAAGAATCTCTTCTTCATCTCTCTCGATATAATACACATATTCTGAATCGTAGTAATCGCGTATCGTACCGAGCACGTCATTCATAATCTCCAGGATCGAACGCTGTTTATAATTCTCACTCATAGTTTCTTTCCCCCGATATCATCCTGCTCCGTTGGATATAAAATTTAAGAATACTCCATTTCTTGCTCATCCACGGAAACACATATAGTTATTTTATAATAATATCTTTTAAAATGCAAGAAATTGTGAGTTTGCGAAAAAGATACAAAAATGACCATACAAAGAAAGTGGGAAGCCTGTTCTCTGCATGATCATTTGGCAATATTTGGTTTTATTTTGATTTTCTTAATTACCTTAAAAATTCATTGACAGATACTTACAAGCCGCCAATGCCGCCACACTTCCATCTGCCGCTGCAGTTGTCAGCTGACGCACTTCTTTTGTCCGGCAGTCCCCGGCTGCAAAGATTCCCGGATGAGATGTCATACAGTCCTCAGATGCCAGAATAAATCCATTTTCATCCAGGCGTACCAGACCGTCAAAGATTTCATTCTGCGGAATCTGACCGATTGCTACAAAAACACCGGATACCGGAATATGGAAGTCTTCTCCTGTCTTTTTATTACGCAGGAACAATCTTTCTACCATGAATTTGCCTTCAATATCTTTGACTATGGAATCCAAAACAAACTCTACATTGTCTTTTTCTTTCAGTACGTCTACCAGATTGCTTTCCCCACGGAATTCATCCCGGCGATGTACAACGTAAACTTTATTGCAGTAGTTGGAAAGAAACTCTGCATCCTGCAGAGCCGTATTTCCTCCACCGATCACCGCTACATCTTTCCCGCGGAAAAATGCACCGTCACAGGTTGCACAGTAAGAAACTCCGGATCCTGCCAGTGCTTCCTCCTGTGGGATCCCCAGATGTCTGTGAGATACTCCTGTTGCAATCACGACTGTTTTACATGGATATTCTTTCTGGTCTGTCACGATGATTTTGATCCCGTCTTCCTCACTGTACTTCTTTTACACGCTCGGAAGCAGTCTCTGCTCCCAGCTTCATCGCCTGATTCAGCAGATTCATAGAATACTGACTTCCGCTGATACTCTCCAATCCCGGATAATTCTCTACTTTCGGTGAATTTACAATCTGTCCTCCAAAATTCAGTCCTTCGATCACCAGAGTCCGTTTTCCTGCACGCTGTCCATAGATAGCTGCTGTCAGACCTGCTGTCCCCCCTCCGATAATTCCAATATCATACATATCGAGTTCCTCCGTTTTCTATTTTTCTATCGTTTTTCTGCAAATGCCCGGATATTGGACGCATTTGCAAGTTTCTGTACACCTTCTTCTTTGATCACGATCAGTGTCGGCGCCTGCATGACGCCATATTTTCTAACCAGCTCTTCATTCTCTCCCGCATCAACTACTTCATAAGAAATATTCGCTTTTTCCAGGGAATCTTTTGCAAGCTTACAGTTCGGACAGGTCTTCGTTGTAAAAAGAAGTACTTTTCCTTCCTCTGTATTCACCTCTTCGAAAATACGCTGTTCTTCTTCCTGTTCTGTCTCCCTGAAAGTCTCCTGCTTCACATGAGAGTGTTCTACATCATACACTTTTCGCTCTTTAAATTCCTGTAGTTTCCCGTCATTCCAGTTTTTAACCGGACGATAATATCCTGTAATCCTGCTGTATACTTCTGTCTCCTCTCCGCAGATCGGGCAGGTATACTGCTCTCCGGACAGATATCCGTGATTCTTACAGATCGAATACGTCGGTGACATTGTATAATACGGCAGCTTATAATTCTCTGCGATTTTTCTGACCAGAGCTGCCGCTGACTTCCAGTCCGGAAGTTTTTTCTCCCAGGAATGTATGGAATACCGTTCCTGATGTATACAGTGTCTGCAGCTCATCCTGAATATCCAGTGCGGCAAACACATCCTCCGTATAGCCAACCGGCAGATGAGAGCTGTTTGTATAATATGGTGTTCCGCAGTCCTCTGCTGCTGTGATGATATCCGGGAACTGCTCCACATCATGTTTTGCCAGGCGGTATGTGGTAGATTCTGCCGGAGTTGCCTCCAGGTTATACAGATCACCATATTCTTCCTGATAGTCGGACAGCCGCTCTCTCATGTGATTCAGAACATCTTTTGTAAACTTCTGCGTTTCCGGATGTGTCAGATCTTTACGGATCCATTTTGCATTCAGTCCTGCCTCATTCATTCCGATGAGCCCGATCGTGGAGAAATGGTTATCAAAACTTCCCAGGTATCTCTTTGTATACGGATACAGCCCTTCATCCAGAAGCTTGGAAAGCACTACTCGTTTGATATGAAGTGATCTTGCGGCAATATCCATCATTTTATCAAGTCTCTCGTAAAATTCTTCCTCATTTTCCGATAAATATGCAATTCTCGGCATATTGATCGTCACAACACCAACGGAACCTGTACTCTCTCCACTTCCGAAAAATCCACCGGATTTCTTACGCAGCTCCCGCAGATCCAGACGAAGACGACAGCACATACTGCGCACGTCGCTTGGCTCCATATCACTGTTGATATAATTGGAAAAATACGGTGTTCCGTATTTTGCGGTCATCTCAAATAACAGACGGTTGTTCTCCGTATCCGACCAGTCAAAATCTTTCGTGATAGAATAAGTCGGGATCGGATACTGGAATCCTCTTCCCTGTGCATCTCCCTCGATCATCGTCTCAATAAATGCCCGATTGATCATATCCATTTCTTCTTTACAGTCTCCATAGGTAAAGTCCTGTTCTTTCCCGCCTACGATCGCAGGCAGATTCGCCAGGTCATTCGGAACCGTCCAATCCAGTGTAATATTGGAAAACGGCGCCTGTGTTCCCCATCTGGACGGAATGTTCACCCCGAAAATGAAAGATTCAATGCATTTTTTCACTTCCCGATATGTCAGATGGTCTGCTTTTACAAACGGTGCAAGGTAGGTATCAAACGATGAAAACGCCTGTGCTCCTGCCCACTCATTCTGCATGATCCCCAGAAAATTCACCATCTGATTGCACAAAACGCTCAAATGCTTCGCCGGAGCTGATGTGATCCTGCCCGTCACACCGCCGAGTCCTTCCCGTATCAATTGTTTTAAAGACCAGCCGGCACAATATCCGGTCAGCATCGAAAGATCGTGGATATGAATATCCGCATTCTTGTGCGCTTTTCCGATTTCATCATCATAAATCTCCGACAGCAGTAATTGGCTGTGATCGCACCGGAGTTGCTTAAGATCAGACCTCCGACAGAATATGTCACAGTAGAATTCTCCTTGACACGCCAGTCTGTCACCTTCACATAACTGTCTACGATCTCTTTGTAATCCAAAAGTGTAGAATTCAGATTTCGGATTTTTTCTTCTCTGCTTGCGGTACAGGATATATCCCTTCGCAACATCTGCATATCCCGCTTTGATCAGAACAGACTCTACACTGTCCTGAATATCCTCTACTGCAATTTTGTGTTCTTTTATCTTCGGCTCAAAATCTGCAGTCACTTTCAGTGCCAACAGATCAATAATATCCTGATTATACTCTTTTTCTCTGGCTTCAAACGCTTTTCGTATCGCCTCGCTGATCTTGGTCAGATTAAATTCTGTTATTTCCCCGTCCCTTTTTGTGACTTGATACATGTTTCGTACCTCTCCTTTCTGCAGCTAAACGCTGTATTTAGTTTATCACCGACATTTTTGAATGTCAATGAAAAACACCAATATCTAGTATGCAGGTTTCCCTCCAAAAACTAGATATTGGCGTTTTATAACTATTTCATCGTTTCTTTATAAGAGTCATCCGCCTGCTGTGTGAGCGCTTTTCCGCCGTTTTCATACCACTTCTTTACGAACGTATCAAAATATTCAGGCGGCTTTTCTCCCACTATGATCTGCAGAAATGTATTCTTCTCTTCTTCCAGCAATTCTTCCGGGATTTTGATTTCCTGACTGCCTAACGAAAGAGGCGGTTGATTTTCATCCAGATTCTCTTTCGTCAAAAGTCCCGTTGCCTGTATCCGGGAAGTGTATGCTGCCCATGCATTCGACGTGGTCACATCTCCTGTAAGGAATGACTTACAGATTTTATAATAAGCAGCTTCTAATCCGTTCAATTTGCTCTGCTGCGTTTTTCCATCCAGAACATCCTGTATATTTTGCTGCACTCTGTAGATCGCATCCCAGTAGTCTACATTGATATTCAACGGTCTTGCTGTCGGATCCACATTCAAAGAAAAATATTCATTGATTTCATCGGACTGCTTCTTATCTTCAAAACGACCATAATCAAACAGTGTACTCACATATTTCCCCACGATCTCCGGATGCTCATATCCCTTTCTTACCACCACATACAGACAGTCTTCATAGGATTGAAATGTACGTGTCCTAGTCGCTGCATTTCCAGTCAGCAGATACGGCTGCCATTTTGCAGTTCTGTCCGCACTATAAGATAAACTCAGTGGATTGTTCGGTGCCCACCAGTATCCGAAAATAGCCCCGCACTTTCCTTCTTTAAGAAGTGTATCCAGATTTTCCTGCTGCCGCAGCAGAAAGTTGGAGTCCAGAATTCCTTCTACATAAAGCTGATGCAGATAGATCAGCGCCTGTTTTGTCTCTTCTGTCACAGAACCATACACCACATTCCCCTGATCGTTCAAAATCCACTGGCTCGGTTTTGCATGATACTGGTCAAAAACAGCATCCAGCCCATAGGTTCCGCTGTTTTCAGAAACCAAATCCGTACTTCCTGCCAACCCCACCGTCTCTTGATTTCCTGCCATATCAGCTTTCACAAACTGCCGGATAATCTCCATCCCTTCCTCCAGCGTTACAGGATCGGAAAGTCCCAACCGTTCCATCCAGTCCTTGCGCAGCCACAAAAGAGAAGCTCCATGATCTACCTCTGCATCCGGAAGTGCGTAGAGTCTGCCGTCAAATGTAGCCGATTCCAGAAGTGCTTCTCCGTAGCTTTGATACATTTCCTTGATCCTTTCTGTGGTACATTCTTCATATACTGTGGTAAGATCTTCGACCATCCCACGCCTGACCAGTTCTTTGACTGTCTCCCTGCCTTTACCACCAACAGATCCGGCAGCTGCTGATCTTCCATCAAAATCTGAACGGCCTCCCCATAAGAATCGGAATTTTCCCCTTCCAGAACATCTTCGTTTTGAATATTCAACCGTTCTTTCAAGTATCGTGTGTAGGCATTATCCTCATAAGTCGCCTTCACAGGCAGGTTTGCATTATTAGATCCAACGATTTTCCCCAGTGTATAAGTAACAAGCTCGGGATATTTCCCATACGGTGTGTGTGCTGCATTTTCCCACTGTGCGTTTATCACTTCTTTCGATTCCACCGTCTTACCGGTTTCCGATCTTTTGCAGGAAGCGATCAGGAACATCGAGAACACACATAACAGCAGTATGTATTTAATTTTTTGTTTCCTGTTTCTCATGTCCGTTCTCCTTCTTCTTTGGAATCCGTATGCATACTCTGGTTCCTTCTCCTTCTTTACTCTCCACCCGGATTTTATTTTCTTCTCCATAGAGAAGCACGATCCGTTCATTGACATTGCGCACACCATACCCTTTGGATCGATATGTCACGATTTGACTCGCTTTTTCCTCTGTCATTCCGTTTCCGTTATCTTCCACCATGAAATATAAAACAGCTCATCATGCACAACCTTTATCCGCAATACTTTTTCGATCTTTTCCGACACATCCAGCCCATGATCGATCGCATTTTCCACCAATGGCTGCAAAATGAGTTTCGGGATCTCACAACTTCCCATTGTATTATCATAAACTTCCTCCACCCGGAAACTATTATCGTGCATAATCAGCTGGATTTTCAGGTATGCACGGATATTCTCCATCTCGCTTACTACTGTCGTCATTGTCTCCCCCCGGTTCAGACTGGTCCGATAATAGGTAGACAATGCCAGTGTCACCTTACTGATCTCCTGTTCATCTGCTTCGATTGCCTTCCAGTTGATAATTGAGAGTGAATTGTACGAGGAAATGGGGAGTTATCTGCGCCTGCAATGCCCTCATCTCTGTCCTTTGTAACACAATTTTTCGCTTCATATATCTTCTGAGATCAGTTTATTGATCTCATCCATCATACGCCGGAAAGTACGAATGAGCACACCAATCTCATCTTTGGAATCACTTTGTACGGTCACTTCCCGGATTCCACTGTGGATCTGATTCATATTTTCCGTCAGCTGTTCCAGCTTACAGACCAGACGTCTGGAAAAGAAATAGCTTAAGATTCCTATCAGCAGAATACAGGCTGTCAGAAGCGGCAGATTTTTCAACATCAAATATCTTGCCGATTCCATAATCGTATCCGTAGGACAAAAATAACAGAATTTCCACTGATTCCCTTCCATCTCCTTTGTCACACTGGAAAAACTTTTCTGTACTTCCGAAATTGTATCCACCTTCCCGGTCTCATATTTAGCGGGAATTTTATTGCAGGAATACACGACATTGCCGTTTTCATCCCAGACAATTCCGGCAAAATCAGATTCCATGATTTTTTCAAACGGTTCGAACAATTTATTATAATCCAGTGTGATCTTCAGCACAGCATTTATCTCACTGCTCCCGTCATAAAAACTTTCGGGCTACAATCACTTTATTCTGACTTCCAGTCTGTACATACCAGCGAATCAGACTTCTGTTGTTTCTGGGATACCAGTTTTCTCCCTGAATCTCCGACAAAGGAGCCAGTGTACTTCCATGGGCAACCTGAATATTATCCGCATACAGCGTGATCCCTTTAATTTCTTTGTGATACACCTGCGGCATATTCAACAACGGATCTGCACCTGAGTATACTTCAGATATGTATTAAAATCTGATGCACGTTCCATTTTCAGCACTTTCCTGAGGTCTCCCGAATAAGACAGATAATCAATCAGATTTTCATAAATCTGCGCCTGATTGTCTATTGCATCGACTGCCTGTTTTAAAGACTCCTGCATATTTTCCATTTTCCCCGCTTTCTTGAGCGTGTTCATCATTCCCATCTGCATATAGCATGTCACGATCAG
>ENA-OQAN01000627-OQAN01000627.1-human-gut-metagenome-genome-assembly--contig:-NODE-627-length-18002-cov-1.763133_pt1 | contig 18002 bp, 16 predicted proteins | sample MGYA00242735_ERZ504527 | MGnify/ENA primary metagenome ERZ504527 (study PRJEB26092, sample SAMD00036230) | human gut metagenome | host: Homo sapiens | study: EMG produced TPA metagenomics assembly of... | reverse complement strand
CTCCTGTTCTTTTCCGGCAGTGCCCTTTGTGGCCGGGCTGCCCGCCTGGTCTTCTGCCTGTTTTTTCCCTGTTGTTTGTGATCTTTTTACGTCGTACTGCTTTTGAAGAAGGAATTAGAAGAGTTTCATAATCCCGGTTGATTTGTGCGCGAAGTTTCAAGTTTTTTCCCTGTTCTTCTTCCAGTCTGGATGCCGCTTCATAAAACTGATGTCTGAAAACGGCTGCTTTATCCAGTGCATCCTCTCTTTGCTTTTCTGCATTCAGTGCACGGATCTCCATTTTTTCGGAGTTCCTGCGCGGACCTTTTTGTGCCTTTTCAAACTCCCGGAGCATATCCTCCAGTACCTGAAACCAGTAATTGCGCACACGGATCGTTTCTTTGTGCGCATCTGCAAGTTCTTTTTTCAGCTTCTCAATCTTATGTTCATAAACGTTGTACTCTTTCTGATGAAGTTCTTCTAACTGGATATATCTTTCACCAGATTCCAGTTCTTTGTTTCTGCGTTGTGCAGCTTTCAGCCGACACATGAGAGTGATATGATCATAAGTATCAGGCATACGTTTTCCTCCGGTACAGTCCTGCTAAACACTGCCGACGATATCTGTGATCTTTGAGATATGATCCTCGAGATATTCGATCAGCTCTTTCTGTTTCTGGATGAATTCCTCCTGGATCTCGATCTGCCTGAGATAGCTGTCAAGAAGTTCATCACGTTTTTTTAGTTCCTGTATAAAATCAATCTCCATAAAAACAACCTCTCTTTCTTGAAAAAAGTATAGCAGAAATGCAGGAAAAAAGCGAATTTCCGGAAATGACCCATTGGGCAATCTGACTGTGGATAAATCTCCATTATAAGATTGGAAATGAGTAGATATAAGGCCTCTGTCTGAAAGAATGGATAGGATTCGGTGTATAACTTTTGTGAAAAAGAACAGCAGAAAAAACTATAAATACAGTTTTTCCTGCTGAAGATAATTATCCACAAAATAGAGAAAATAATTTCGTCACTTTTTACAATGACTTATACATACCTTTGAACAGTAACAAACTAAAAGCGAAATCTCTGATGAGAATGGAAACAGCTATACAGAAATAGACTGATATGATATAATAAAATCGTTCCTACATTTGTAGAAAGAGGGAGAATGAGAGCGTGAAAAAAACATATCAGAGACTTCCAGAATCAGAATTGGATATTATGCTTGTTCTTTGGAATAATACACCTCCGATGAACAGAATGGAAATTGTAGCAGCAGGTGAAGGTGATGAAGAATCCAGAGTCCTTTACAATAACGGAGACGGAACCTGGATCGATGAGAACGGAAATCTTCATGAAGAGTAAATGAAAAGAAACGTTTTCCGTAAGCAAATAAGGGAATGGAAAACATTTCTTTTTTTATAAAATGTTATATGAGATATAAAAGCTATTTTGAAATATAAGTATTTGATAAGAAAGACATTTTTATTTTACAACAAACAGACATTTTTATGATAAAATATCGGTAAAAATAATTTTGGACTGTAACAAAAGTCGTTGCAGTGTCTAAACTACATCAAATGGATACGGAGGAAGAAATGTGCGGGATTTGTGGATTTACAGGTTACAGACAGGATCAGAAGACAGTAATTGAAAGGATGATGAAGGCCATTGAACATAGAGGCCCGGATAGTGAAGGCTCTTTTTGCAGGGAAAAGATTACGCTGGGCTTTCGAAGACTTAGTATTATTGATTTAGAAGATGGGCAGCAGCTATGGAAAGTGCGGACGGAAACCTGCATATTGTTTTTAATGGGGAAATCTATGATTATAAGGAACTGCGGGCAGAACTTGAGGCTTCCGGCATTTCTTTCTGTACCCATTCTGACACGGAAGTTCTGGTAAATACCATTCAACAGTATGGGGAGAAGGCACTGGATAAGCTCAGGGGAATGTTTGGGTTTGCAGTATGGAATGAAAAAGAGCAGACTTTGATGCTTGCAAGGGATTTCTTTGGAATTAAGCCTGTGTACTATGCCGAAATAGATGGACACTTTGTATTTGCTTCTGAAATTAAGAGTATTCTTGCATTTCCAGGCTATGAAAGAAAAGTAAATCAGAAGGCCCTGGAGCAGTATTTGTCATTTCAATATGCCCCTCTGGAAGAGACCTTTTTTAAGGGAATCTATAAACTTATGCCCGGACATATGCTTTTATATAAAAACGGAAACTATGAAATAAAGACTTATTTCAAAACAAAGCTTACACCTGGCAAGTGGAACCGTAAGACGAATATGGATCAGCTGCGGAGCCAGCTTGCAGAGATTTTAAAGGATTCGGTGAAGCACCACATGTTAAGCGATGTGGAAGTCGGCGCGTTTTTATCCGGGGGAGTGGACTCCGGGTATCTGGCTTCTGCCTCCGGTGCAGATCAGGCATTCACAGTGGGATTTGATGAGGGAGACCGATATAGTGAAGTAAACAAAGCTGCTAAAGTGGCAGAAAAAGCAAGCTTGAAACACCATGTGAAAATCATATCCAAGCAGGAATTCTGGGATGCCCTTCCAGATGTGATGTATCATATGATGAACCACTTGGGGATGCCTCTGCAGTTGCACTTTATTTTCTTTCCAAAGAGGCTGCCGGACATGTTAAGGTAGTCCTTTCCGGGGAAGGCGCAGATGAACTTTTCGGTGGATACAATATTTACAGAGAGCCTGAAGCATTAAAGAAAGTTGCCTGGATTCCGTTCGTGCTCAGACGCACTGTCAGAAAACTGGCTGCAAAGCTGCCAGACGTGAAAGGACGGGATTTCCTTATCCGCGCAGGAATGAAAGTAGAAGAACGCTTCATCGGAAATGCATATATTTACTGTGAAAAAGAGAAAGCACAGATTTTGAAAAATAAAGTAACAGGACCTTCCACGCAGGAATATTTAAGTCAATTTTATGAAGAGCTTGAGTCAGAAAACAGAGGCTCACTTCAAGACATGGAAAAAATGCAGTCTGTAGATCTGAACTACTGGCTTCCTGGCGATATTTTGCAGAAAGCAGATAAAATGAGCATGGCACATTCCCTGGAAGTCAGGGTACCATTTCTGGATAAAGAAGTTTTTAACTTTGCAGCAAAGCTTCCGAAAGAAGCCAAGATTGCAGCAGGTACAACCAAATATATTTTCCGTAAAGCTGTTTCAGAATTTCTTCCACAGGAAACCAATGAACGGAAGAAACTTGGTTTCCCCATTCCAATCCGTGTGTGGCTGCGGCAGGATGACTGGTATCAGATGGTAACAGATTTATTTACCTCGAAAGAAGCAGAAGAATTTTTCCATACAGAGAAACTGCTCCAGCTCCTGAACGACCATAAAAATAAAAAAGCAGATAACAGCCGTAAAATCTGGACAGTTTTAACATTCCTTATCTGGTACGATAGATTTTTTACTACATGTTCGAAGTGAGAGAGTTGGTTATGAGACGGTAATAATACCTAAATGGATATTCACAAAGAAAAAATAGAAGATAGGTATTAAGCTTTCGTATAGGAAGCTGCATGTCAATCCATGGTTTATGAAGAGCAGACTTCATCATAACTATTTGAATAATTTATCGAAAGAAGGAAAAAATGAAATTATACCACTACCGTTCAATAAGCAGTGCATTATTAGAAATTGAAAATGGCACTTTTCATTTTGCATCGAAAGAAGAGTTAAATGATCCGTTGGAAGGGTTTGTACGTGTTTTCTGGCAGGGAGATAAGATGGCCTGGGAGGGATTGTTCAGACATTATATATATAGCGTAGCGCGTGCACTGGAACTCTATATTCTGAAAGCCGATGATGAAACGTTATATCATGGTACTTTGGTTGCAGATGTTCATTGCTATAAAAATAACTTTTTTGAGAAAATTTTATTGAAATTAGGAGAAGAGTTCATAACGGATACAGATGTACAAAATCTGGCAGGAGTTTATGGTGACAATTGTTTGAAAGTATCAGAAAAGGAACTTCAATATATTCTTTTTTATATTCATAATAATGCACTAATTAGGTGTCTGGAAGAATTTAAGAAAAATAAATTTGTACCTGCAGAGGAAGCTGAGAAACAGATTAAACTTCTTAATTTTTCACTTTCTGTGGAAAATTAGTAGATGCAATAAAGAAGTCTTTTCTAATGAAAAAATGCGTGTCCAGACAATTGAATCTATGGAAGAAATATTCGAGGAAATGAAGGAATTCTCCTATATAATGAAAGGTGCAGAAAACGACATATTTCTTCATGGTAAAGGCTCTGAAGAACAAATATATAATAATGATGGCAATTCAGTAGTTCAACAGCATAGAAAGTGGTTAATTGTTATGGCTGATTTTCCAAAAGTGTTTGTGGCTCAGTTGAGGGATATGATATACCCCAAAAGCTATGTTGTTTGTTTTTCTAAAAAAAATGATAATTCTGCTATGTGGGGAAACTATGCAGATTGTCATAAGGGTGTATGTCTGATTTATGATACAGGTGACGAGGCAAAACTTAAGGTAGGAGGGCGACATATTCCTCTTGATGTAAGAGCAATTTCTTATGGTGGAGAGTCCATTGAATGTAATTTTTTCCAGACATTAGGACGATTGACTATGGTTCAAATAAGAGAATGGTTACTTGGAGTAGACGGCGTCAGTTCCTGTTATGAAGCATTTTCTGATGTAGAGGAATGGAGAAAACGTTACTGGAAGATCTATGATGCGAAAACCTATCGCAAGACAAAAAACTGGAACATGAAAAGGAATTTAGGGTAGCTGTGTCAAATACATTTGGTGAATTTGATGTTCCTCAAAAGCAGAATATGTCATTTGATTGGAACCTTTTGAAAGGTGTTATCTTTGGAATCAGAACCAGTGAATATGATAAAAAACAGATTCTGGCTAAGCTGATAAAGCATAAGGACGAATTATCAGATTTTACTTTTTATCAAGCTGAATATAGTGCTGAAGAGCAGAAAATTAAGATTCGAAAAAAGAAATTTTGGAGACTGATAAATTATAAAGGAAAAGTCAATGGCACAGAAAAAGTTTAAGGTAATTTGATATGGAAAGTATGTAACGCTCTGGCTTTATGGCTGGGGCGTTATTTTGCTGGAAAAAAGCAGATTCTGAGGATATAATATAATCATGTTGATTTTGATTCAAGATGAAAAGAATTGCTTTTAATTTTATATGAACGGAAGGGCAGTGAAATGTATTATGAGAAAGAAACAGCTGACAAGCCAGAAAAATGGCCAGCGAATGCGCGTGAACAGATTTTAGATACATTATGTGAATGTGTGGAAAAGTTTGAGAAAAATCCTTCTTATAAGACCAGAGAAGTCCTTTTGTCTTTAACATGTGAACATGATTTGAACTTAAATGAAAATTTTGGATTGGTTCGTGTAACTGAGTATGAAGTAGGAATACTGAATTTCCTTTATTTAGTTGGTAATACATATCAAATATCTTCATTAAAAACATATATATACAATATTATTGCAGAATTCCTGAAATTTTTTTGTTTATAGATGCCACCTGCAAGGGGGTATTGGGATCAGATGATGGAAACAGATATTCTGAGTAAAAATGATACTTATCATGCAATAAATCCAGCATATCCAGACACATGTTGCATACATCATCTGCGATATAGATCAACCTATCCTTATCCCCTTTCGAGCGTAGTATTAGAGCTGTTTTTCTTTCAAAATCTATATCTTCCAGTTTTAATTTACGTGCTTCTGATACACGTAATCCACAGCAATAAATAAAGCGAAACAGTACTTTATATTCCTCAGCCAGTATGCTAAAACGATCGGCATTCACCTTTGGGATGTAATCATCTGCTACTGTAAAGAATTCCCTAATTTCACGTTCATTCATAACATATGGAACTCGATAACTTTTGGCGGAAAATTTTGAGGGAATGTAGCATTCACTGCCCTGTGAATTCATGTACTGAACCAGTTGCCGCAGCACACTCATACGGCTTGCACGGCGCGATTTTGCTTCATCTGCATGATAAGACAGCCATGTGTCCGATAATTCTTTTGTTATGATTGCCCTATCGATATGATTCTCTACACAAAACTTGTCAAATTGTATAAGGATGTATTTCGCTGAATCATAGATATAACCCGACTGCTTTTTCTGCTCAATTAGTCCCTGTATATCATTCAAAAAACAACTGGTAAAAATATATTCTTCAAGAATCATTTGGTTGCACCTCCCATCGGAATAGACATCTCTTTGAGAGAGTGTGCACATTTTCTCATATGCAATTCATCGTATGTAAGATATACATTTACTGTTGTTGAATCCCGGTTCCCCAATGCATCTATAACACGCTCTACACCAGCATTGTTTTTCAAAATACTTGTTGCAAATGTTTTTCTTAATGTATGAAATTTAACAGATGAACCGTCGCTGACAGTACTCAAAACTCGATTCAAGGCATTTGAACATATCTTTCCTGAAAGAATTCCGTATGGAGCCTTATGTCTAACAAATACATGCGGGTCATCACATTCAGGTCTCCCGTATTTCATATATCTGAAAACTGCATTCCCGACATCAACACTTAAGGGCAGGGAGATAGAGACTTTCGTTTTGTATTGTGTGATGGATATCTTTTTATTCATCCAGTCGATATCCGAAAGCTTCAGATTGATAACATTAGAGCTTCTAAATCCAAGTTTCAGTCCTATCATAACCATTGCAGCATCTCTAAGTTCGATTGGTGAATTACATGTTTTACGGTATTCATTTATACATGATATCTGCTCATCTGACAATATTGTAATGATTTTTCTGTGGTGAGCAAGCTTTGCCGGTATTACGCCATGTATTGTTTGATCCGCAAGATAATTATTATCTTCCAGAAATGTTATGAATTGACGTAAAACGCTATTTCTTCCAGAGGTGCCATTTACCGTGCTATGCAGATCAATCCTAAGAAATTCATTTATCAGATTTCGATTTAGATCTTCAAATGAACTTAACTTTTTTAGCAAAAGAAAATCACAAAAATTGTATACAACATATTTATAGGACCTAATGGTACCTTCACTATGGAAGCTTCTCCTAAGCCAGTCCAGATAAGCATTGACTGCTAAAGAGCACCATAGCGGATACTTCCAATCACGTGCCTTTCGAAAAGAATACTTCTTTAAAGGATCAAATTTTTGCATTTGAATCAGGATTCTACATACGATATGCTTGCTACACTGTTTACGTCATTTTTAAGTATCAAGCTGGTTCGTCTGGCTGACAGAACGGAAGAACGTGTCCTACCAGTACCGATAAGTTTTATACTGGATGAATTTCCAAATATCGGTGTTGTTCCGGATTTTAAAAAGAAACTGGCTACGGCCAGATCCCGGCGGATAGGCATGAGCATCCTGTTTCAGAATATTCCACAGCTTCAGAACCGTTATCCGGACAACCAGTGGGAAGAGATCCTTGGCGGCTGTGATTTCTCAATCTTTCTGGGCTGTAATGATATGACAACCGCTACCTACTACAGTGACCGGATCGGTGAGATTACAGTTTCAGTTGCTTCTATCCGAAAGAACTTTTTTACGATTCGTGCCACAGACTATGTGCCGGAATATTCGGAATCACGTTCCATTGGAAAACGGCAGCTCCTTTTGCCAGATGAGATCCTTCGTTATCCGCTGGATCAGGGAATCCTGATCATCCGAGGACACAATGTGCTTCGGTTTAAGAAAATGGATTATACGGAACATGCAGATGCCGGAAAACTGAAGATGGAAAAGGTTGTGGATCATATTCCGGACTGGTACCGAAAGTGGGAAAAACAGCAGCAGGAATTTCAGATACTGGATGAGCAGGTATATGAAGCTATGGATCAGAGTTCTGCTTGCCAAGGAATTTGGACTTTATCTGAAGGAGCAGGAGGTGGAAAAAATACTGCTTGCAGAAAGCTGCATTGAAGTATATGAAAATATAGAGGAATTTCTGGAAAAAAGCGGATGGAGACGGGATAATCCAGAATTGTGCAGTGAATGCTATTTGTTTGAAAATCATATCTGCAGAAAAATCCAGGGTAAAATCTGGTATTTTTCAAGAATACAGTACGAAAATGGATTGCGTGGAATGAAGCAGGGCTTCAATTAGAGAATACGCAGTATTTGAAGTGTGAAAGGGCGGTAATATCCTAACCAAAAGGGTGTTACTGCCTTTTTTTGTTGTGCAGAATTAAAGATGTAGGGTAGCATTTATCAGAAAAAACTGATAAAATAAAGGAGGGAAAAACGTAAAGTATCTATATGGGGAGAAACATGGAAGACAATTATTTAAAACTCTTTGGCAATATGTTTTATAACATTAAAGAAGATCAGGATAATAAGAAAATAATTGAGGAAGCGAGTGAGGTGCTTGCTTCTATTATAATAAAATATGGGGAACTCATAAATGAGATTACTGCAAGAACATCTGCACAGGATGAATTTGTAGACACAGTAATATGCCTTTTTCTCAGGAAAATAATGGAACAGCTAGATGCACTCAATATTCTTATAGATGCAGGAGCTTTTTCGCCGATGCAAGTTATTGTAAGGACATTGCTTGAAAACACCGTAGGTCTGGAATTTATTTTAAAAGAAGATACCAGAAAGAGGGCTGCTGCATATTATCTGGAACAGCATTATAAAGAAATTGAGACAGGGGAAAAGCTTTTTGCCAGAAAATCCGAAAAGAGTAAAAATGCAATTAAACTACTGGGTGAAGCGCAGTTTACGGAAGATAGTAAAAGATTTCAGCGAAAAAAAGATGCTTTTCAGCATTTGATAGATACAAATGAGCTGTTTAAGGAAGTGGCTGATGCCAGAGAGAAAGCCATAGAGTCCAAACGAAAATACTGGAAGAAAAAGAAACGAAAAAATATCAACAAAATACATATTCAATGGTATGAAATCGGAACTAATGTACAGAACTTTCGAGAGATGATGAGAGAAACTGGACATGAAAAATATTATGAGGGGATTTATGGGGGACTTTCTTATGAAATACATGCACTAAATGCTGCGCGAGCAATACAGGCAGTGGCAGATGGCCTTTATTTACAACGAATTAGAAATCCCCAAAATGGAGGAAATATATTTGCATTTGTCTGCGATTTTTCTTTGATTGCTTTAGATAAGGTATATAAATATCTGGATGATGACGAGGCAAAAAGAGCAGAATTCAAAAGAATACGTTATGGATTGTCAAAAGAAAAAAGTACATATAATTGCGACTATGGATCAGATAAATATTTTGTAGAGAGACAATAGGAGGGAGTTTAATGGCAATTGATTTTAAGAAAAAATTAGCAAGCAGAACAATAACACCGAAAACTAATCCCATTGAGTTATATGGAACTTTAGACCGAAAAAGCGTTGCTGGTCCTCTTCGCCCAGCACAGGAAATTGTTCTATCTGAGTGGTATACAAAACGACGTGCAGATAAGGATTTAATTATTAAATTGCATACTGGCGAAGGGAAAACATTAGTAGGATTGCTACTTCTTCAATCTTTACTCAATTCAAAGGAGGGGCCATGTCTTTATATATGTCCTAATAAATATCTTGTCAGGCAGGTATGTTCAGAAGCGGATAAATTTGGTATTCCCTTTTGTACATTTGGTGAAAGTACCGAAATCCCAAATGATTTTCTTGCAGGTTCCAAAATACTTATTACTCATGTACAGAAAATATTTAACGGAAGATCTGTATTTGGAACAGACAACAACTATATAAAAACGGGAGCCGTTCTTATGGATGATTCACATGCTTGTATAGATACCATTAAAAGCGCTTTTACCATTTCAATAAGCAAAAGTGAAAATCCTGAAATTTACTCGAAGATTCTGACACTTTTCAATGATGATATGATTGAACAAGGGGAAGGAAGCTGGCTTGATATTCAGGCTGGAGATTATAATACTTTTATGGCAGTCCCGTACTGGAGCTGGAATAATAAGAAAACAGAAATGCTAAAGATTTTGTCTGCTGCCCAGGAAAACAGTCAAATATATTATACGTGGCCTCTTATGCGTGATCAGATAGAAAATTATTGTTGTTACATATCCGGAAGTAAAATTGAGATTTCTCCGTATAATGTTAGCATTCGTACTTTTGGTTCTTTTTCATATGCTACGCATAGAATTTTAATGTCTGCAACAACTCAGGATGATTCATTTTTTGTAAAGGGCTTAGAGTTTAGGCCAGAGGCTGTGAAGAATCCGTTGCGGAATGAAAAACAAAAATGGTCTGGCGAAAAAATGTTGATAATACCATCGCTTGTTGAAGAATCTTGTGATCATGATTTAATTGTCACTAATTTTTGCAAGAGCTCTCTTTCAAAATTTGGCATAGTGGCATTGGTGCCTAGTACGAAAAATTGTAGACAATATCAAAATTTAGGAGCAATTACGGCTACTACGGGAAATATTGTTGAGGAACTTGATAAGTTAAAAAAAAGGAATTTTTTCAAAAATCGTTGTAATTAATAACAGATATGATGGCATTGACTTGCCTGATGAAAGTTGTCGAATACTGATTATGGATAGCCTTCCGTATTTTGATAGCTTGGCAGATCGCTATGAAGAACAGGCGTGTCCAAATAGTGAACTGATCAATAAACGGATAGCTCAAAAAATTGAACAGGGTATTGGCAGAGGTGTCCGTGGTGAAAAAGATTATTGCGCCATTTTAATAATTGGCTCAGAATTGGTTCGGTTTATGCGGAGTATTGCAACTAATAAATTCTTTTCACCACAAACGAGAAAACAAATTGACATTGGCATCGAAATTGCTGACATGGCGAAAGAAGATAAAACTGAAAGCCTATAAAAGTTGTGCTTTCTTTGATAAAGCAGATGTTAGTGCGTGATGAAGGCTGGAAAGAATATTATGCTTCTGAAATGGATACGATTGTAGAAGATAATGCAGAATCACAGGTATATGACAGGCTTTTAAAAGAACGGCAGGCAGAACAATTTTTTTGTGAAGGTGAGTATGTGAAAAGTCTATTTGTTCCAATGCAGTCGATTGATTGATGGGCTTAATGTTGATGACACAAGAAAGTTGGTATTTACAGCAATTAGCAAGATATACATATCCGACAAGTATTGCAGAATCGATTAAAATTCAAAAAAAGTGCATTTAAGAAAAATACACAGCTTTTAAAACCGAGTACAGGAATTGATTATACAAAAATTTCTTATATACACCAAGACCGCCTAAATAATATCAGAACATATATGCGGAAATTTTCAGATTATGGTGAATTGTTTTTGTCAGTTAATGCGACATTAGATAATTTGTCTTTTGGTATTGAAGCTACTAAATTTGAAGCTGCATTAAAAGATGTTGGCGCTTTACTTGGCTATGTCAGCCAGCGTCCAGATAAAGAAATTCGGAAGGGACCTGATAATCTTTGGTGTGGTTCGAATGATCATTATTTATTATTTGAATGCAAAAGTGAGGTGTCCGGAACCCGTCAGGAAATCACGAAACATGAAGCGGGACAAATGAATAACCATTGTGCATGGTTTGAAGATCAATATGGCCCAAATGCAAATGTAGACAGATTTATGATTATTTCGACAAAGACACTTTCTTATGAGGGAGATTTTACACATAAAGTTAAGATAATTCGTCCAAATAAACTTAAGATCCTGAAGGATCAGATAAAAGGGTTTATTAAAGAATTAAAACCGTTTTCCCTGGATGAGATATCTGATGATACTTTACATGAATTTTTAACGTTACATCATCTGAATGTTGAAGATTTTTCTGAGCAATATTCTGAAGAATACTACCATAAAACTAGATAAGAAATGCGAGTACAGCTAATTGGATGAACCGAAAGGCTGTACTTTTTATTTTTAAGAAAATATGATATGGAATATGTCTGTCTTTTTGTTTGTAAAATTTCTGAAAATATTCTGGTGAAATGGTAGTATGATATGGAGAATGTTAAAAACGTAGGGGAGAACGAAAAATGAGATTGCAGGATAAATTAGTACCGTATCTGGAATATTGCACATATAGAAAGGAACTGGATCAGAAAACAGTAAAAGCATATCGAATCGATCTCAATCAGTATTTTACTTTTGTTGCTTGCGAAGAGCCAGACAAAGAGAAGATTGAGGAATATATTACAGAATTACATAAAAAATATAAGCAAAAAACAGTGAAACGCAAAATAGCCTCTGTCAAAGCATATTATAGTTATTTGGAAGAGAATGAATTGATTAAAGAAAGTCCATTTCGAAAAATAAAAGTCAAATTTAAGGAAAATTTGATTCTTCCGAGAATTATACCGCGTGAAGAGATTGAACATTTATTAAACCATATGTATGGCTGTCTGCAGCAGGAATCGGAGACGGTTTATAAATATTGCCTGAGAGATGTGGCAGTAATCGAGATTTTCTTTGCAACCGGGGCCAGAGTTTATGAAATATCAAATATACGGGCAGAAAATGTGAATCTGAATACTGGGCTGATTCAACTCATGGGAAAAGGAGCGAAAGAAAGATATGTTCAGATTGGCAGTACCTCAGTGTTGAATATTTTGCGGAAATATTATGCTGAAAACAGAGCGGCGATTAAAAAAAAAGTGGATATTTTTTTTGTAAATGGCAGGGCAAACCGGTATACGGAACAGTCCATTCGACTGATGCTAAAAAAAATATACAGCTCAGGCTGGAATAGAAAGAAATATCACACCGCATATGTTCAGACATTCATTTGCAACATATCTGATTGAGGAAGGAGTGGACATAAGCTGTGTACAGCGGATACTGGGGCATTCTTCCATAAAGACAACACAGATCTATATTCATGTGGCAGCCAGAAAACAGGCAGAAATCTTACGGGATATGCACCCACGGAATAATATGAAGATCATAGGAGCAGCGTAAAGGAACGCATAAAGATACATATATAAAATGCAGGAGAAGAGATCGGCGGAAAAGGGCGGTCTTTTTGGCGTATAAATATTATAGGGTAATTGATGAACAAATGTTAGAAGACGAAAATAACTGGATTTTGAGATGAATTTTATGGAAAAAGACAGATGAAGTTGTTATAATTATATAAATAATTCCTAATTATCCATGTTCCCAGTAGTCTTAAACCATTATATTAATTATGAAATAAAAGGGGGAAGCATATTATGAGATTGCTTATATTGGCTACAACGAAATTTGCACCTACATATAATGAAAAACTTATATCACAGATTAATTATTTTAATAGCTTTGACAATTATGAAGGCAGATATTTTTATTGATGCTTCTTTAGTAGAAATTGAAAAAATGTTAAGTACATCACAGTATGATCTTATTTATCCAACAACTGTTTTTGATTATAGTAATGACGGATCAAGTATTATTTCATTTAATTCATATTTATACAAATTATTAGAGTATTATAATATAAATTATATTGGAAGCCCACTTTTTTCTCATTTGTTGTTAAATGATAAAGCACTTACAAATTTAGAGTCAGGAATGGGACTTCCAAATCAAATTGTTACAAGACAAGCATGGATTGCTAATAGAAAATCTGTCGAAAAAAAATTATTAACCTTTAAACTACCGGCAATTGTAAAACCAAATACATTAGCTGCATCATTAGGCATTGATGAATCTTCTATAATATGGAATACTGATGATTTTGGAAAAATTATTGATCAACGTTTTCAAAGCTTCCCACATCTTACCGAAATACTAATAGAATCGTATCTGAACGATGCTACAGAATATACGGTTTCCATAACAGGAAATACGGGAAGGTATTTATTTAATGTATCTAAATTGAAATCTAAAACCCAGCATCATGCATTGCATTCATATAATAGTAAGCTTACCATTCAGAAAAAGAAGATTTTACATATGTTATTGAAGATAACCGTGGAGTATTATATGAACTTCAAAAGCATACAGAACAACTTTTTGAGCAAATGCATCTTCGCGATATGGCCAGATTTGATTATTTGCAAGATAAAAATGGAAAATTATATTTGATAGATGCGAATTCGCTTCCTGCTTTGTCTAATAATTATCTATATGAATATATTTCTACCAGACGGTTGCGTTTAGAACAATTGTTATTGCTAATTTGTTTAGTAGCACAAAAAAGAATTGGATTAAAAATAAACACTAAATTATTAGAGGAATATCCTGTTGAAATTGTCAGGGCTCTGTTTTAAACAGGACCCTGACAATTCAATAATTCATCAATGTTTTTTTGAAGTTTTTGCGCTTCAAGAAAATATAAATGATCAGTTGCATTGAGGCTTTCGTAATAACTTATAGCATAAGCGATAATACCTTTGGGCCTCTCGTAATAATGAAATATCTGATCTGTTATGCTCAAGAATAATTTGTGCAAATTTTCTGCAGCAGTCACAAGCCCTATATGGAATATTGTATTTAATAGATAACTGATACCCCTCTCGTAAAGAATTAAGAGCTTTCTCATAATTTTTTTCTAATATCTGAACACGTGCCAGCATCCTATAATATTGTATTCTCCTTAATGGGACAGGATATTTTTTTAGTATTTTCTCCATTTCAGTTATATAGTTTCTCGCCGATGATACACTATTAATTTGAAAATATTGGGCTATGGCACATAGTTCAATTAATTCAGCTTGAATTTCTAACTGCAGCAGAACATCGTCACATGTTTTGGCATAATGGTAAACAAATTTAAAAAATTCTTCAGTTTTTTTGTAATTTTCATAATCGGAAAAACTTACATTTCCTTCAGAAATTCTTAATTGCAGTCTATTTTTTAGAATGATTCCTGTGTTTAACTTTAACCGAGCATTCCAATACGCAGATAAATTACATGTATTTTCTATTTTTTCATAAACTGTCATAGCATCATCAAATCGTGTTAATTCTCTGTAAATTGCACCTAATTCTAATGCTGTTTGACATGTTTTATCCGGGACTAAATGTTTTAATTGGTTATCAAGCACTTTTTTTAAAAGTTCTACAGAATCATTAAGTTTACCTTCATATCTGAGAAGAATAGCATATAAAATGTCAATATCATCATGCAAGCTATTTTTTGAAGCAATCAACAAATTACTTGCTTTAGCACAGTGAACTTTGGCTTGATAAAACACGTCATTTTCAAATTTATAAGCAAAAACATATAAATATTTTGCATAGATAAATTCATAATAGGCCTGGTCATCAAAATCAATAATAGGATTTATATTATATGTTGTATAAATAATAGGATTTAATGAGTCCAATATTTTAATTGAAAATTGTTGCTTCTCATCCAAAAGATTATTTATTTCCTGTAAGATTGCTATTAAAAATTTTGAATGATAATCTAAACCGATTCTATAATCAATTTTGTTAAACAATGCAATCCAGAAATCTTCTACAGGTTGTTCTTCCTGCATTTTTAAGATTGATTCTATAAGTACTTTTGTTAATGAATAATTATCCCTTGTAAGAAAGCGTAATAAAATATTTAAATAATTCTCTGAATTAAAATATTTTTGAATCCTTAAATAGTCTAATAAGGATAATGTTAAAATTGTAGGACTTTTTTGTTTTTCATAAATTGATGCACAAAAATTTTCCGGATTATCTATCTGTGTTAAATATTTTGTCAAAAAGATTTGTTCATAACTTTCATGTGAAAAATTTATCTGTCCCGTTGTTTTTTCGTATGCTAAAATACCAGAAGATTGCAGTTTTAATATGTCTTTTTCTAATTTTTCTTTTGCAATATGCATTTTTCTAACAATATCGTTTATGAACACTTTTCTTCCTTCATATTGATATTTTACTAAAATAATTGTTTCTGTAACATTCGATAGCTCGTTTTGTATCACTTCATCTTTGGCAATATTATTAAAAAATTGCATCATACCATTTCAATGAAAAAATGGCAAATTCTTTTTCACCCAAATCAGAGAAAGAACATAAAATTTGTCCAAATAATTGAATATAAAAAGGTGTTTGTAATATACTAGAAAACTCATGGTATAATTTTTTTCAAAATTTGTCGATTTAAGGATGTTTCCTTTTGAAGTAATTTCAAAGTCTGAGATTCTGAAAAAACTGGAAGTTGATATAGTGGAAAAATAGTTCTATTTTCTGCCAAAGGCGTATAAAATACACCTGGTCTGGGCTCGAGTGCTTCATTTTGACGCAATTGAAGATATGAGTCCGTTCTTAAAGAAAGAATAATTTTGATATTGCGATATTCCTTTTGTGATAACATTTCTGTAAATTTTATTAATTCATTATAATTGTCCTGTAAAAAATTAAAATCCCCAGGCATTTCATTTAACGCATCATAAACTAATACCAGTGTTTGCTCCCTGCATAAAAATAACTTATTAATTACTTCAAGTTTTTCAAAATCGGAAAACCAATTAGAAAATACGTTGATTCCTCTTTGTAATAAACGTTGTTCCCTTCCGCTAAATGGAAGTATAACGAAGTTACTTGTATTCTGGAGGTTTTTTATTAAATATCCCAACAAAGTGGTTTTCCACTGCCACTAGCACCTAAGAGCATAAATCCAGAATTTATAGAATCGAGAAAATCATGCAGAACATTAACTACATCAGTGATGAATAAAATTTTCTAAAATTAATTTTTTCGAAATTGCAGCAAAATTCCTTGCTTTTCTGTAAAAGTTCATCATATAAGCCTAATTCTTGACCAGATTTATTGTCAACATCATAAACTATGTAAATACTTTCTATGAAATATGTTTGACGTGTCCCAAGTGTACTATGAAAAGGAGCATACATATCTAAAAGATATTTACGAAGTATTCGATCATCTTCCTGAGTTAAATCCTCCAACGTTATAGTTGTAGCTCGAGCAGAAGGCTCTATTTTCTTACAATTATTTTCTAATAATATTTTGGCACGATATTCATAGGATGGAAGTTTATTGTGAGAAAAAGCAGTTTTTTCAAACAATGCTATGATTTTAATCATAGAAAATAATGATTGTATTTCAGAGAACTCACCCTTTTTCAAAACATATGAAAAATCTTTATTTATGTCAAAAGTTACAATAATCTCATAGTAATTTTGAGCATTTTTCTCTATAAGAAATAATTTTTTTAACAAATCCCAAAAATCATCATTAAGTCTTGGGGCATCGGGATGTATTTCATATCTTGCTTTGATATTATCAATAAACTTTATCGGAACTATAGGATAACCTTGTGTTTGAGCATAAATGTCTAATGCAAAGGCTAATATTAAGGCTTCAACACCATTGGCTATTTTAGATATACTATTTTGAGGAAGAATTTTATCCTGACAAATATTAATTAATATAGACAACAGTGAAGAAGAAGCTTCTGAAAAATAGGGGGCCTGTATTTTCCATTCATATATATCTAGTAATTCATGTTCGATTTTTAGTAAAATTGAGAATACTAATGAAATTCGTTTACTTAATGATATTGTATCAAACAAAAAACTGTTCTTCCAAATTTCAACCGTTTTAAAAGTTTCATTCGGTAATGCAGACAATTTTCTTACTAATGTGGGAAATAGGATATTAAAATCACCGTATTCTCCATAAATAAAGTTTTCCTTCTGAATTGCGTTTTTTCATCCAGTCATAAATAGGGTCATTTGTATATCCATCATATATTTCTGGCTTTGTAGGACTCACCCAAAAGGCACAATGATCATCAGATGTATTTAATGAATTCATGATGCCAATATCTTGCCCACGGTATCCAACAACAATTACAATCCCTTTTGTTAACTGACGAATTTTATTTTCTAATTCAGCAGGTAATTTTTGCAGTTCAAATGGTGAAAAACGAAGATTGCCATATTTTAAATCTCCATGAGCTTTAATAAACGTGATTTTGGGATTATCACCCAGTTCACTAGTTAGTTCTCCTACGATTTTTCGATGTGGAATATTTTCTAATATCTTATCAATTAATGGATCAAAATTTGTTGTAATTATATTTTGAACATAACCA
>ENA-OQAN01000626-OQAN01000626.1-human-gut-metagenome-genome-assembly--contig:-NODE-626-length-18004-cov-2.911003_pt1 | contig 18004 bp, 23 predicted proteins | sample MGYA00242735_ERZ504527 | MGnify/ENA primary metagenome ERZ504527 (study PRJEB26092, sample SAMD00036230) | human gut metagenome | host: Homo sapiens | study: EMG produced TPA metagenomics assembly of... | reverse complement strand
TACTTGCACAGTCCAAAGCGGATCCAGCACAGAATTTTTCAGCATGTCGTTTCAGTTACCTGAGCCCTCTCTCCCGAAAGCGGTTGCAAAGGTATAGCCTTTTCCCTTTCCTGCAAATTCTATGAAACACTTTTTTCAAACAATTTTCAATTATTTTTATAATCAACTGTAAATCAATTGTGTTTTAAAGCATATTTTTCAATACTTCTTCAAACACATCTTTACGATACACCTTATTATATATTATATAAAGGCGAAAAACTGATTTACACTGAGAAGTTCCTCTTTATACAGGTTTGTTATATCGGCAGAATTACTGCTTCACAGATCAAAAATCTACATAAATATTTCATGGGGAAGAATCTTCCCTTATTTACAAGAGGATGTAAACTAAACACCTACCTTATAAAAATTCAGGAAGCCAGCTTAACTTCATACTGTTAGATCCTTTCACCAGAATATAAAATCCAATCGGACAATCTGATTTCAAATGATCTATTAATGTATCGACATCAGGATACTTTTCATAAGAAGTCTGAATACATCCAAATTCCGGTCCAACTAAAATAACTTTCTCAAAATTACATGTATCCAGAAAATCTACAATTTTTGCATGCTCCTCCTTGCTACTGGATCCCAATTCTTTCATATCACCTAATATCACCATTTTATGAGCCGCCTCTACATGCCGGAAATTTTCCAAAGCAGCCATCATACTCGTAGGATTTGCATTATAAGCATCCACAATCAAATGATTATTTGGGGTTTCTTCCAATTGAGAGCGGTTATTTTGCGGTATATAAGATGACAGAGCCAAACTAATTTCCTCTTCTTCCACCCCAAAGAAACGGCCAATAGCAGCGGCAGCCAAAACATTATCCAGATTATATGTTCCGATTAAATGGGTCTGAACTTCATGCAACCCCTTCTCGCCTATCCAAGCAAAAGCCAAAAAAGGAGAACACTTCAGTACATGTCCGCTTACATATAATCCTTCGGTCTGACCATAGCGAATACAATTCAGTCCTTCAGCTATTTGGTTCAGATAAGGGTTCTCATTCTGAATAAAAACAGAAGAATTCTTCCGGCTACGCAAATAATCATATAATTCACCTTTAGTACGTATTACCCCTTCAAAAGAGCCGAAGCCTTCCAAATGTGCTTTGCCGACATTCGTAATAATTCCATAATCAGGTTCTACAATATGCGTCAGCATATGAATTTCCCCCGGATGACTGGCCCCCATTTCCACAACCGCTATTTCATGCTCCGGTTTCAATCTAAGCAATGTAAGGGGCACACCTATATGATTATTAAGATTTCCTTGTGTATAAAGAACGTTATATTTTCGGCTCAGAACTGTTGCAATCAATTCTTTCGTTGTTGTTTTGCCATTCGTTCCAGTGATACCAATAATACGTGTTCCCAACTGACGCCGATGGTAATTGGCCAACTCCTGCAAAGCCTTCAGGCAATCTTCAACCAACAAAATACGCGGATCATCCTTTTGTGCATATTCCGGTTCATCCACAACCGCATAGCGGCAACCTTTTTGCAAAGCCTGTTCTGCAAAAGCATTACCATTAAAGTTGCCTCCTTTCAAAGCTATAAACATTGATCCTTCCGGACAATTCCGGCTATCAGTAGTTACCTGACCACACTCCGTAAAGAAATCATATAAAGAAGTTATTGTTTCCATTCTCTTTTTTAATCTTTAACCTAATTATACGCACAAAGATAACTGAAAAATACATAGCAAAACGACAAAAAGTAAATAATTGTGCGTACATTTGCACCCGTCAAGATGACATGTCATTATGGAAACAACACTCACCAAATACATAAATATCAACGGACAACTGATGGATCTATCCCATCCGCAGGTAATGGGAATCCTAAATGTTACGCCAGATTCCTTTTATGCCCAAAGCCGGCAACAGACAGAGGAGGGAATCCTTTCCCGTGTGCACCAGATTCTAGAAGAAGGAGGAAATATTATTGACATCGGTGCTTATTCGTCCCGCCCCAATGCAGATCATATTTCTACAGAAGAAGAGACAAAACGTCTGCGCCATGCATTAAGCCTCATCATCCGCGAATACCCTCAGGCCGTACTTTCCGTGGACACATTCCGCGCAGACATTGCACGCATGTGTGTAGAAGAATATGGAGTTGCGATCATCAATGACATTTCAGCCGGGAACATGGATGCACAAATGTTTTCCACTATAGCCCGGTTGGGAGTTCCCTACATCCTGATGCATATGCAAGGAACCCCACAAAATATGCAACAACATCCGCACTATGAACATATAGTCCAAGAAGTTCTTTATTACTTTTCCGAAAAGGTACAACAATTACGTGACTTAGGAGCAAAAGATCTCATTCTGGATCCCGGATTCGGATTCGGCAAAACTTTAGAACATAACTATGAATTAACTGAACCAACTCGAAGAGTTCCAGATATTCAACCTTCCACTGCTAGTTGGAGTTTCACGTAAATCCATGATATATAAATTGCTGGGAGGAGGACCTGAAGATGCTCTTAACGGCACAACTGCCATTCATGCCATTTCCTTACAAAAAGGAGCCAATATCCTCCGAGTTCATGATGTAAAAGCAGCCACAGAAGTCGTACGGATTATGGCAGCCATGCAGAAAAACATCAATCCTAGTTGTCAACCTTCTAAAAACCAAGAATAAAGATGCCTTTCGATATTCATATCATGAGTCTGAAGGATATTCTGGATATCCTCCTTGTTGCCTTTCTGCTATACAAGACCTATAAGGTCATGAAATCTTCCGGGTCTATCAATGCATTCATCGGCATTCTGGTATTTATTGTTATCTGGGTTATCGTATCCCAGGTTCTTCAGATGCGTCTGTTAGGCTCCATCTTTGACAAATTAGTCAGCGTAGGAGTTATTGCACTGATTGTCCTTTTCCAGGATGAGATCCGCCATTTTCTGCTAACGTTAGGTTCTCATCACCGCGCCAATAGCCTGTTCAGATTCCTGAAAGGGAATAAAGAACAAAAGAATCAGAAAGAAGACATCATGCCCATTGTCATGGCTTGCCTGAACATGAGCAAAGGCAAAGTAGGAGCTCTGATCGTTATAGAGAAAAATTTTCCGTTGGATGAAATCGTACGAACCGGAGATATGATCGACGCCAACATCAATCAACGCTCATTGAAAATATCTTCTTTAAAAACAGTCCGTTGCATGATGGTGCCATGATTATCAGCAACAAGCGAATCAAAGCAGCCGGATGTATTCTGCCCGTATCTCATAATCTGAACATTCCGAAAGAACTGGGACTCCGTCATCGTGCAGCCTTAGGCGTTTCACAGGAAACAGATGCACTTGCCATTATTGTCTCTGAAGAAACCGGAGGAATTTCCATAGCCTACAAAGGAGAATTTTACCTCAAACTAACGGCAGAAGAGCTGGAGCGTATGTTGACCAACGAAGATTAATCCTGCCAAATAGGTCAAAGAACAGAATCTTGAGAGTAATAAAATAAATCTGAGAAATTTTGGCAGTTTGACAAAGTTAACTTACCTTTGCGCCCTCGAAAGGAGAGGTGCTCGAGTGGTTGAAGAGGCACGCCTGGAAAGCGTGTATACGCCAAAAGCGTATCACGGTTCGAATCCCGTTCTCTCCGCAAGAAAAGGTGTAAATCAGAACAGATAAGATTTACACCTTTTTTTGTATCCCGGATTATACCAAACAGTATCTCAAAACTTCATGTAAGAAAGTTTGCTCCAGAGCAACACATTGAGAAGTTCTGCCCCCTACTTTCCCTGAATCTCATCATCCTGTTTCGGACAATATCTTTGTACCGTCAGTTCTCCATTCAAGGCTCCCAGTGCATTCATCGCCAGAGCTCCCATTTCATCCTCACCCGGAATTATTTCCACCGGAGCCAAAGATTCAACCCAGCCCCGCAATGCATCCGTACAATATTCATTATAAGCAATTCCACCAGTCAGGATGATGGCATCTGTTGCACAATGCAATGCCACATGCATGGCACCGATCTGTTTGGCTACCGTATATAACATCGCATCCAGTACCCGCTTATAATGGATCTCTCCGGCATGAATGCCCCGAATAATCGTCGGGACATCTGTTGTCCCAGGTGGGCAACCAGTCCTCCCCGTCCATTTAACATCCGGCAAAGTTCCCGATGCGTGTATTTCCCGCTGAAACACAGATCGACCAGTTGACGCGCCGGAACTGTCCCGGCTCTTTCGGGACTGAAAGGTCCTTCACCATTGAGTGCATTATTCACATCAACTACCCTGCCATACTGATGAGCGCTGACTGAAATACCACCTCCCAAATGAACAACAATCAGATTCATCTCCTCATATTTCTTCCCTATACGCGCTGCATAACGCCGTGAAACAGCCCGACTGTTCAAAGCATGGAAGATCGAAATACGGGGAAGTTCCGGAACCCCGCTGATCCGTGCTTCCTCACGCAGTTCATCGGTTACTACCGGATCGGCGATATATGCCGGACATCCGGCCTGCTGCGCAATTTCATCGGCAATCCATGCAGCCAGATTTGAAGCATGTTCCATCGAAGCATTCCATAAATCCTGCTTGACCCGTTCATCAACCAGATACACCCCTCCCGGTATCGGTTTCAGCAACCCTCCTCGCGCAATCACCGCATCAAACTGCAGCGGAATTCCCGCTTTCTCCAAAGCTTCATGCACGTGCTGGCGACGATAATCATATTGCTCATTAATATGACGGAATCCGGCCACCTCTTCAGCCGAATGATACAGACTTTCTCTCCAGACGAGAACATCATCTTCATAAACAGCCAACTTCGTGGAAGTTGAGCCAGGATTGATTACAAGTATTTTCATAAGCATTCATTTTGGGGGTTCATTGCCAGCCAGACAAGCAAGTGCCAGACTGTAATATTTGGAATTTCCCGAATCCGCCCGTGAAGGTACGACAACCGGAGCAATCGTTCCGGTCAACATTCCTGCCATGTTGGCATCACCGAACAAGGACAAAGTCTTATAAAAGGTATTACCAGATTCGATATTCGGAAAAATCATAATGTCAGCGTTTCCTACCACAGGCGAGGCCAGACCTTTGATCTGACCGCTATGCGCATCACAAGCCGTCTTCGCATCCATCGGCCCATCTACAAAAACAGAACCGAATTTTCCCTGCAAAGCTTCTTCTTTCAGCTGCACATAACTGATGGTATGCGGAAACTTCTCGTTGATTTTCTCCGTACAATGAATCAAGGCAACCCGCGGCTGCTCACTTCCCAGTTTACGGCACAAGGCAACGTCGGCATGATCATCGCCCGAAACTGGTCAAATGTGGGACGAGGGATAACGGCTGCATCCGAAAAAAACAACAATTTATGATACAAAGGAACCTGAGCAACTGCTACATGGCTCAAAACTCCACCCGAAGAGCAAGCCTTTTTCTTTATTTAAGACAGCACGTAAAAGATTGTCTGTATTAATCAGACCTTTCATCAGAATATCGGCTTCTCCTGTCCGCACCAGCTCCACAGCCAATGCCGCCGCGGCATCCGGAGTTTCAGCTTCATAGACTCGTACAAAATCCGGTGAGGCCATACGTAAATGATACGCCATTTCCATATCTGCCGTATCAGACACCAGTAAAAATTCTGCTATTTCTTCACGCAGAGCCCGGATGATAACATATTCCGTATGCGAATCTTTCGGACAAACCACAGCCACTCTCCGACGAATTCCTCGGGCGCGCAGGCTATGCACCATTTGCGTTAGCGTTCTTATCAGTTCCATAACACTAGATTTTAAACAAATATGGAAAATAAATCTGGATTTATCCCTATATTTGTCCGAATTACAAGAAAGATTTAACTTATGAAAACATCTCAAAAGTTTAATATCGATTTCGACTATAATGAACTGCATCATGACGCTCCGAAAGCAGTTCAGGCTCCCCTTATCGGATTGACCGGAAATTTCAGTGACAACAAACTCAGTTTACTTCCGGGCTATTATACTTCCATTCTGAAAGCAGGTGCTGTACCGTCATCCTCCCGCCGACCGAAGATGCTGACATTTTGATCAGCTTCCTGAATCGGATCGATGGACTTCTTTTTACCGGAGGAGCGGATATCAATCCCCTCTTCTTTCAAGAAGAACCATCCGGGAACTACAAGACATCAACGTATCGTGACCGGCAGGAACTGCTGCTGGCACGTCTGGCCGCCGACCGGCAAATTCCCATACTGCATTTGCAGAGGAGTACAGGTTTTGAATGCTGCCTTTGGAGGAAGCCTCTATCAAGATATCCACTCACAAATGGAAGGAACACGCATCAAACATAGCCAGCAGCTGGACCGAAGCTTTGCCTCACACACCATAGAAATAGAGCCGGGCTCCCTGCTGGAGAAGATTATGGGATGCAGCCATGTTGCCGTCAATTCATTCCATCATCAGGCAGTCCGCGAGGCGGCTCCGGGATTCCGGGTTTCCGCACGCGCCAAAGACGGAGTCATAGAAGCAATCGAAAGTACAGAAGGAAAATCCATACTCGGTGTACAATGGCATCCCGAATGTTTCATTCTGAATGGCGATGAATCCATGATCCATTGTTCCACTGGCTAACTCATGAAGCAAAATCTTTCGCCAAAGCCAAAGAACTGCACAGCCGAATCCTGACTCTGGATTCGCATTGTGACACTCCGATGTTTTTTCACGAAAACATTCATTTCGAAAGCCGGGATCCCAGAATTAAGGTCGATCTGCACAAGATGAACGAAGGACGGCAAGATGCTACCATCATGGTGGCCTATCTTCCCCAGAAAGAATGTACGGAAGAAGCTCTTTGCCAGGCAACGGCTCAGGCAGATTCTCTGCTGGACCAGATCGAAGAGATAACAGCTGCCCATCCGGAGTCTGTCGGAATAGCCTATACACCGGCCGATCTCTATCGCCTGAAACGGGAAGGACGGAAAGCCATCATGCTGGGTATTGAAAACGGCTATGCCATCGGCAATGATCTTCACAATGTAGAACGCTTCCGCCGTCGGGGGGTCGTCTATATGACACTTTGCCACAACGGAAACAATAATATCTGCGGTTCGGCACGCTACAATGATGTTAATCTGGGACTGACATCTTTCGGCGAACAAGTTGTCCGTGAAATGAACCGCACAGGAATGATGATCGACCTCTCTCACAGTGGGGAACGAAGCTTTTACGACGTGCTTCAAGCCAGCAGCCAGCCCGTTGTCTGTTCACATTCTTCCTGCCGTGCCTTATGCGACCACCCGCGTAACCTGACTGACGATCAGCTAAGAGCCATCGCTGCAAAGGGAGGTGTCGTACAAGTCTGTCTGTATGGCGGATTCCTCCGTTCCGGACAACCGGCAACCTTATCTGATGCAATCGCCCATCTGAATCACATGGTACAGGTCATGGGCATTGAACACGTAGGAATCGGAAGTGATTTTGACGGTGATGGAGGCATCATCGGATGTAACGACTCCTCGGAACTGATCAATTTCACCCGACGCTGCTGGAAGAACGTTATGGAGAAGAAGATATCCGGCTGATCTGGGAGGTAATTTCCTGCGCGTCATGGAGGAAATTCAAAATGGCAAAAAACACTAAAAACGTTTTTCTGCTCACGTGAAATGATGTACCTTTGCAACAGAAAGAATAAAACGAAGCATTACATGAAATTTTACAGTAACCTATTGACTGCAACCGCCTTGCTGATGGGTACCGCCCTCCTTTCGTGCGGCAGCAGCAACCGGAACGACAACCGGACAAAGGAAGAAGTACGGAAGAGATATCCAACATACAGGTCCCGGAGTTCAATGCTGACAGCGCATACGCCTACGTGGCAGCACAGACAGCTTTCGGTCCACGCGTCCCTAACTCGAACGCCCATAAAGCTTGCGGAGAATATCTGGCCAAACAGCTTGAAAAGTTCGGAGCCAAAGTCTACAACCAGTACGCCGATCTGATGGCTTATGACGGAACTCTCCTGAAAGCCCGCAATATTATAGGAGCTTACAATCCGGACACACGCAAGCGAGTATTGCTTTGTGCACACTGGGACAGCCGCCCTTATGCCGATGAAGATGATCCTCAACATCATCATACCCCCATCGACGGAGCCAATGATGGTGCCAGCGGTGTAGGAGTCCTGCTTGAAATAGCCCGCCAGCTGCAACAGCAAGCGCCGGCAATCGGTATTGACATCGTCTTTTTCGATGCAGAAGATTATGGTACTCCTGACTTCTATCAGGGCAAACACCCTTCTGATTCCTGGTGTCTGGGCTCACAATACTGGGGACGAATTCCTCACACTCCTGACTACAAAGCACGATTCGGTATCCTGCTTGACATGGTAGGAGCTCCAAATGCAACTTTCTATTACGAATATTATTCGAAAGAAACTGCCAATGATGCCATGAAGAAAATCTGGAAAACGGCAGAAAGTCTCGGCTACGGAAACTACTTTGTTCCCCAGGATGGCGGAAGCATCACCGATGATCATATCTATGTTCACTCCTTCCGGCAAATCCCCTGTGTCGACATTATCCATTATGACACAAGTACCAATACCGGATTCGTACCGACCTGGCACACACTGGATGATACACTGGAACACATTGACAAATCAACGCTGAAAGCTGTAGGACAAACTGTAATGACCGTTATTTACAACGAAAAATAAAGAAGACAATGAAGACAATCAATGAACTCCAAGACGAAGTGATCGCTGAATTCAGCGATTTTGATGACTGGATGGACAAGTATCAGCTACTGATAGACTTAGGAAATGAACAACAACCGCTTGCTCCGGAATACAAAACGGAACAGAACCTGATAGACGGATGCCAAAGCCGCGTATGGCTGCAGGCTGACCTTGAAGATGGCAAGGTTGTTTTCCAGGCAGAAAGTGATGCTCTGATCGTAAAAGGAATTATCAGCCTGCTGATCGAGGTTGTATCAGGACATACACCGGATGAGATTCTGAATTCAGACCTCTATTTCATCGAAAAGATCGGCCTGAAAGAACACCTCTCACCGACACGCAGCAACGGACTGCTTGCCATGATCAAGCAGATGCGCATGTATGCACTGGCATTCAAAGCCAAACAAGGAAAATAACTGATTCCCATGTATGGATCATATAAAAAGCCCGGGGGCTCAAAAGCCTTCGGGCTTTTTTTAAAATGTCGAAACGTTTTCATGCATACGCCGAAACGTTTTTTAAAAAGCCCGAGACGTTTTTTGGGGAACTTATAGAAAGACCGTGCGCTTCCCGGCTATCGACAGTTTTGAATAAGGAGAAACAGATGTCCACAAAGCCAGATCGCCGGCAGTAATCGGATATGTCATTTCTCCCCGGAAATCAGCCGCCAACATACGAAGCATGATATAATCCATTCCCTGATGATGCACATCCTGTATCAAGGCTTCTTTTCCCCACTTTTGCCAGCAAATATGTTCATAGCGGGCTATATATTTCTCATCATCTTCCCAGGTCTCATACGGTGATTCACCCTCAATATAAATTTGCCGGAACTCACCTCTCCAGATACCTTTCGAACCCTGCAGTTCAAAATCAAGGCTCCGCGGACGAGGCAAGGTGGTATCATGAGTCAAAGTTATCAACACCCCGGCTTCCGTACGCATCTGGGTTATCACAATGTCTCCCATACTCACAGGCAAAGGTGAATTCCCGCCCCGGTGTGCAACGAACTCGTTCAGCCCACAGGCCCGTGAAGAAAACGAAGTCAGTTCGGCTATGCGGTCAGTCCGTCCCACTCCTGCAGCCAGACAAAGCGGAGCCAAACCATGAGTCGGATAAAGATCCCCATTTTCGGTCAGATAAAAACGGCTTCTCCAGATACCTTCCGGTTTGTTCGGATTCCCCAGGTTTCCCTGTTCATCAACCAGCATATCACGCAGATCATGCCGGTATCCGCCCCGTAAGGCAACCAGCTGCCCCAGAACTCCGGCCCGTACCAGCTGAAGCATGGCCATATTTTCACGGGTAAAGACGGCATTCTCCAGCGGATAAATCCGAAGTCCCTTGCGGGATGCCACCTCAATCAGCGGATCATATTCGCCGAGACAAAACCCTCCCTTGATTTCCATGGCGACATGACAGCCTTGTTCCAATGCATATAAAGCCTGTTCTACATGGAAATGCCACGGAGAAGCGATAACTACCAGTTCCGGATGCTGGACAGCAATCATTCGTTTATAGTCTTCAGGACCTTCGGTATATACTTCCAGCATCCCGTCAGTATGAAACACAGCCGCAGGGTCGAACACCGCTGTCACATTATAGGCCTCAATGCCTTGCATCAGCCTCAACAGACGTTGTCCCCGATAACCAGCTCCTATCAGTACGGTCTTTATACCCTTCATTGTTTTGACATTCTAATGTTCACTATGCAAAACTAAGGAAATTAAATGAATTGACAGGAAAGGCACTCAAAGAATTTTATGAAAGCAAAGCAGGTTTCAGACACTTGATCAATACCTTTTCCCCATTCTGAAGAGTTGTTGCAAACAGATAGACATCTCCCCCTTCCTTCAGTTTCAGTTTCTTCCTCAAATCGGCCACTGAAGCGGGGAAATTACGGACAGTCAGATTGGCTTTTTCCAGACCACTCAACAGTTCCTTCACTTCCTTTTTACCAAAACCGGAAATGCCAGTCACCTGAAAACAGCGTCCGGGGAAATCAACCTGTACGGAAGAAGTATACAAATGGCTGTTGGGATGAAGCTTCTTCACACCATATCTTTGGGAAAGCAGCCGGTAAGGTCCTGCCTTCAATAAAGCCGCACCCGGCTCATAAAGATAGGTTTCCACCCTGTCTGCCAGCTGACAGACAGCATTTTTCTCTTCAGAAAGAGTATAAGTGAAAGGTTCGGACAAAGAGTTATGAACAGCCTGTTCACAACTTATAACAACTTCTTTCTCAGACGATTCATTTACGGAATTCATCCGATAAAGAACAGCTGTCAACTCTTTACATTCGTTGTTCACAGCAATCACGTGAAGCTCACGAATATATTTCAGATCACGCAATGCGGAAGCCATATCCAGCATGGGAGAAAGCTTGACCATTACCTTACGCCCTTTCTCTACCAATAGAGATTCCAAGGCACAGACATCCGGTTCACATTCCGTAATGGCAACAGTTTTACCTCCATGGCTGTCCCTGCGGGCCGGATCAAGAAACAGACAGTCCACAGGCTCCATCTCCCGCAAATACTCCAGAGCATCTGCATGGTGAACCCGAATATGATCAAGTCCCAGTAAAGGAAAATTATGAGCGGCCAGCCGACACAATGTCTCCTGCCGCTCTACATAATCAGCCCGCCGGAAACGACGGGCCAGAAAAGAACAATCTACTCCCAGGCCGGCCGTCAGATCTGTAAACGATTCACCACCGACCAATGAAGCCTTATAAAGAGCAGTTATCTCAGACGAACACTGTTCCATAGACAGATGCCTGGGATAAAGAATACCCTCCGTTGCTGCCCATGAAGGAATCTTCCTGACAGCAATCTGCCAACCGGCAATCTGCGTGACAGCCTCAGCCATATCTACTTGCGGATACTTCCGTACCTGAAGGGCCAGAGTGCGTACATCATCTTCCCGGTGTGAAACGATAAACTGCCATGTTGCAGAAGACAATTCTTCTGTTCGTCCGTTGTCCTGCTCCTTCATTTTACTGCTTACCTAATAAGAATTCATCAATAGCCTTCTTCAAGGAAGCTTTCGGCATAGCTCCTTGTGCCACCTGCGGATCACCGCTTTTGGGAATAAACAACAGAGTCGGTATGCTGCGGATACCAAAGGCAGCCGAAAGTTCCGGTTCCTTTTCCGTATCAATCTTATAAACTACAATCTGTCCGTCGTATTCCTTAGCCAGTCTTCCAGAATGGGAGCCAGCATCTTACATGGTCCACACCAGGTTGCGTAGAAGTCTACAATGGCAGGTTTATCACCTTCATACTTCCATTCGTTCGGATTCTTTTCATAATTATATACCTTCTGCAAGAACTCATCTTTCGTGAGATGCACTACCTTGGTTGTTTCTTTCGTTTCCATACTTTCTTGTTTCTCTGATTTACTACTATCAGTACCAGCATTACTTCCGCAAGCGGTAGTTACAGCCAATACTGCCATTACAACAAACAAAAGTTTTCTCATGATCATTTAAAGCTTCTGTGAATAATTTCAAATTGTTTCCTTTGGAAATCTTTTTCCAAAAGTAGTGGTTCTTATCCAAAGAAACAAGTTTCCTTAGGAAAATATTTATTTTATAACATTTTTTCAGTGAATCGCTGATCCTTCCTTTGTTCAGACTGGGCATTTCAGATCCTGCATCTCCCTAACTGCCAGATAACGTAGATAAGTGAATGTTATGGGTTGCCGGAAATCTACAACAATAAAGCATCAGCGGACAAGCAAAGTTTTTGCTTGTCCCGCTGCCATTATCTATGCATCATGCATTAATATTCTTCCTCGTTGAAGAAAAAGTCTTCTTTGCTAGGATAGTCAGGCCAAATATCTTCAATACTTTCGTAAATCTCACCTTCGTCTTCCATCTCCTGCAAGTTTTCAATCACTTCTAGCGGAGCACCCGAACGCATTGCATAGTCAATCAATTCGTCTTTAGTTGCCGGCCAGGGAGCATCCTCCAGCTTCGAGGCCAATTCCAATGTCCAATACATAGTATTTCAGTATTAAAAGTTGTACATGTTTTTATTGAGCCACAAAAGTATAACAATTTCTTTCATTTACAACTCTTATCCCAATAAATTTCTTCAACTCCTGCCAATTGGTTCAACTTTTTGGCAAAGAACAAAAAAAATAATCAGACAATCTGTTTATAAAACACTTGGCTTTCTCATCCAGCTCGACATGTTCTATCTCTTCCAAAGCAAGCATCCTGCGTTCCGTACGACGGCAAACAGTACGACAGATATGGCAGGCTGCCGCACCAGGAGCCCCTCCCGGAAGAATAAATCCTTTCCACTTTGAAGCTGCATCCAATTCATCAATAGCCTGTTCCAGCATCTGAATATTCTCATCGGTAATCCGGCTTTCCATACGCAGATCCGTATGAGACTGGTCAGTAGCCAAATAAGAGCCTAAAGAGAAAAGCTTGTGCTGCACATTTTGCAGGAAAGAAAGAATAGCAGCATCCTCAACAAGAGACATCAGCCATCCCACATAAGCGTTGAGTTCGTCAACTGTCCCATAAGCTTCCAGACGAGCATGCGTTTTCGGGACTCTTTTTCCTCCCACAAGAGAAGTCATTCCCTTGTCTCCCGTTCGGGTATATATCACACTTTTTTTTCATAGTATCATACTTAAAGGAAATTTACAATACGATGTTCTTTCACACGCGATTTATCAAAGAAAACCAATCCGACATCATACAAATCGAAAGTTACTCCCGTACGTTCATCGGCCACAACTTCTTTCCACCACAGCTTTTTCTCAGCCGTTGCATAAGGCTGTCCGATAATCATACATGTCTCTGACTTTACTTTTGGGAGTAACAGATCAAAGACCTCTTTATAATAAGGTGTATGAGCGATATGTATCAGATCAGGACAATGGTTTTCAGACAGAAAAATGTTCAATTCCATCTTTCAGTTCACATTTCTCATAAGTAATACGAGAGTTCTCCCCAAAAAGACGGGCTACTTTTTCCTGATATTTCTGATCCAGTGTCCGTACTTTCATCTGCAGATTTGCAGATGCCATATAAAGGGCACTTAAACCACTTCCTGTACCAACTTCCAATAAAGCTGAAGGACGACGCTCATTTACAACCCGGAATAAAAGGCGGTCAACTTTCTCTCTATAATGCGGCAAATGCAAAACTCCTCTGCGCAGACGATGCAGAGGAGTATAAGCATAAAAAGGTAAGCGTTCATAAATCACGAACGTTATAAAATGAAAATCGGACGGAGAATGTACGCCATATCCACAACGATGACGGAAACGGCAGCACCAATTCCAAGCACGACGGAAAATATCTGTCATATTGAAACGGTAATAATCCTCTTCCGTTTTTTATTTACGGCTTCCCAGCTTGTCATCCATATACAGAATGCCAGCTGCATCACCACAACGTTTCAATTTCTCTACGATACCCTGAGCCGTAGCTTCTTCTTCTACCTGTTCACGTACATATCCCCAAAGGAAATCCTGTGAAGGCATGTCTTTTTCTTCAGAAGCTATCTTCACCAAATTTTCAATTAACTCAGAAACATGGCATTCATGCTTATAGACATGTTCAAACACTTCCAATGCACTTCCCCAGCCTTGAGGAACAACATCAATCTTGTCTACAGAAGCGGTACCTCCACGCTTAATCACATAATCAGCCAGATCATAAGCGTGCTGCAACTCTTCTTGTGATTGCAGAAGCAGCCAGTGTGCAAAACCATCGAAACCTTCACGCTTCAAATAGAATGACATGGAAAGATAAAGATAGAAGACCACATTTCAGCCGTAATCTGTTCATTAATTGCTGTTTGTAATTTTTCTGAAATCATAATCGTATATTTTTTAATAGAACAAGTCAATTTGTTTCTTGCAAATAAACAAACAAAGTACCACAATTCCGATAAAGCAGCTGCTTTTTATAGAAATTAAACAAAAAAGAGGTTCTGCAGATCAATCCTGCCACGTTGTCATTCAACTTTAAACAAATGCTCCGACAAACTGGCAAGAGGCAGTCTGTTCTCTTCTCATAAAAATCCCAGGATACGCTTTTCTCTTCTTAAATCATCTATATTCTTATCAGGAGAAACAAGCATCATGCTTTTAATTATGTCCTCAGTATGGCAAGTGTAATCATAATACGCCCGTTCTTTTTCCGTTTCGATCTGATCTTTAGATATTACTCGGGTACGGAGCTCTGCAAATTCATTCAGCGGGATTTCATCCCCCAAATAGACTCACACAAACAGGAGTTGTTGTAGCAAGGCAGCAAAAACCAGACTAATAGAACGACACACAGAAGGAACCCCAAAGATCATAGCGATCAATTCTGATACCTCTGCACCTATTTTCAATATTGCTGACTATGGATGGGTGATAACCGCTGAGGAAGCAGTGAAAAGGCTTCTGACTAATACAATATAACAGATACATAAAGAAAAATCCTTGTAAGCTTTCACTTACAAGGATTTCTAGACTTTAAGTACCCAGACCCGCATTTGAAATATATAAATTGGGAACAATCCTATTAAATAGAAAATCAAAGAAAAATAAAGCATTATACACTAATATCCAATGCATTACAAACACACACTTAGTTAATTCTATTTAATCGGATTGAAATAAATTCGGGATGATTGGGAACAATTTGGGAACAATTTATATATTTGTACCGTTACTAAAAATCCCGATTATGAAAGCAACAGCCTTTATCCGAAAATCCGCAAGTAAAAACGACACCAATAGTGTAGCTACAATCTATTTCCGATTAAGAGATGGTAAAAAGGACATTAAAGCTGCCAGTGAGCTGACAATTAACCCAAATCACTGGAGTAGCGAGAAGCAAGGTTATAAAGACAGAGTAGCCCTTGTTCATGAAGAAAAGAAACTGGCACTGAACAACGAAGTACAGAACATCATCAACCTGATAAGTCAAGAGTACACACCGGAAGCTGACAGCGAATGGCTAAGCACACTCATAGACAAATATCATCATCCAAACAGATATAAAACAGAAGAAGAGATTGCAGCGGAAACCAAACCCACCTTGCTAGATTTGTTTGCTGAATTTCTTGTCAAGCATAAATTATCAAAAGTTCGCATCAAGAACTTTCGAGTAGTACAACGTGCGTTAGCACGTTATGAACTATATGTAAGGGCAACGAAGAGAGGACAAAAGGGCTTTATCCTTGACGTGGATTTGGTAACACCTGACACGCTTCGGGATATGTGGGATTCTTTCAGAACGAATACCAGTACTATGAACTTTACCCGAGCATTTATGAAGCCATTCCCGAAAAGAGGACACCACAACCCAGAAGCAAGAACACGCTGATAGACTGTTTTTCAAGAATACGTACATTCTTCTTGTGGTGCTTCGATAACAAGCGTACCACAAACAGACCTTTCGACAAATTCCCGATAGAAGAATGTACATACGGTACACCTTATTATATAACACTTGAAGAGAGAGATAGAATTTTCAATGCCGACCTTTCAGCTACCCCACAACTGGCAATACAGAGAGATATATTCATATTTCAGACACTGATAGGATGTCGGGTGAGCGACCTCTACCGAATGACCAAACTAAATGTGGTCAATGAAGCCATAGAGTATATTCCCAAGAAAACCAAAGAGGGGAATCCGGTTACGGTACGTGTTCCACTTAACGACAAAGCGAAGGAAATCCTTGAACGCTACAAAGAATATGAGGGAAAACTGTTGCCGTTCATATCCGAGCAAAAGTACAATGATGCCATAAAAAAGATATTCAAGTTGGCTGGAGTTGACCGCATCGTAACAATCTTAGACCCGTTGACGCACAACGAAATCAAACGACCTATTTATGAAGTGGCAAGCAGCATCTGGCAAGACGTACGTTTATCGGCAATATCTATAAAAAAGTGAAAGACCCGAACCTTGTTTCCGCACTGTCGGGACACAAGGAGGGAAGCAAAGCTTTCAGACGATACAGGGATATTGACGAAGAAATGAAGAAAGACCTTGTAAAACTATTAGACTGATACTTGTATGGGACAACAGGAATATGACAATTTCAAAAGATTGATAAAGGAATGGCTCGACAGCCATCCGAATGAATATGCTGATTTCGTAGAAGAAATGAACGACAAGAAGTTCAAAGGATTCTTCAATATTTTCAATACGGCTGTAAGGCTTGTTCCAAAATATAAAGAAGCAGCACGCAAGAGAATAGGTGATGATAGAAACCCTGATTTCGAGGAACTGGAAAATGTTCTTTTACAATCAGACCTTGCCGAGAAGATAGTGAATGAGTTTCATACCCCGAACAAGAGAAGCATTGTCCCTGCCATGCTCGCATGGCTCTATTACGGACGAAGCTATGAGTGCATGGTGGAACAGGGTGAGGAACTGACCAAAAGAAAGGATATTCCCACCTTATACAAATGGCTTGTTTCCGGTATGGTCAAGTTCATTATCAGAAAAAGCATCGCCAATGGCATGAGAACCAAAGAGGACTGGCAAGTGTTCAGGAAGCAACAGAAAGCCATTGAGGAAAACTCTCTTGTGGAATGGGCAATAGAAGAAGATGAATACATGGACGAGGAAGAAACAGATATGTTGCAGGAAGAACAGCCAAAGACCGCAGGACGCAAAGCCGACACACGCACGTTGCCAGAACTTCTGATAGAAAGGCATAACATACTGATTGAAAGAATTGGCACACGATTAAAAACCCATGCTACGGAAACAGATATAGCACGACTGTTTATCGCACTGGTGGAATACCGCTTCATGCGGAAGTGTCCCATCAAGACTTTCAGAAACGCACTGCACGAGCAATTCAATGAACAAGAAATCGTCCACGAAAGAGGCATTCAGAAAGCATACAAAAATCTCATTTCACCACTTGGAAACAGCAAGAAACTGGTAAAAGACATTGGTGAAGACCATGAAGCCATCGAGGAATTGAAAGCCTATCTATCCAATTGAAATTCGTTTAATTCGCTTTTCGTTTTTACGAATTTAACGAATTGAATATCATTGTTTTACGATTGATTTTCATTATATATTTGCGCCACTATCCTAATCGGGGTAGTGGCTTTTCGTTTATAATACTGCCGAAACGGGAAGTCTTACAACCGGCAGTTTCAAGAAGCCTATGACAGATTTATTGGCAATTATCCAAAACGGGAACGGCAACATCAAGTTGGAAGTAACAGGAGAAGATTTGCTATTATTCTCCAACCAGTTAATCAGCCG
>ENA-OQAN01000625-OQAN01000625.1-human-gut-metagenome-genome-assembly--contig:-NODE-625-length-18020-cov-2.401051_pt1 | contig 18020 bp, 24 predicted proteins | sample MGYA00242735_ERZ504527 | MGnify/ENA primary metagenome ERZ504527 (study PRJEB26092, sample SAMD00036230) | human gut metagenome | host: Homo sapiens | study: EMG produced TPA metagenomics assembly of... | reverse complement strand
AGTACGCACGGTTAGCCGGCGCCGCCGCGGCCGACGGCACCACCGCGGCCATGGAACAGGTCAGATCGATGTCATGCGATTCCGCCCACTTGGCGATGCGTTCCTGTGCGGAATGCAGGGCCAGGGTTGCGGAGGTCGGGCCAGCGTCCTTCGAGGAGTCGGAGTAGCCGAGCATGACTTCCATCTTGCCGCCGGTGGCCTTCAGACGAGCCTGAACCTCCGGAATCTTGATCATTTCCTCGAGTACGTCTACCGAGTTCTGCAGATCCTCAAGCTGTTCGAACAGCGGGATCACGTCGATGGTTGGAACATCCTTGGGATGGGAGAACGCCAGACGGTTCAGCTCGTACACGTCCCTGATGTTTTGGGCGCTCTTGGTGAAGGAGATGATGTAACGACGGGCGGCCTTGATGCCGTTGCGCTTCTGGATGGAACCAAGGGCGCGGAAGGTGTCGAGCACCTCGTGGGTCATCGGCTGCAGTTCGCCACGCTCACCGTGCAGACCATGTTCGCGGATATCCTCCAGCGCTCGGGAATGCACGACGGAGTGCTGGCGGAACTCCATCTCGACCATATGGAAGCCAAAGGTCTCTGCCTGCCAGATGAGGTCCTGCAGCGGGCCGTAGGCGGAACGTTTGGCGTTGGCTTCGGCGAGGGAGCGCTGCACGACCTTCAGGTCGGCGATGTAATCCTCGCAGGAGTGGTACATGAGATCAGCATCGCGGTCGATGGTGGCCTTCAGACGATCGGCCATGACCAGCATGACGGCACGGTGCAGCTCCTTGGTGGAGATCAGTGCGGCCTTGTCGGTCAGGCGCTCGCTCATTTCCTTCTGATGGTTCCACAGGCTCTTGAGCTCGGCACTCGGCGGAGTGGTCTCAGCTTCCATCGTCAGGTTCTTGCCAACGCGGCGGGTCTCGATTTGCAACGCGCCCAGCACGTGGTCGCTGAACTTGCGGGCCACCTGACGGCTCACCTTGGCGGTGACATTCGGGTTGCCGTCACGGTCGGAGCCGATCCAGCTTCCCGGGTGGAAGAATGCCGGGCATACCGGCGGCACGAGGCCAGCCTTATCTCCGAGGATCCAATCGTCGAAACGACGGTACACCTGTGGAATGGTATAGAACAACGTATTGTCGAAAATATCGAGAATGGTTTCAGATTCCTCAACCGGAGTCGGCTTCTTCAGTGCGATCGGAGAGGTGCGGAACAGCGCGTCAATCTCGTTGAAGAGTCGACGGGAGTTTTCCTTCTTGTCTGAACCGCCAAGCAGCTTGTGCGTTGCGAGCAGCTGGGAGATGCGACGGATTTTGCCTTCCACGGCTTTGCGGCGGGCTTCAGTCGGATGCGCGGTGAACACCGGATGGAACTCGAGCTGGTCGAGCAGTTCCTTGGCTTTGGCCGGACCCATTTCGTTAATGAGCTGGTGGTAGGCGCAGGTCATTTCGTTCACTGGGTCGACGGCTTGGGTGTCATCTACGGCGGCCTCACGGCTGTGCAGCACGGAGACACGGTAGTTCTCCTCGCATAGGTTGGCCAGATGGAAGTAGGTGGTGAAGGCGCGGGCCAGCAGTTGTGCCTCATGCACATCCGTTTTATCGATGATGTCGACGACCTTCTGCAGGTCATCCTGATTCGGATTCGTATCCGTCAGAATGCCGGAGAAGCGTTCGGCGCTAGCGTTCAGTGCGTGTTCGCGCACTTCATCGAACTTGGCCAGCAGCTTTTCATCGAATTCGCCGAGCACCTCGCGAAGAATCTGCAAACACAGATCCATTTCCTCTTTGAGGGAAGCGGGAAGATCGCGCTCCTCGGGGCCTTTGGTGCCGGTGCCGGACGAGACGATAGCTGCGTCGGCAGGCGTGATCTGTTCGTTTTCTATTGTCATCAGACCTCCTTCTCCAAACCATCGGGTTGCCCGGTCTGTCGGTCCTTCGCGGCACCTCCGCGATTGTTTTGGCCGTCTGTTGCGAGCCACAGCCCTAAGTTCGGTCGGTAATGCACGCCCATTGTATGCTCGGCAAATCGACAGTTTGGTTACGGAAATACCGAAAATGTCCGCATCGTGGTCCAGTGGTGTCCACAAGGTGAAATCGACGGAAATTCCGAAAATCCTCCGACCAGCCCACACGTTAGACCTGAACTTGTGAGCGCACAATACGAACATGAACATGAGACGAATTTCGATAGCGCGGAAAAAAGCGCTTCGGCCGTCAGCAAATTCCATACACACTCCATTCCGCTCGATATGGAAGATATCGAACGGGATTGGGACAAGCCGGTCGCTGAAGCGGGAATCGCAGCAAAAGCCAGCGTGATCGTACGCGTCGGCATGCTCGATCTCGGCGCGGGCACCGGAAGCTTCCGCGTACGCGAAATGATGCACCGCATCGCCTATCCGCTGGGCGTGCACGTGCGCGCCGACGTGAACCTCACCGACATCGAAGCCTCCTGCACCGACGGCAAAGACCGTATCACCGAAGTCGTCGACCTGCCAACCACCGGCGTCAACACGGAACGCATTTGGCTGCTCGAACACTTCGCTGACTGGTTCAACGTGAACCTCGGCAAAGGATCGATGTACCACAGCCAATCCGACGTGTCCGAAGGACTTATGCACATCTCGACAAGCGTGATGCGTCGCAGGTGTCGGCTGACCTGTCGAAGCGTCTTCGCGAACGTCAGAAAGCCGAACAGAATCAGGAGGGATCTGACGATCCCGTGCTCGACGCGCTTGAAATGGTGACGGAACGCGCCGAAGTGACCGATACCACCGCGCAGCCGTTGCACTTGCGTGATATCGAAGCGGCAAGCGAGCAGCATAATCGCGGTGAACGTGAAGCCGAACGTGAAACCAAGCGTGAAACTGCCGGTACGGCCAACGTTACGTCAAGCGAATCGACCACGAAAAAAGCGCGCAAAAATCGCAATCACAAGCCGCCAAAAGGTCAATACGCCGAACATTTCGACCACGTCGGAAAAGAAGCGGACCAATCGCAAGGCATCACCGTTCGCCAAGCCCACGAACGACTCGACATGATCGAACGACGCAAACCCCTGTATTCGCCGGCGTTCGCGGGATTCGCCTCGGCCTGCGCCTGCGCATCCTTCGTGTTCCTGCTTGGTGGCGGTCCCTTCGATATGATCGGCGCGTTCATTGGCGCGGGACTTGGGTCACTGGCTGCGCCGCCGCCTGTTCGCCCACCATCTCAACCAGTTCTTCGTGACGTTCGTATGCGTGGCCGTCGCGGCACTCGCCTGCACGGGCACCCTGCGATTGATTGGTATTTTCGAGCCCGTCGCATTGCAGCATGATACGGCTTACATCGGTGCCATGCTGTTTGTGATTCCTGGATTCCCGCTGATTACGGGTGGACTTGATATGGCGAAAATTGATTTTCCGTCAGGTATTCAGCGCGTTGCGTACGTGTTGTGCATTATTTTGATGGCGACGCTCGCAGGCTGGATGGTCGCTTCGATCGTGCATTTGAATCCGGAAGGATTCGAGCCGTTGGGACTCAATCCGGTTGTCAATTGCCTGTTGCGTTTCGTGTTCGCATTCATCGGCGTCTGGGGCTTCTCCACCATGTTCAACTCGCCGCAGCGCATGTGCCTTGTCGCCGCCACCATTGGCGCCATTACTGACACCTTGCGTTTGGAAATCGTTGACATGGGCGTTCCCGCCGAAGCCGGCGCATTCATCGGCGCACTGCTCGCAGGCCTGCTTGCTCCGCATGGCGTTCTGCGGTTCATCGCAGCTGGCTCGCCCCGCATCTCGGCTACCCGCGCATCTGCCTGACCGTGCCGTCCATCGTGATCATGGTTCCCGGTTTGTACATGTATCAAGCCATGTTCCACCTCGGCCAATTCGACACCTTGAACGCCCTCGACTGGGCTTTCCGCGCGTTCATGGTGATTATCTGTCTGCCGATCGGCCTAGCCATGGCTCGCGTTATCACCGATAAGTCTTGGAGATACGATATTTGATCCGTTTCGGCATTTGGGTGCGTAAATGAGATAAATGCGATTGTCGCAATGTTCGACCGGTACATTGGGACAATCGCATATTTTTCAGAAGAGATTCGAAAGAAATTCGTTTCGACAGAGATTTGAAGAAAGAGATTCGAAAGAAATTCGGCTAGCAATCTAAGAAGAGAGAATTCATGGTTACCAAAGATTTTTGGGTGCTGCTGGCGATGGTCATCTATTTTGTGGCCATGCTCACCATCGGCTTCATCTACTCCAAGCGGTCCAATTCCTCCACTCGTCAGTATTTCGCGGGTGGTCGAGGCGTTGGTCCATGGCTGACGGCATTGAGCGCCGAAGCCTCCGATATGAGCGGCTGGCTGCTCATGGGACTGCCGGGCGTCGCCTACTTCACCGGTGCCGCCGACCCGCTGTGGACGGCCCTCGGCCCTGGCTCTCGGCACCTACCTCAACTGGAAGCTCGTCGCACGCCGTTTGCGCCGCTACTCCGTGGTGGCAGGTGACGCGATCACCATTCCGGACTTCTTCTCCAAACGATTCCATGACAAACGCAATATCGTCTCCACCATCGCGGCGCTGATCATCCTCGTATTTTTCTGTGTGTATGTCGGTAGCTGCTTCGTGACGGTCGGCAAACTTTTCTCGACCTGTTCGGCTGGGACTACCACCTGACCATGGTGATCGGCGCTGCCATCGTGTTCGCCTACACCGTGATCGGAGGCTATCTTTCCGTGGTCGTGACCGACTTCATCCAAGGCTTGCTCATGTTCTTCGCGCTGGCAGTGGTGTTCATCGGTTCCGTCGCATCCGTCGGCGGCGTCGACAACACCGTCGCCTTCCTCAAAGGCATTCCAGGCTTCCTTGACGGCACGCAAATGGCCACGCCGATTCTGAACGATGCCGGCGAGCAGATTGTCAAGGCTGGCCAGGCCATGTTCGGCGCTCCTACCGAATACGGCGTGATCACCATGATTTCCATGCTTGCGTGGGGTCTTGGCTATTTCGGCATGCCGCAGGTGCTCGTGCGATTCCTGTCGATCCGCAGTTCCGAAGAGATCAAGAAGTCTCGCATCATCGCCACTACATGGTGTGTGGTGTCGCTGGCGTGCGGCGTGTGCATCGGTTTGGTCGGCCGTGCGATGATGCCGACGCAGTTCGTCACGCAGTCCGCTGCGGAGAACATTTTCATCGTGGTTTCGCAGGCGCTGCTGCCGAGCTTCATGTGCGGCATCGTGGTGTCGGGCATTTTCGCCGCGTCCATGAGTTCGTCGTCGTCATACCTGATTATCGGCGCTTCCGCGGTCGGTGAGAATATTTTCCGCGGATTGCTCTATCGCAAGGCCACCGATCGTCAGGTGATGATGGTTGCGCGCATCACATTGCTGGTTATGTTCATTTTCGGCATTGTGGTTGCGTTCGATCAGAATTCGTCGATTTTCCAGGTTGTGTCGTATGCATGGGCCGGTTTGGGCGCTTCGTTCGGTCCGCTGATGCTCTGCTCGCTGTATTGGCGTCGTACCAATAAATTCGGTGCGATTGCGGGCATGCTTTCCGGTACTGCGACCGTGCTGATCTGGCATAATTTCATCAAGCCGCTTGGTGGTGTCTTCGCTATTTACGAGCTGCTTCCGGCGTTCATCATCTCGCTGCTGTTCATTGTGGTGGTGTCGCTGCTGACTCCGGCTCCCGATGCTGAAGTGCTGCACGAGTTCGATCATTATCTTGATGATCCCGATGACCGCAAGGTGGATGACGATTTGGTCGCAGCGGAAATCGCTTCCGGCGAAAAGCGCGCGAAAATCTAATCAAACATAATGTGGCACATGCCACTCAAACGCAACAAAGGCCGGATTGCGCAATACGCAATCGGCCTTTGTCGATGCTGAAACGCTGTTTAAAGCGTGATTATGGTGTTTCTGGAGCTTTAGTAGCGCATGCCCATGGCGTCGCGCACCTGCTCCAACGTTTCGTTGGCGATGGCGTTGGCCTTCTTGTTGCCTTCGGCGAGCACGTCGCGCACGTAATCCATATCCTTGGCGAGTTCCTCGCGACGGGCGCGATGCGGCTCAAGGAAGCTGTTCACCGATTCGATCACATACGCCTTCAGCGCGCCCGCACCGGAATCGCCGATCTCCTCGGCGATCTCCTTCGGATCGCGACCGGTGACCAAACCGGCGGTCGTCAGCAGTGCGGAAACCTGCGGACGTGCGATCGGATCGAACGTGATGCGGCGCTCGGAATCGGTCGGACTCTTCTTGATGAGCTTGGCGGTCTCCTGCGCTGTGGCGCCCAACATGATGGAATTGCCGTACGACTTGCTCATCTTGCGGCCATCCAACCTGGAATCTCCGGCGCTTCAGACAGAATCGCGGCCGGCTCGGGGAACACCGGATGCTTCTTGGCGTAGCGTTCGTTGAAACGACGCGCGATGGTGCGCGTGATCTCGACATGCGGCAGGTTATCCTTGCCGATCGGCACCACATTGGCCTTGCAGAACAGAATGTCGCATGCCTGATGCACCGGATAAGTCAGCAGCAGGCCGGTCAGCGCATGGCCGGAAGCTTCCATTTCCGACTTCACCGTAGGATTGCGATGCAGCTCGGCCTCAGTCACCAATGACAGGAACGGCAGCATCAGCTGGTTCTCCGCAGGAACGGCGGAATGCGTGAAAATCATGGTCTTTTCCGGATCGATGCCGGCAGCCATGTAGTCAAGCACCAAATTGAGCACATTGTCTTCGATGTGCGCGGTCGTGTCACGATCGGTGATCACCTGATAATCGGCGATGATGATATTCGAATTCACGCCGCGATTCTGCATGGCGACGCGCTCACGAATCGAACCAAAATAATGGCCGAGATGCAGACGTCCGGTCGGACGGTCGCCGGTCAGCATGGTGAACTTGCCCGGATTCTGTTCGATTGCGGCGAGCGTTGCGTCGGAACGCTTCTTCGCTGCGAGGAAGCTCGCGCTCATTTCATTGCCGACAGCGGTGATCTGCTGCTCCTGGGTTTCGTCCGTCATACGTGTCCTTTTCTTAAGAAAATCAGCGATTTTATCGTAAAAGTCTGAGCCGACAACGAAATATGGCACAGCAAGTGGTACTCTCTTGTTTGATGAATTGATAGCACAGTAATCCTCAGGGGGTCAGATGGGCCGCGGACGTCAGAAAGCCAAACAGCAGAAAATAGCCCGAAAGCTCAAGTACCTGACCACCGACACCGATTATGATGAGCTCGCCAAGGAGCTCGGTGCCCAGGAGCCTGGTTCGGGTTCTTTTGATCCTTTCGCCGATATCGAAGCAAAATATTCTCACGATGCGGACGCTGAAGATGAGATTTCTGAAGATGCTCAGGAGTCCGCGCAAACCGACGCGAGGATGACCTCGACGAGTATGCAAGTGGGCCGCAGAGCGGCGGCGAAGGCCACGAGCGGAGAGTTCCCGGCAGCCAAGTCCGCCGCGCCGAAGCCACACAGCCCATCCCGATGCCGATGCCCAGCGCACTGAAGCCGAAGAAGCAGGACTGATCGGCATATCAGGTACTTTGTGAAACCGCGATGCGGATATGCCTGCCAGGTGTATCCACATCGCGGTTTTGCTATGCGTTTTTGCGCCTGTGACGGTCTTCTCGCAGCCTGTCACACCAACGGCAGCAAGCTACTCAAATCGTCGCGTTCGCCAACGGCCGTGATGCGTCCTGCCTCCTTCTCCTCAGCCCAGCTGGTGATGCCCGTGGCGAGTCTCATCCACACGTCCGGTTCCAGTTCGATCACGTCCGGCGGTGTGAGATTATGCGGATCGGATGCCGGTCCGTCGAGAATCTTGATGGCACCCCACGGCGCGACACGAACTTCCACGCCCGCCCCGGGCGCTTTTTTCTCCAGCAGATGCAGCGAGTAGCGCACCGCCATCGCCCACAGCTGGCGTGGCAATCGTGGAGAGAATTCCAGACGGAAATCGCGGGCCGCGTCGGTATTTGCGGGAATATTGTCGGCGATCATGCGATGAGACGTTTGCAGCCATTGCGCAAATGCGTCATGCCCCTTATGCAGATCTTGTTCTCGAATAACAGCCATACGTGTTATTTTGCCGTTTGCGAGCGACTATGATGGGGTGTTGCAGACAACGTAGTCACAACTGAATAGGGGTGTGAAGAGAGGGAAAATACTTGCGATTCTTGACAGCGTTCGCAATGTTGTTGCATGTCGTTTGCATGTTGCTCGCAACGTTTTTGCAGCCGGTTTGCATTATTTCTGCAAACGAATGCTTGCTTGTAATTGCTTGAAATTTCATCTTTTTATGATTACGTAGTATGCTATGTATGAGAACGTATGCATGATGTTACTTAGTGTTCATGCGGCCGCTAATGCAAGGACGCTGGGGTAAGGCATAATGTTCCTGGAGAGTAATCCGTCAAAGGGAGTCGATTAATGACTGAAATTACCGCACCGAAGTCCGCGGTCACCGCGGAGCAGTTCGCAGACGAGATCCGCGAGCAGCTGAAGTACACCCAGGGCGTCACCGTCGAGCAGGCCAAGCCGGCCGACGTGTACGTCGCCGCGTCCGCCGCAGTGCGCCGCCACCTCATGGATTCCTGGTTCAAGACCCAGTCCGACATGGTCAACGGCAACACCAAAGCAGTCGGCTACCTGTCCGCAGAAATTCCTGATGGCAAGCAGCTGCGCAACGCGCTGCTCAACGCCGGTCTGACCGAGCAGTTCGACGCCGCGGTCAAGGAACTCGGCTTCTCCGTGCAGGACGTCGTCGACGCCGAGCACGAGCCGGGCCTCGGCAACGGTGGCCTCGGCCGTCTGGCCGCCTGCTTCATCGATTCGCTCGCCTCGCTGGGCGTGCCGGCATTCGGCTATGGCATTCAGTACAAGTACGGCATCTTCGAGCAGAAGTTCGATGAAAACGGCAAGCAGATCGAAACCCCGGACTACTGGCTGACCAATGAAGAGCCGTGGGGACACATCGATTACAACCGCGACCAGAAGGTTCCTTCGGCGGCGAAGTCGTTGAGGAAGATGGCAAGAAGGTATGGAAGCCGGCTTGGTCCGTGCGTGCGGTGCCGGTCGACTACATGGTTCCGGGCTATGCTTCCGGTCGTGTGAACACCCTGCGTCTGTGGACCGCCAAGAGCTACGACGAGTTCGACCTGCTCACCTTCAACAAGTCCGAGTACCTTGACGCCGTCAAGCCGCAGGTTGAAGCTGAGAACATCTCCAAGATCCTGTATCCGGAAGATTCCACCCCGCAGGGCAAGGCACTGCGTCTCGAGCAGCAGTACTTCTTCGTTTCCGCCTCCATCCACGACGCCATCCGCGTCTTCTACCCGGGTCAGGACAAGCCGGATCTGACCACCTTCGCGGACAAGATCACCTTCCAGCTCAACGACACCCACCCGGTCATCGGCATTCCGGAGCTCATGCGCGTCCTCATGGACGAGTACGGCTACGATTGGGACACCGCCTGGACCGTCACCAACAAGACCTTCAACTACACCTGCCACACCCTGCTTCCGGAAGCCCTGGAAGTGTGGCCGTCCAAGCTCATCGGCGAACTCCTGCCGCGTCACCTCGAAATCATCGAGAAGATCCAGGACCAGTTCGCAGCCGAGCTCAAGGCCAAGGGCGTCGACGAAGCCACCATCAAGGACATGGCCATCTACACCGGCGACTCCGTGCGCATGGCCTACCTGGCCACCTACGGCGGCTCCCACGTCAACGGCGTTGCCGAGCTGCACTCCCAGCTGCTCAAGGACGTCACCCTGAAGAACTTCTCCGACGTGTATCCGGACAAGTTCACCAACGTGACCAACGGCGTGACCCCTCGCCGCTTCGTCAAGCTCGCCAACCCGCGTCTGTCCGACTCATCACCGAAGGCCTCGGCACCGACAAGTGGTGAGCGACCTCGAACTGCTCAAGGGCCTCGAACCGCTCGCAGCCGATGACGAATTCGTCAAGAAGTTCGCCGCCGTCAAGCAGGCCAACAAGGTTGACTTCTCCAACTACGCCAAGCGCGAATACGGCTTCGACATCGACCCGAACACCATGATCAACACCATGGTCAAGCGTCTGCACGAATACAAGCGTCAGGCACTGAAGATCCTCGCCGTGATCGCACGCTACGCCGACATCAAGTCCGGCAAGGTCGCCGCCGACGATGTCATGCCGCGCACCATCGTGTTCGGCGCCAAGGCCGCTCCGGGCTACTACCTCGCCAAGCAGACCATCCAGCTGATCAACAACGTCGCCCGCGTCATCAACAACGACCCGGACGTCAAGGGCAAGCTGAACGTCTACTTCCCGTGGAACTACAACGTGCGTCTCGCACAGCACCTCATCCCGGCAACCGACCTCGACGAGCAGATCTCCCAGGCCGGCAAGGAAGCCTCCGGTACCGGCAACATGAAGTTCGCTCTCAACGGCGCCATGACCGTCGGCACCCTCGACGGTGCCAACGTCGAAATCCGTGAGCGCGTCGGCGCTGAGAACTTCTTCCTCTTCGGCATGACCGTCGACGAGGTGGACGCCTCTACGCCGAAGGCTACGATCCGAAGAAGTACTACGAGGCTGATCCGCGCCTCAAAGCCGCCATCGACATGGTCGCGGACGGCACCTTCTCCAACGGCGACAAGACCGTGTACGAAGACCTTGTCCACGATTGGCTCACCAAGGACTGGTTCATGACCCTCGCCGACTTCGGCGCCTACACCGCCATCCAGTCGGAAATCGAGGCCCTCTACGCCCAGCCGCTCGAATGGAACCGCAAGGCCCTCATCAACGTGGCGAACTCGGGCTACTTCAGCTCCGACCGCTCGATGGAGGATTACCTCGAGCGCATCTGGATGACCGGTCCGCTCAAGTAATGGCGGAGCGTTATATGCGTTGTGGAAGCTTGACGTATCTTCGTACGCTTTCGCCTTCCACGCCTTGTGATACTGCGCTCGTCATTACTTCCGCTTCGCACGGGCCATATGTGACGTGAATTATCGCGTGATGTATGACTCGTAGCGTTAGATAGGGCGTGATGACGAAGGGACGATTCCGTTTTGGAATCGTCCCTTTTCGTTTTCTAGGGCAAAACAAAAAGCCCTGCGCGTGGGGCGCAGGGCTTGAAAGAAAGAGAAATCAGGCAGCTTCTGGGGTGGCGGGAGCGACTTCGCTTCGCCATCCTCGGCATCCTTGGTCAGGCCAAGATCGACAGGAGACGAGCTGTTCTCCCATGGCTCCTCCCACGGATCGTAATCCGGATTCTGCTGCTTGTACACATACAGACCGACGACACCGGCAAGCAAAGCTCCGAAGAGCAGTGCGAAGAACTTCCAACCGTTAGAAGACTTGTTCTCCATGACGGATCCTTTCCCAAATATCGGCGAACATTGGCTGACCTGCTCGTTCAAGCCAACTCTGTTCACTATATTAATTCCTTGAATGTGTTGATTGGGTGGATTTACGCGCCGAGGATTCACAAGAATGCAATCATTTGCAATGATTTCGCGGATTCGTGGATTCGCACGTTCCAATAGGATTGAAACATGGCTTATCAACGTTTCAGTCTGTTTCCCGATTCCCCGTCGTTCAAAGACTTCTTTTCTGCACGTTCCATGCGATACCGCTGGCGTAACGGCGATCCCGTAATCACCGTCGCGATCATGGCGATATGCGTCGCGGTCTGGATTGTCGAAACACTATTGAAAATCGTCTGGCCGGCGGCTGCAACGCATTCATCGGCTCAGGCATATTCATGCCCGCGCTGGCGACTCACCGCCCATGGACCTTCATTACGTCAATGTTCCTGCATCAGCCGGCTCCCTATGGCACATTCTCTTCAACATGCTGACCCTGTGGTGTGTCGGGCCTGTATTGGAACGCATGATGGGGCATCTGCCATATCTCGCGTTATACGTGCTGTCAGGACTCGGCGGAAGCGCCGGCATGATGGTCTGGGCACTGTTCTCGCAAGACGGTTGGCTAACATCCGCATACGGCGCTTCCGGCGCGCTATTCGGCCTGTTCGCGGCAATTCTGGTGGTATACCAGCGCATTGGCATCGACATTCGATCCATGCTGATCTGGATGCTCATCAACTTCCTGATGCCAATCATCACGCCGAACATCGCATGGCAGGCGCATGTCGGCGGATTCATCATCGGAGGAGTGTTCGCCTGGCTGTTGGTTTCCGGTCTGCATGCGTTGCGCGGCAAAAGTCTGCAGCAGCGCACGCTGATGTACGGCGTAATCATGTTGGCCGTGATTATTGCGATTGTCGTTGCATGCAATATGAGCAATCCACTTCGCGCAAACCCCCTTCTTGGCATGTTCTCCTAGTTGGCAGGAAGGAGAAAAACAGAGTTGGGGAATCGCAGACACACACTTATCCACAAATGTGGATAAGTGTGTGGATAAGTGAGGGTTGAGCTGTGGGTAAGTCGGGGATAACTCGGTGCATTATCCACAAGGATATTCACAAAACGGTGGATTCCCCGGCTTTTCAACGGTGGAAAATGTGGATAACCCGACTGTGCATAGTGGAAAAATGGGAAAAAACACCATCCTATATATTGTGGACGGCCATAAAACTGCCTACAAGATATAGACGCTATCCACATTCGTCCACAATAATCCACGACTTATCCACATCGTGTGAAACCAGAAAATCCCCAGAATGACGACGAATCAACACAACGAAATCAGGTACGTCACCAATGACAATCATGAATGACGAGACGCGCGAATTCGTGGCGATGCATCGCAACGAGGACGTGCGCGAACTGGCGTTGAAGGCCAAACGTGTGGAAGGGCTCGACCTGCCGTTGGCGCTCGACCAGATTGCCGGATGGCAGATCGCAAGCAAAAAACTGCCACAATGGGCCTCCTGCGAGGGAATCGTATACCCTCCGCACATTTCCATGGAACAGTGCTCATCGCAGTTCACAGCCCAATACAAGTCAGAAATCGCACAAACCCTGCTCGCGCCGGCCGCAACCGTGCGCGCCAGAGTGTCCGATTCTGCCGAATCGGTCATGCAAACGGCAAAAAGTGCGTTCCAGTTGTCCGATTCGCCAGAATCGGACACATTGGTGGCGAAAAGGGCGATGGTGGATCTGACGGGCGGATTCGGCGTGGACTTTTCGTATCTGGCGCGCGGATTCAGCCAAGCCACTTATGTGGAACGGCAGCGGCATCTGTGCGATCTGGCCGAACACAATATGGCCGCACTGGGACTCGACCAGGCGCGCATCGTGTGCGGCGACGGCGTGGAATACCTCAGGCAGATGGGTCCGGTGGACTTCATCTACCTTGATCCGGCCCGCCGCGACGAGCATGGATCGCGCACTTACGCGATCGAGGATTGCACGCCGAACGTGTTCGAATTGCGTGACCTGTTGCTCGCCAAATCGCAGTGCACGCTGGTCAAGCTTTCGCCGATGTTGGATTGGCGCAAGGCGGTCGCCGATTTCGACGGGACCGTACGCGAAGTGCATATCGTGGCCACCGGCAACGAATGCAAGGAACTGTTGCTGGTATTGGGTCAGCAGGTGCATGAGGAACCATCCGCGCCGCGCGTGTTCTGCGTGAACGACAATCAGCGGATCGACTATGATTCCGCCGCATATACGCAGGGCCTGCGCATTGGCGGCAAACCGCTGCCGGAGACGAAAAACTACTTGTATGAGCCGAATGCGTCGATTATGAAAGCCGGTTGCTTCGATCTGGTGGAGGAACGATTCGGTGTGACGCAGGTCGGTCCAAGCAGTCACCTTTTCGTGTCGGCAACGCCGGTTGCCGATTTTCCCGGCAGAGGATTCGCGATTGAAGCGATCGGCGGCATGAATAAAAAGGATATAAAACGACTGCTGAATGGCACGAAACAGGCCAATATCGCGGTGCGTAACTTCCCGCTTACCGCACCGCAGCTACGCAAGAAATTGAAGCTTGCCGACGGTGGTCCGGTCTATCTGTTCGGCACTACCATGCAAGGCTGCGATCATGTGCTGCTGCGCACGTCGAAAATCTGAAAAACAAACCGGAATCGAAAAAAGAAACAGGCGAACCGGGATTGGCAAGGCAGTCGCGAAAGACGCGTACGTTTGCGAAAGAGCGTGAAATCTACGAAGAAAACCTACGAAAAGATTGCGAGATAATCGTAAAAGGGCATGCGAAAAGGCGTCTGACCGCACGTTGTACAGACGCCCTCAAATCGCAGGAAAGGCGAAACTACGCTTTAGCGCCACCACATGGTCATGATGAACCCGACCATGATGATCGCGAATGCGATGGCCAGATTCCACGCGCCGATGTTCGGAATCGGGTAGTCGGAAGTCAGGTAGTAGAGACGCCCAGATCAGACCGATGATCATCAGCGCGCAGAACAGCGGCACGAACCAGCGTGGATTGGATTGGTGCCCTTGATGGTTTCCTCCACGCGGCGGGTGTTCTCCGCCTGACGGTTCATCATGCGCTGCATCTGCGGGCTCAGGGAGTCCTTATCGGCGGTAGCGTTCAGCACCGCTTCGACGCGATCCATCGGAATGTCGTGATCGTCATCGTCGTCGGAATCAGCGGATTCGTCAGAAGTGGAATCGACGGTGGTTTCCTCAGCGGCATCCTGAACGGTTTCGTTGTTCTCTTCAACGGCAGCGGTGTCGTCCCGTGGACTGCAGATCGTTCTGATCGTCCGCGGTGGTTTCGTGCAGCTCTTCGTCAGCCATCAGCATAGTCTCCTTTAATAGGCTAAAAGTCATAATAGTGGGTAGACTCGAAAGCGGCGAACTTACAGCGTAAAACTGTTCATAATCAGAGCAAATGCTTAATGGGAATCAGGAAGGTCCGCATGGCGAAGCACACCGGCAAGCACACCGCGAAACGGTCGAAAGCGGCCGGAGTGGCGGCATTCCTTGTGCTCATGTTCTCCGGATTCCTGCTCGCCACGAATCTGCGCGTGAACCGTTCCGTCGTGGTGACCAACGACACCGCCGAACTCGTGGAACAACGCGTGAAAAAAGTCAACTCCCTGCAGACGGAAGTCGACGCGCTCAGCTCCCGCGTGAACGATCTGAGCAAAACCCTGAACAGCCAGGACGACGCCGACCAGCAAGACAGCGAAAGCGCCGGCAACGGCACCATGCTGCCAGCGGTGGAAGGCCCCGGACTCGTGGTGACGCTCGACGATTCGCCACTCTGGGAAAACATGGTCGATTCCAGCGGCTCCACCTCCAACATCAACGATTACGTGGTGCACCAGCAAGACGTCGAAGCCGTGGTGAACGCGCTTTGGGCGGGCGGCGCGGAATCCATGATGATCATGGACCAGCGTGTGCTGTTCAATTCCGCAGTGCGCTGTTCCGGCAACGTGCTGCTTTTGCAGGGCAAAAAGTATTCGCCGCCATTCACCATTTCCGCGATCGGCCCGGTCGAGGCAATGAAAAAGGCGCTCGACAATTCGCAGGAAGTGACCATATACCGGCAGTACGTCAGCGCGTTCGGCTTGGGATGGCAGGTCGACGAAAAAGAAAAACTCCATTTCGACGCGACCGACGCATTGCAACAGCCGCTGCAATACGCGCAGGCGATGAACAACGAAACAGACGGATCGCAGCAAACGGACGAAACGCAGGAATCGCAAGAGGGGAAGTAACCGATGAAGCACGTGGCACCAAAACAGCGTCGCAAAAGCGTGGTCTGGACGATACTTGGCATCCTCGCCGAACTCATGCTGACCGCGGCGGCCGTCTGCGCGCTCTACATCGCATGGCAAATGTGGTGGACGGGCGTGCAGGCCGAACACAACCAAATCGAAACACGCCAATCCGTATCATGGTCCGACCCCGGACAATCCGACAGCGTCACCATTGCGCAAGCGCAGGAAGGCGACCCGCCAACGCAACCGCAAAGCGCACAGGAAGGCGAGCTCATCGCCCAGGTCTACATTCCGCGATTCGGCAGCCAATGGCAGCGCAACCTCGTTGAAGGCACCTCTCTCACCGAACTCAACAAGCACGGACTCGGCCACTACAAGGATTCGCAAATGCCTGGCCAAGTCGGCAATTTCGCCTTCGCAGGGCACCGCAACGGCTACGGACAGCCACTCGGCGACGTCGACAAACTGCAGGAAGGCGACCCGATCATCGTGCGCACGCAGGATTACTGGTACGTCTACCACTACACCAGCTACAAAATCGTGCTGCCGACCGACATCGAAGTGGTCGCCGCCAACCCCGAAAACCCCGGCGCGACGCCAACCAAACGCATGCTGACCATGACCACATGCGAACCGAAATACTCCACGCCGACACACCGCTGGATCAGCTACGCGGAATTCTCATACTGGGCGAAGGTGTCCGACGGCATCCCCCAGGAGCTCGCCTCCACCGACTCCAACGGCAAAGTCAAATTCGTCAACAACGAAAAATCGTCGATCGTCGCATCCGTCAGCTCACTCAAACCGTGGATTCTCGGCGCGCTCGCCGCATATGCGATCATCTTCCTTTCCGCGCTGGTGGCATGGCGTTTGGCCGTATCTCGCCGACGTGCGCGCAGGACGCCGCGAAAAGCCGGAATTCAGCTTGTACGGCGGATTGATGCGATTGCAGCCGGGTGTGCTTCCGATTCGACTTGTGCTCATGGCGTTGCTGATTTTCGCGGCGGCCGCATCGTGCTTTGAATGGCTGTTCCCGTGGGCTGCGACGAATATTCCGGCATTGCAGGAAATGTCGAATTACACGGCCATATAAAGCTGTATTCAGGTGCCTTCCGGCGGTCTGCTGGCAGTTTTGCTGGCAGATGTGAAAGCGATTGCTGCGATTGCTGCGATCTGCGATTATCACGATTGCTGCGATTGCTGCGTGAGACGCGCGCCGCGTCACGACATGTTGCGCACGTACACTGCTATGCAAACGCAAATATTCGCGCAACGTAAGTATTCGAAGCATTCGAACGCCGACATTCCGACGTTGATAGGAGCATGATGACCGATTCCGCACGCATTTTGGTCGTGGATAATTACGATTCGTTCGTGTACACGATCGTCGGATATTTGAAGACGTTGGGTGCCACGGTGACGGTGGTGCGCAACGATGCGATCGACCCGGGCGAGACTGGTGTGATCGACGAATACGACGGCGTGCTTATTTCTCCCGGCCCGGGCGCTCGGCCGATTCCGGTGCCAGCGAAGGCATGATTCGCCTGTGCGCGGAGCAGTCCAAGCCCATGTTCGGCGTGTGCTCGGCATGCAGCGCTGGCCGAAGTGTTCGCGCGACCGTAAGCCACGCGCCGACCATCATGCACGGCAAAACCAGCTTGGTGGAGCATATCGACGATGAGATCTTCGAAGCGTCGCCAATCCGATGACCGCCACCCGCTACCATTCGCTGGCCGTGGAGCCCGATTCCGTGCCGGAAGCTGGTGGTGACCGCGTGGACGCAGGCGACCACATCGTGCAGGGCATCAAGCACTGCAGCAAGCCGATGTATGCGGTGCAGTTCCACCCCGAATCCGTGATGACGCAAGACGGCTACCGATTGCTTGCGAACTGGCTGAAGGTGTGCGGGCAGGAGAACGCGGTGGAGCGTTCCGCCGGATTGCAGCCGAAGGTCGCGGCCTGAAGGCGCGAAAACGTAAGGTGTAAACGCGAAAACGCGCGAAACGTAAGGACTGTAGGGAATCGCGGAATATGTGAACCGCGCGAAAAAATCGGGAACGAATCGCGGGAACGAATCGCGGGAAAACGTGAGTTTCGTAAAACGCAATCGCAATGATGAAGCCCGGCTGGGGATTTCCAGTCGGGCCTTCATCGTGAATTATGGCGGTTATCGCGGTTGTGGTGATCGATCAGTTAGTGGTGCCTCCACTGGTGCTTCCGCCGGTGTTGCCGCCGTTGTTATTTCCGTCGGTGTTACCTCCGGGGTTGCCTTCATTGTTGGTGTTGGAGGATTGGTGGTCAACGTGATCGTGGCTCCGCTGTCGGACTGGGTGCCGGCGGTTGGACATGTCCGTGACGGTGCCATCCTCCGGACCGGAAACCGTGA